>Ga0315284_10003343_pt1 | contig 22761 bp, 41 predicted proteins | sample YL17G09_16_MG_FD_203696 | JGI IMG/M metagenome (GOLD analysis project Ga0315284, IMG submission 203696) | Sediment microbial communities from Yellowstone Lake, YNP, Wyoming, USA - YL17G09_16 | ecosystem: Environmental > Aquatic > Freshwater > Lake > Sediment | place: USA: Wyoming | collected... | reverse complement strand
AATGAGTGCGTGCCAGGAGGCGGTGCCGGCGTCGCTGACGCTCATGGCGCCAGCCGAGGAGCCGCCCGCCGTGGCGTGGATGACGATGGTATCCACCGGGAGGTACTGGGCCCGACGGACTTTGCGGTAGGCTTTGGTCGGCGCCGGCCGGCAGTGGGCGGGCGGATGTGCGACCGGCAGGCCGGCCCAGAGTGGCAAGAATTCAGCTTTGCGCAGTGGTTGCATCGTCAGTCACTCTCCTGTTCATCGCCCCAGCCTAACTAGGCGCAGACTTGCTCCCCGGTTTCCTGCACCTCCAGCCAGTTTCCGCTCACGAGGTACAATGCGGCCGGATCCTCCTGCCTGGCTACTGCCATGATATGCTCTCTCGGGATGGTCAGAATGTCACCGTCCAATAACAGCAACGTCAAGGTCTCTGTCATCAGTCAGTCACTCTCCTTCGCGGCCTGGGCCGCTTGCTCTAACTTTTCGGCTGCCTCCGCGAGGGCGGCGTTGTAACCGGCGCCGCAATGCTCGTCAAGGTCCGGGTCTCTGGCCCATGCTTCGGCCTGACCCCAGAGGTAGGCACTGAGGCCAAGGCGCGCAATGTCCGCCGCCACCATATTGCGCCCAGCCTCGTTGCGGGCGTCCAGTTTGAGGAGTTTCCTCATCTTTCAACCCTCCTCCGGCGGTGTATAGCCGCTGTCCGTCTCGTAGTTGTCATCGCCATGCAGTACCCATTCCAGGAACCACGTGGCATTGAGATGCCAGTCGGCATGCGGACCCTCTTCGTCGGCCAGTGCGAATTCGCTCTCCAGTTCCCGGTTCACCCGGCCATCGCCCCACTTATCATCGAGCATCCGCTGGACCAGTCCGGCGAGGTGCGCCTCCTCGCCCCGGTTGTCATTGCCGAAGAAGCTCCTGTCGGGGAGTGCGACATATTGCTCAACGATGCACTTGCCCATCGCTTCGATTTCCTTGCGGCTCTTCATCGTTCAACCCTCCTCTGCTCTGCATACCATCTCGCAATCGCGGCGAGGTGCTTGCGCTAAGTCGGTTATTTTTTGGCCTCCTCCATTCGGGCCGGCTGCAGGGTCCCGGTCTCGGCAAAATCCGCCGCCCCCAGCAGGTCAGCAGCCAAACCCCGTGCTTCCTCAGCCTTCATGCTGTAAGCCCGTCGCTGATCGCCGCCCTTGGTGTACCAATCCACAACAATGGTGCCGTCTTTGATTCGGGCACTATCCGGCCTAATGACCCGTTCCTCTGGTCGTACTTCGTGAGCTATAAGTATGACCGTGGCTAGTTTGCGGCCTCGTGCAGCATCGCAGGTCAGAACGCAGTTGACTGAAGCTGTCTCGCACGGCCTCTTCGCAATGGTCCCACTGCGGTGCAGATAAACCTCAGTCGGCTCCTCACTTATGATTTGGCGACGGCGCTGCTTGGGAGGTGTCTTTTCCAACAATCCCTGACCACAGACCGGGCAAGACATGCCAGGCAATAGTGTGACCCAGGTAGTAAGTGGATAGTCCGGCCCAAGGTAGACGCCTACCCGCCAATGACCAGGCATCTTCTCCCCCGGTGGCTCATCCGAGGTGGGAACCCAAGTGTGACTGCATGAGGGGCCGTCCGGCTGTGCACTACCCTCGGCTTTGGGACTATCATCAACAATATGCGTCAGATCCATTCACGTCACCCGGCCCTTCAGTCAGTGTTCCTTGACCAGTTGCAGGTGCGCCCGTTCCAACCGTCGCCACCGGGCTTCTTCCTGCCGTGCTCGTTGCCCATCAGGACTGCGCGGCAGGAAGACCTTCCTCAGCAGACTCCATCCCCTCCGCCCCGTCTTGCGGAAATACTCGGAGGCCTCCGCACAGTGGTTCGCCACCGAAAGCCAGGCGTCGAGGAGGGAGCGCGTCCCGAACCGCTTGCACTGCTCCCGCGAGAGGTGGAGGTTCGTGTTGTCGAGCAACCCTCGGCTCGTCATGCCACCTGCCGAGTAGGTCATGCCCGGCTTGAAGCCGCTGCCATAGTGCGCGTAGCAGAGGGAGTGCCAGTAGGTCTCGCCGGGCAAGTTCCAGCGGTCATGCTCTTCAACCCAGTACCGGGCGAACTCAGCCGTGAACCGACCGGGTGCGAAGGCCGTGAGGATGACGGCGACCTTCCGGGTACGGGCGCTCACATAGCGGTCGCGGGTGGCCACGACCTTAGGGCGAGGACCGTTGGGAAGGAGTTGCGCGGTCCGGAGGTTGAGGGCGTCCGGGGAGGTCAACCGCTCCTGGGCGAGGAACGTCTTGACGCAGGCCTTCGCTTCGGTCTGCTCCACCGCCCTGGTCGGCCCCGTCACGAGCAAGGCCAGGGCGGCTATCATCATCACGGGGCGCATGAATCATCCTCCTCATCGCTATATTCGGTGATTCCCAGCTTCTCCAGTATGTGCCTCATCGCCGCGTTCAACGCCACCGAACAGCCGAACCGCTTGCCCTCTTCCTCATAGTGCTGCTTCAACAGAGATAGGCACTCCTGGCATTCGCCCTGGCCGGGATTCGAGGACTCGACATCATAGATGGTTGCCCGGTCATCCTCTACGCCTATGTGCCCCTCCACGCCCTTGTACCGAAACTCGATGAGTTCCATTCCCAGCACGGTAACCGGCCTTAGGAACAACGTCTCGCTACTCATGCATCGCCGTTCTCTCAGTCTCCAGACCACGAAATGCACATAGGCGCAGAATCCGAGGGCAATGAGACAGTTCGGCCAGTCATCATACAGGACAAGCGCAGCTACGCTAGCGCCCAGGAACATGTCTGCCAGTTGCTGGAACAACTTCCTGACGTAATTCATGGTCCACCACCTCCTTGGGTCTGCGTACCGGCGGCCGGCTGCGCGAGGAGCAGCGCAGCGAGCGCTAGTCGGCGCATGACTTCTCCTCGGCTCAGTGATCGCATGGAAACAACTCCCGCAACGAGACAACCAACTCCTCCATGGAAGAGCAGATCGCGTCGCACATTTTGTACATCAGTTCCGGCTCTACTGCACCCGGCATGTAGACCACCACACGTTTCCCGGCTCCGACAGCGTAACCCGCCTCAAGGTGTGCATTCCGGCCAGAGGGCAGCACCAACACAACTACCTGAGCCCTGTTGAGTCCCTCCATGTCTTTCAGGAATCCATAGGTCGGGAGGTCTGTCTCCATCGCCGCGCGGTACTGTTCAACCGTCCAAGTCTTCCAGGCCGGGCCAACCATGCTCCAATGGAAGCCGTAATCCTCAGCCTCCGGGTGGCGAAAGTCATAGACCTCAAAGCCCTCCTCGCGGAGACATTGGACCACCCAGGGCTGAGTCTCGTTACGCCATGATGAGGCGACATAGACGGTCACTCGGCGCATGGCGTCACCTCCGGCGCGGGCGGCTGCCCGGCCTCCTGATCCTCATCGTGCCCCGGCGGGTGCCCGCTCAGGTCCCTCGGCACCCGTGCCCACTCCGCCGCCGGCACTGCGGCCCCTATCTCCGCCAAGATCTCCGCGATGGGCCGGGCGGTCCGGTCGAAGACCGGTTCCGGCACCGGTGGCTCGCCGGGGTAGGCCCAGGCCTTCCGCTTCGCATCACACTCTGCAACAGTCAGCCGCTCTCTATTTGCCGGGCAATCCGGTTCATCATCACAGACTGGGCACTGTGCACAGAACTGGTTCGGTGCCTCTACAAACTTCTGTATGGCCGCCCGCGCCTCGTCGCGTTCCCTCCCGGCCTCCTTCACGTCGGCGAGGAGGGCCAATACTGCCGGCGGCGTCACCTCGTCTCGGAAGGCCTCTAGTTCCTCCGTCAGGAGATCATCGCTCCGAAACTGCCCACCGGTAGGCCCAGCCAGAGCGCGGCGGGCGCCCACCGAGGCCCTCTCCATGCGTTCGCGCTGCTTAGCGTCCGTCTGCATCGCTACCCTCCTGTGCGGCCTCGTGAGCCGCTACCTCCGGCTTGTGCGAACGGAGATGCTCGGCCAGCGTCGTCGCCCTCTCCGGCATCGGCTTCCCCTCGGCATCGTATGGAATATACGTGACCTTCTCCGGCGGCATGTGCGCGATGTAGAGTCCGCTCATCTCCTGGACCTGCGTCTCCAACGTGCTCAGGTCGGCGAGGAGGGCACTGACTAGTTGCGGGTTCATGGCGGCGGCGAAGGCACCAGCCGTAGCACCCTTTTCCCAGGCCTCACTGGGCGTGGCCCGTCCGCGAACATGCATCACCGCCAGGTAGACGTCATCAGCTACAATCGCGGCGAGAGCCAACTGTTCCAACTCTTTCCGCTGCTCAGGCGTCGTCTGCATCTCTACCCTCCTGTGCGGCCCCCTGAGCCGCTACGATCTCCGGCAAGCCTGTAGCCCTACTTTCGGCTGGCGGCGCGTCTAGGGCCGCTATCACCTTGGCCCGCAGGCGCTTCGCCTCCGCCTGCGCTACCAGCCAACGGCTGACTAGTTCGCGCAACTCACTCGGCCTCGGACGGTCAGTCATTGTCATGCTGTGGCCTCGCTTGCGCTTCGGCCTCCACCATCTCCTGCCATTCCTTCGCATCCCAGATCCGGCCCCGCGCCATGTCCGCGTGAACGTGAACCCGCCCGAAGGTCAACGTCCCCCGGCTCTTCTCGCAGGACACGAAGCCGCTGTCCAACAGTTCCTCAGTCTCCTTGTCGCTCTCGCGCTCAAAACGGAGGACCATCGAGGCCACGTCCTTGATGGCCCGCGCGCCCTTCTCATTGTACCGCTTGAGGTTTGGGTCATACGTCACCTGCGAGGGCACGATGAACGGAATCTCCAGGGCGTTCGCCAAGGTCCCCAGCCTCTCGGCCCGGTGTCGGTACAACGCCTCCTCGTTTCTCTCGCCCCGCTCCCCGCCCGTCAACCGCTGGAAATAGTCAATGACCACGAGGCCGATTTCCACTTGGCGCCTCAGTCTGCGGATGTGACCTTCGATGTAGCCAATGTCACTATGGGCGTAGTCCGTATAGAGGGGCAGCGCGGCATACTCGGACATGCCGGCCATCTTCTGCCTCTCAGCCTGGTTGAAGGCCTTTTCGTCCGTCGCCTCCAGGTGCCGCCAGCGCCCTGGCACCGTCAGCAGGACCGAGTCGAGATAGCCGAGGTAGGCGAACATCTTGGCCTGGACGAGCCCGGCGTCTTCCTCCAGGCCGAAGAAGAGACAGACCCGGCCGGAACCGTCACGGAGGAACTGCCGCGCCGTCTCCAGGAATATCTGTCTGGCGAAGGTGCTCTTGCCGACGCCGCTATCTGCCTTCGGCACGACGAACCGCTGCGAACCGAGTCCGAAGGTCAACCAGTCAAGCAGGCGGATGCCCGTCCTCTGTGCGCTTATCTCGCCGGGCAACGCCAGGCGGTCCTCCAGCTTCTGCACGGCGTCCTCGAAACGCGCCTGCACCGGCTCCGGCCCGCTACCCACCCGCGCCGCGAAGAGACTGTCGAACCGCCCGCCCGACCGGGAGAGAAAGGCACCTACATCCTCCGGCCGGTCGTAACCCTCGGCCTGCACCTCGGAGGCCTCGCGGATCGCCTGCCTCAGCACTGAGCACTCCGCTACCACTGTCGCGTAGCGAACCACGTGCGCGGCGGTCGGCACCTCCTGAATGAGCGCCGCGAGGTATTCGCCGCCGCCGACCTTCTCCAACTGTCCGCGCCGCCGGAGTTCCGCGCTCACCGTGGTCAGGTCCACCGGCTCGCCGCGCTGGTGGATGGTCTGCATGGCGGAGGCAATGAGTTGGTGCGCCTCCCGGTAGAAGTCCGCCGGCTCGACGATGGCGAGGGCGAGGTCTGCGGCCTCGGTTTCCAAGAGCATGGAGCCGAGGGTCGCCTGCTCGGAATCCAAATCCTGCGGCGGAAGTCTGTCGGAGGTATCGGTCACTCGGTCACCTCCATTGCCAGTTGCGGCGGCAGTTCCTGTGCCGGTTCCTCGGGTTCCAGCGGGAGGCGCGGCTGGCTCGCGGCGTCCGCCACGCGCTTGCAGGCGATGTCGAAGTACCGCTCCTCGATCTCGATGCCGATGCCGCGCCGCCCGAGGAGTTCGGCGGCAACGAGGGTCGTGCCACTGCCAAGGAACGGATCGAGTATCAGATCACCGGGAAAACTCCAATAACTCACGATCCACTTCATCAGGTCCTCGGGCTTTTGCGTTGGGTGTTCATGGGGATAATTGTTCGACCGCGCGTAGTAATCTGGTGATTGTCCTAGCCGATAGTTGAAGTGGTGTCCCTCTCCGTGATTCCGGGTAGCGACTAGGAAGAACTCCAGACCGTTCTGCCACTTCACCCGGCGCGCTTGGGGGGCCGGATTGGTCTTTACGTAGGCCCCAATGTGTCGTACCTGAAAATCGTCCTTGCCTGATAGGTGCCGCCCGATCTCGGCTACCGTCAACTTCTCGTGAAAACAGATGAACACCCCAACTGGGCCGAGAACCTTGACAATGGTGGGAACATAGGACTGCCAAGGGGCAGTATCCCTATCCCATGCGCCGAAGTCGAGATTGATGTCCCCTCCCTCGAATACGGTGCCCGCCCCTCGCTTTATGCAGGCGTTCTCGACGGAGACACCATAGGGGCAATCGGTTATCACCGCGTCCACGCTGCCCGCCTCCAGCGACGGGAGGACCTCCAGGCAGTCGCCGAGGATCAGCCGCTGGTTACCGATGGTCTCCTCGCGGAACCTCGTCACCCGCCCGCCTCCAGTCGCTTCGGCTTCTCTTCCTGCCGCCGCTGCCCCTCCGCCAGGTAGGCCAGCACCTCCGACGCGGTCGGGTCCTGCTGCCAGCGGCGGAACATGTCTTCCCAAACCAGGTCGCCGGGGTTGTGGCGCCCGAGCAACTCGCCGAACTTCTGCCGCTGAGGCGAATCCCCGGCTGCAGACCCTCGCGCCTTCTCCTTGACAAGCCGGTCAAGGTAGTTCTCCGTGAATGATTGCTCCTTGCCGCGCGGCGGGTTCCCGTCCCGCAGGGCTGCGAGCACCTCCGCCTCCGTGAGGCCCGAACCCTCGGCGCAGACCCGGCGGTGCAGATCACATGACCAGTCCTGCGCCTTCTGCACGGGGACCAGTTTGGCGAGGTAGGCGGTGAACTCGGCGATGAACGGGTCCCCGCAGGCCTCCATGTGGTTGAAATCCGCAGGGTTGCCCTCCGAAACGGCCTTACGACTCTCCACCTCAGATACAGAGGAGGAGGCAGAGGCAGAGGGGACCGACCCTCCCTCGACCGTCGGCTGAGGCTCGGACGACAGCCGAACGGCCCTCGGGCGACGTTCGCCCGAGGGCCGACCGACCTTTCCGCCCTTCTTGGCAGGCGGCGGATGATAGCCGGGCACCTGTTCAGGCGTCAGTCCGTAGCGGCTCGGCTTGATGCGCTTGTCGGTCGAGCCTCGGGCGACGATGAACTCCACCAGGTCAGCCGGCGGTGTCCAACCCTCGGGGCACGGATAGTCCGGCTGCCCGACGTTCACCCAGTCCGTACCCTCGATGGTGTTGTATTCGAGGATTTCCAGGTAGAGGTCCCCGTTCACCTGGTAGCGCCGCACGACCGCACAGGTCTCCATGCAGTCAAGCGCGGCGCTCACGTCAGATAGAGGGATGTCGCTCATCGGTGCCGCCAGGGCCTTGAACTTCCGAGGGTCAGCCACAATCCGCCCGTAGTCATCAGAGACAGCCTTGGCATTCAGGTACAGGCCATAGGCCAGGGCGTTCGTCTCTAGCAGTGCGGCCATGCGCGTTGACCGCACGATGTCGCGGCGAATCTTCGTCCAGTGTTTCATTGATTGACGGCTCCATGCTCGAACCTAGCCTGCTTGGCGGCCTGGCAGGCACAGCGGACGGACTGCACATCGTCAGACAGGACACCGAGTCGCTCCAACAGATCGTAGGGACCGGATGTAACAGTGCGTGAAATCCTATTCAGAATCTGGCTGATTGCCTCTTGCGGGGTTTCACTGACGACCGGCCGGTATGAGAATTCGTAGACAAACCAGAGATCATCATCGAACTCCGGTGTGGCTATGACAACCTCCTTGCCTTCACTGGCGAACACCTCCCCATGTAGGGGCGGCATGGCGTTTATGCCGCCCGCTCCCTCCCCGATGCTCAACTCGAACTCCATGGTCATGATCCCCCCGGACACGCCCCAGCTCCTCGGGATGTTGAACTCATGATTGATGACCCACCGATATTGGAAGTAGGCCGCCGGGAGATGTTGGGCATTGATCTCCCCGTCGTGGCCGACCGCGAACCAATTCCCGAGTTTCGGCGCTCCCATTCATCCGTTTGCCTCTCTGATGACGAACGCCCCGTTCGTCATCGCGTCTCCCCCTCCCCTGTCACAGACCCTGAGCGAAGTCGAAGGGTGGGGAGGGGGCCGGGGGGTAGGTCCCCTCCGCCCCCTGCCTCCTCAGTAGCTCATCTTTCCCTGCGTCAGATCGGTCTCCGCCGGGGGGAACTCCAACCGATAGGCTTCTGCCAGTTGACACCGCCGGCGCGCGATCTCCAGCATCTCCGGGTCGTTGTCAATGCCGACGAACCGCCTGCCGTACTGCACCGCCAGCCAACCTAAGGTGCCCGTGCCGCACATCGGATCCAGGATGCTATCACCGACTCTCGTCATCCCCAGGCAGTATTCTGCCCACTCCTCCGCTTGGGCCCAGCGGTGCAACTCCTTCCCCAGGGTCGAAGAGCAAATGAAACTGTCGCTGGCCAGCCTGCCACGCTTGCGAGGCTTCCCCTTCGTCCACCAGCTCATGCCCTTCCAGGTGATCTCCACTTCGAGCCCGAACACCATCCCATGGCTACCATAGGGTGCCTGCATCGCGATCATCCAGCCGTAACGTAATTGCGATGCTGCAATGTCCGCGAGAGCCTGCGGTAGAGTCCCGGTCGCCTGGATCGCGAGCAATGAGCCGCCGGGCTTGAGCAACCGGGCCGCCTCCTTCGCCAGCGCGCCATACATCCAGGCGAATTTTTTAGCGTACGGCGGATCGAGCACGACCATGTCCACACTCTCCGCCTCCAGGTTCGCCATTACCTCGAAGCAATCGCCCTCGATCAGTTCCCAAAGTGCGGCCTCGTCAGCCATCCCATCACTGGCCTTTCCCCCCTCTCCCCCTGGGAGAGGGGCCGGGGGTGAGGGTCTCCCTTCTCCCGTCGGATGGGTTCACCACGGTGAACCCCTACCCCTCTCCCTAAGGGAGAGGGGTAGGGGTGAGGCTGATCGTGCCTCTCTCCCCCTCCCCTATGGGGAGGGGGCCGGGGGGTAGGTTCCCATCCCATGCCGCTGCGTCGTCGGATCAATCTCAAAGACCGCCGCCTCGATCTTCGCCCGCCCGACATCCACGCCCGCCGCCGCCGCCTGCCTCTCGACATAGTCGCGCCAGTTGCGCGCCGAACTTGCCGGTGGGCCAGTCCCTCATCCGCCCACGTCCTCCGGCGCCGGCTTCACCAGGCGCACCGTCCGTGCGCGCCGCTGGCCTTGCTGCCAGACATAGCCAGCCCTGCACAGGATATGCAGTTGGTACTGGACTGAGGAGGTAGACCGCAGCCCGACCGCCTGCCCAATCTCACGGACGGTCGGCGGGTAGCCGCGCTCGCGGGTCAGGTCGCGGATGGCCGCGAGAATGCGCCGGCGGGTGTCGGTCAGGACCTCAGGCATCAGGCTTCCTCCTGCCGTAGAAGTTGTGCAATGCGTGCCATAGGGATAACCGCCACTTGTGCAACCCACCCGTTGCCGAGGACGCGGAGGCGGTTGACCCGGTCGGGGACGCCGGTGGCGACGCGGGGCACTCCGTCTTCCCATCCGTCAGCCCAGGCAGAGGCTCCAGCGAGGTCCAACCCCTCGGAAAACCCATCAAGAACTCGGTCCAGTCCGGGGAGAGGCCGCCCTCCACCACATTCACCCCATGCGATTGCAGGCCCGTCCTGCGTTGAGGAGTAGGCGTCGGCAGTTGCTCCCTCGCCGCCACCACCTCGTTCAGCGGGCGGGCATTCCCCTCCAACGTCTCCTGCGAGGCCTTGCCGCTGCGCCAGTCCCTCGCCGAGGGCGTCGGCCACATCGCCGGTATCTTGCCTTGGGCCTGGAAGGCCGACTTGCCTCCATGAAGCATCCCCTGTGCTTCCTCCTCCGTCAATTCCCCCGCCAAGACCTTGGCCCGCAGGAGGCGGACATTCCCCTCGTGTGGCCTCCCGCAACTGGCGTCCGGCGTCGGCCAAAGTCTCACCGCACTGGTCAGCGTGTCCGGCACTCCCCGGTGTCCGCCCGTCTGTTCGCCGTCCTCGGCCCGAGGCGTCGGCCAGTGGTGAACCGCCCCCGTCAGGTGACTGCGATCGCTCATCCCCGGATGCTCCCCATAGATGGCCCTGGGGGTAGGCAACGAGCCAGACCCGCCAACGGAGGTGCGGAGCTTGAACCCCCGCAGCCGGTATAGAAATCCACTCCGCGTCATACCCGATCGAGGCCAACTCTCCGCAAAAGCGTCCAGTGGCTGCCTGTTGAGCCTTCTGCCACCAGCGGCTGATCCACCGCCTGCCGCGCCTCCAGCCGAAGTCTCTCTCCGTCCAGCGTCCCACTCGGTAAGCAAGGATGCCTGGGGTGTTCTCCACCAGGACGAAGCGGGGTCGTACCTCGCCAACAACCCGCTTGAAAGCGGGCCAAAGATCGCGGGGGTCGGAGGCTCCCTCTCGCTTCCCGGCGCAGGAGTAAGGAGTGCAAGGGATACCGGCAAAGATGAAGTCAACGAGGCCTCTCCAGGGTCGCCCGTCGAAGGTCCTGGCATCATCCCAGATTCGGGCTGTGGAAATGACGCCGTCCCGCATCCTGGCCCGGAGCAATCGCTGGCAGTAGGGATCATTCTCAATATAGCATCCGGTGACGCCACCGAGGGACTCCCAGACAGCACTGCCGATTCCTGACCCGGCGCAGATGTCGAGGGCACATAGACCCACATGGCTCACTCCTCCACGGTCCCGATGCTTGCCGCCAGGCACTTTAGTTGCTCCGTCCGCCAGGTCTTCGCCTCGCCTTGTGCTTTAGCTTGCGCGTTGACTGGCGCGTTGGGCACGGGCTCCGGTGCGGCCTCCGCCGGGGCGACCGGCACCGCCACGTCGCCGCAGTCCACCGGCTGCCGCCCGTGAAGAAGCTGCCATTCCTGGGCCCAGCGCCGCTCCAATTCTGCCTTCGTCGTCCTAAGCGCCTCGATGACTGGGTTCGCTTCTTGAGTATAGCGCCTACCGATCTCGCGGAGTTTAGCGGTGTGGCGCTCGTACTCAACCTGGAGAACGCTGAGGTTGAGCATGGTCTCGCGCATAGTCTGCTCCTCAGTAGCGGAGTTCGTACTCGCCTCTGACGGTTGCCTGGTAGTTCCCGCAGTAATCGTCGCAACGGCCATCGCGTTGCAGACGGTCGAGTGCCTCCTCCACGTTCCACTTGTCTTCCCACAGGTTCGACGCAATGTCGTCGGCATCTATCCCGAGCGGATGGTCTCGCAATTCCTGCAGTACGTCACGGTCCAGGGATCGCATGGTCTACTCCTGTTGGTGGGCTGGCGCTGCCGGCGGCTCTATCGCGGCGGGCTGGGGGAGTGGGTCGGCACTCCCCCCTCGATCCACCGACCTGGCATCCCGCCGCGAAAGGTGTCAAGGTGCTATCCGTCCGGATCCGTCGTCTTCGTCAGGCCCGGCAGTTCACTACCGATGGTGTTTTCCGCGTCGGGTTCCACCTCGCCAGAAGCCTCGCCCTTTCGCCTACGTTCGCGCCTGGGCGCCTTCTCGGTGGCTGGTGGCGTCTCAGCCTTAGGGCGCACCGGGATGCCCAGGAGCTGCTTGAGTTCAGAGACGCGGTTGACGGCGTCGGCGGTCCGCGCCTTTTGCTGCTGGTAGGCCGCCCAGGCCGAAGCCTCGGTCGTCTCCGCCGCTTCTACGGCAGCGACGGCTTGCGGCAACACCTCCGTGGCTGCGTCCAGAATCCGCACCCGCTCCTGCTCTCGTTCGAGTCTCGCCTTCCTCGCTGCTAGGTCCATGTCTCGCCCTCCTTAGTGGGGTATCCGTCTACTTTCCTCGTCTCACGCCGCCAGCGGCCAACCTCATGTGGCCGGTGGCTATTCCTGCGCGTTGCCCTCCTCCGTCTCGTCGCCGGTGCGCTTGAGTGCGCCTATCGTCGGCTTGCCCGGCTGCTTCTCCCTCACCAGCGCCGATACCCGGTCACCCCATTCCGGCTTCGCCATCCAACCCCGTAGATTGTCCTTGTCCAGTTTCCAGACCCGCGCCCAACCAGGTAGTCTGGAGCGCGCTGTCTGCAAGTCCTCACCCGCCTCCATTGCCAACTTCAACAACTCCAGTGGGTATTCCGTCTGGTAGGAGGTCTCTCCCATCCGCTCGCCCCAGCCCTGGTTGCCCACCCAGACCTCGCCTTCCGACTTTACATCCTCCTTGAGCAGCATCTTCATAGTGGCGATCTGTGCCTCATGCCAGATCATCCGCTTCAGCCTGCCCTCCGCCGTCTCGCCGGTTATGCGCAGCAAGGTCGGATTATCATGGCAAGGGCACGAGAGGGTGTGGAGGCACGACAGACAAGCCGTGCCGGGCGTCGCGTCGAAATCCTCCTCACGGTCAATGCGGTCGCAGATGGCCTGCAGTTCCGCGCCGATGTAGGACAGATCGCCGGTCAGCACCCACGGCTTTGGCGACCAGGCCCCACGCGCGAAGGCGACTATCCTCGTATGGAAGACCCTCGCCTCCTCCCGATTCTGCTGCACGAGCCACGGATAGATGCGCTGCTGGAGAGGTGCCTCAGCCTCGTCAAAGTCGCCATAGGCGCGGGTCTTGAAGTCCGTCACTACCCACAAGTCACCACCACCAATGTCAAGGTCATTGATTGTGCCTTCGCCAAAGGGGTCTACGCTGATCTCCGCCGCACCCTCGCGTCGCTGGAGGAGGTCAACGTGGCCGGAGAACCTCTGCCCGCCTGGCAGCGTACCCCACAGTTGCTGCTCTACCGGGCTGGCCTCGCCGAAGACGACGGAACCCCACTCCCACCTCCAGTCTTCCGCCCACTCACGAAAGAGGGTCCGCACCGGCTCCTGGTAGGCGAGGCTGATGCTGTCAGCCAGGGCCGCGTCAAAGGCCTTCCGCTTCGGGAAGCAGCCCTTCGCATATTCCGCCGCCGCCTCGTGAACCTCGCGGCCATGCTTGAGGTTGTCCCGCTCGAAGCCAGCGTACTTGAGAACGTAGGCCTCGCGGAACTCCGCCGGGCAGCGGAGGTAGGCGGAGACGGACGAATAGCAAGGGTGCTCTCTCACGCGGTAGCCTCCTCCAACAATCCTGGCAATTCATCCGGGACTGGCGTATGAGTCTCGACCGTTAGTCCCTCTCCTTCGGGGGTGGTAAAGGTGACGAAATAGTCGAACTCGTCAGTCTCCATTTCTCTCATCAGGAGGGCCAGGTTGTCGGCGTCCAGGCATTCCACGCCATCAACGAGGATGAGTTTGAGTTCACCCCCGGCGGTCGCACGCGCCACGTTCAGCGCAAACAGCAACTGCTCTGAGGTGCTGAGGTCGCTCAGCGAGACGCCGCCCACGGTGACGCCCTCCGCTGTGATCTGTAGGCCCTCGATGGGCAACTTGCTCTGGGCCAGCAACTCAACTGGCTTCTCGCGGGCCAGGTTCACAGCCTTATTCAAGCGGCTGGCCTCGGCAGTAGCCTGCTTGCTGGTCTCCCGTGCCCGCCCTAACTCGTCGGCGATGGCCACCAGCCCCTTGGCCTCGGTGAACTGCGAAAGTTGCGCCTGCGCCTCGGAAACATCGGGCACGACCAGGGCCTCAACCTCTCCTAGTAGTTCCTCAGCGCGGGACTGATCCTCGTGGGCATCAGCGATCAGGCGCTCGCCTTGCTCCTCAAGTTCCACTATCTGCTGCTGGAGTGCCTTGGCCTTCTCATCAAGGGCGGTTGACTTCTCGAACTTGGCCTGGGCGGCAGTTCCCCGCGTTGCCGCCTGCTCCCGCAGGGTTATTCGCTGCTGCTGCACCTTCCCGGCCTCGGTGATCTGTGAAGACAGGGCTGAGGCGTCAGCCTCCCGCCACTTCTCCACATCAAACTCCGGGGGGATGCGCGCCTCTTGCTGCACGACCATCTCCTCAGCCGCCTTCTGTTGGGCGTTGGCTTCCCGCCGTGCTTCAACCAAGACCTTCTCTGCCACCTCCAGGACCTCCAACCCATGCCGGTCAGTGCGCACCTGGGCGGCCACCTCGGGACCGAACCATCCATCCAGGTCTTCCCTCGTCACCTCACAGGGGATGGTGGCGAGTAGCATGTCGCGGCGCGTCTTCTCCTCGGCGGTGAAGAAGTCCACAGGGTTGAAACATAGTGGACTCGTCAGGCGGTCAAGATAGGCTTGTGCCGTGTCCTCCTTAGGCAGCCCCTTGATGTCGAGGTAGTTGCCCTTGGCGGTGACGCGGCGGCTGATGGCTACCTCGCCGAGGTCGAGCATGACCTCCGCCTTCTCCTCGCCCACGCGCACGAGGTTGGGCTTCTTGCCGCCGCCGGCCAGGGTCTCGCGGAGGGCGCGCAGAGCTGTGGTCTTACCTACCCGGTTAGGCCCCTTGAGGAAAGTCACCTTGCCCGGCGCGATGTCCAACTCGCGCAGGCCCAAGAAGTTCTTGACTAACAGCCGAGTGATGTGTTTCTGCACTGTTCTCCCTTCCCTTTCATATCTATTCAGACCGGATGTGCAGTGCCCTACTGAGGGTTCACTACGTCACGGCTTGCTTCCCAGTCCGACTTCGCCTGCGAGTAGAGCGCCTGTATCTGCTGTAGCTTGAACTCCTCCTTAGGAATGCCAGTGAAGCCGCAGGCAGCCACCAACTCCGCTCGCTGCTCCGCCGTCGTTATTCCGACTGAGGGCAGGGCACGGCGTAGAGCATCTGCATTCACTACCTCGCTCACCGCAGGAGGCACCAGCGGCGTCGCCATGCCCTTGCCCTCCCCGTTGCCCAGGCTGTCAACCGGCGCTTCCTCCGGTGCCGCCACCGTCGCATCCCCCACCGGCACTTCCTTCTCGAACTCCCCGTCAATCACCGGCGGCGTCGCCTTCGTTCCGGGGTGGAACTCCTCCCCGAATAGGACTCTCTCAGACGGTTCCTCCACGAAACGGACGATGCTCGCCCGCGACTGCGCCTCCAACCGGTTTACCTGGGCCAGTGCTTGTAGATTGCCCGCGATCAGGCGCGCCTGCTCCTCGCCTGCCTGGAGCAGCAACTTGCCATCCACCGCCGGTGTGAACCGGCAAGCCGGTACCCAGAAGGGGTGAACGTATTCCTCGCCGTAGACCAACCGCATGGGTAAGCCGGTCAGCCAGCCGCCGGTCTGTTGGGCAATCCCGAGGAGGGAGGATCGTACTCGCCCGAAGTTGACCACGCCGGTCGTGCGCCACTTAGCGCAGCCGCCGGCAGTCACAGCCCAGGGAAGGTAAACGTTGACCACGATGTGGAGCTTGCACTTGACGGCGACGGTATCGGGGCACTCATCGCCGAGACAAAGGCGATCCTTCCAGCCGACCGTTCTCTCAGTCCCCTTGGCCTTCTCGGTCATAGCCTCCTGCGCGTGGGGTTCCAACTTCGCGCCCTCTACACACTTGCACGTCGGGCCGGGGTAGCGGGCGCGACGCCGGAACATGATGCTGTCGGGAATGGTCAGTTGACCCTCACGGGCCGGGTCCGGTATCGGGTTGCCGAAGAGGAGGCAGGGCACATAAGGCGGCTCATCGCTCTTGGTGGCCTCCACCAGGCGGCTCTGCATCCGCACGTCCAACTCATAGTACCCGGAACCGCCCTGCTCCCTCACATGCCGGAGGACCCGCCAGTAGCCAAGCCTCGCGCCCGCGCCCTCCTTGCCGGTGGCCTTCTTCTGCTCCGGCTTCGTGCGCGAGAATGACAGCACCCACTCGGCAGGCGGGATGTCAAGGATGTCCGCCTCACCGGGGAACTGGCTCAAGAATGAGTCAGCCATCAGTTCTCACCTCCCTGGTCCTGCATTGCTCCAGCAGCGAGCCTTCCCGCGACGCCGGCTCCTCCAGCGCGGCATCCGCGAGTTTGTCCGCCCTGCCCGTCAATTCCCTCGGCACCCAGGCCACCGTGACCTTCCAGTTCTCCTGCCCCATCATCTTTTGAGTCGTCTCCACGAGTTCCTGGAGGGCCAGATCATTGACGGCCCAGATCTCGTTGACGTGGTTCACCGCGAGTTGGCTGTCGCTGAACAGGTAGACCTCCTCCGCACTGTGCTGCCAGGCCAACTCCAGACCAAACTGAATTGCCGTATGCTCAGCCTGGTTGCCCGTGGCAATGCCGATCTTCTCGGCTGTTACCTGATCCGGCGGCCTGCCGGCAGACTTGCCCTTGCCCCGGAACCACAGGGCGGCACCGACAGCAGAGGGGCCGGGGTTCCCGCGAGAGGAACCATCTACGAGGATGACAACTGTCACACCCATTGCTACATCGCCTCCCCGGCCTGCTGCTTCAGTTCGTGCCGCGCCTCGTCGGGCTTCGCGTCGCTGGGCATGTGCTCAATATGAACAAACTCGCCATTGCGTACACCCCAGCCGGGCTCCTCATCCGTTTCCCAAATGCCAACGTCCCAGCCAGCCGGATTATCGAGGCCTCTTATATCCTCGCTACTCATGGCAAAGGCACATTTTCGGATCTCATCCTCACTACCAGCCTTGATGATAACCCTGAAGGATTCCGTAAACTCAAGCCTGAAGTTAGCCATCAGCCACCTCCTCCTGCGCCCGCTCGCAGGCCTCTGCCGCGAGATCGGGCGTCTCGTAAGTCTCTTCCCCAGGATCAGCCACAATCTGCCAGTCTATGAACCGTACATGACGGCATAGTGCCCAGGAATAGCGGGCATTGAAGGTGCGCGCCACCTGTCCTCTGATGCTGGGTTCGGGAGACCAGCGCCACCCGCCCAGGCACCGCACCCAGCCGGGTCGCGTCACCTCGGGTTCGGTCGCGGCGAGGGTGGTCATGCCGGCACCTCCGCCATCTGCAACTGCTCCGGCGGGTCGGGCATGATTATCTCCTCGGCGCCATCAATGTGGACTATCTCACCATCGGCTATGCCATAGGTGGGCGCGGCATTCACCTGCTGGACTATCTCGCCCTCCCACTCGCCGGTTTCCCAATCGCTACTATAATCAAGGTCCCCTTTAGTCTCCTCAATGACCTCCTCCAACTGCTCCCGGTCGCGGGCCTGCACAAGGAGGGTGAAGCCCTTCGTGAAGGTGACTGCGAAGACTGGCGGCGCGTCAGCCGGCGGAGGCACGTAAGGCGTCTGCACCTGCATCGTGTGAAGCTGCCAGCCCTCTCCCTCTAACTCCTTGACCCGGGCCAGGAAGGCCTCATGGCAGGCGCGTTCGCCGGCCTTCTGGCCGATGCAGTAGTGACAACCGATGGTAGCCTCCGTCACTTCCGGGTGCGGCGGCTGCTGGCAGATGAGGCAGACGGCATCGGCGGGCGCGGTCGGGTGGTCAGTGTGTGGATCGCCGTTCGTCCTCAAGACGGGCCTCCTCTCGCTCTATCCGGGCATTGATGGCCCTTCGCACCGAAACTGGCTCAGGGCAAGACATGACAGTCATCTCATACCACTGCAGCGGTTCCGCTGTATCCGTAAAGTCCGGGCAGAAGATGACTGCACCCTCGTTGATGGCAATGGCGCAGGCGCAATCCACCATGATCTTCCTCGCAACTACTCTAAGAATCTCCCGGATAGTCATGCCGGCACCGCCTCCATCTCCCGCACCCACTCCAGGTAGGCGGCCTGCGCGGCCTGCTGGGCGGAGGCGAGGTCGGGGGCTTGTGCCATGTCAATAAGTCCAAACGCGGCGTAAGCCTTCCAGTGACCGTGCCCGTCAGCCATCAGGAAGTTGCCTTCTATGCCGGGGCCGATTTCTGCCTTTAGGCTATGGTTTACCGGGTCGTCCACCCACTCGAACACCGGCGCCGCCGCTCCCGCCGCCCGCTCCTCCTGCGCGCCCTCACGTTCGGCGAGGTCCGCGACCATCGCCTCGGTACTGCCGGGGATAGGTTCCCGCTCCGCCTCCAACCGCGCCGGGCCATCCAGGTCCCGAAGGCGCGGGAAGAGGGTAGCCATGACGGGCAACCACCCGCCTTTTTCATCATAGGACCATCCGCGTGCAACCCGCGCCAACCCGGGGAAGAGCAGTTCGAGCTTCGCCTCATGGTCCTCGTCGGCCAGTTGGTAGGCGAGAATCAGATCACTCAGCCGCTCATATATCGCAGCCTTGTAGAGGGCCGTGGCGAAGTTGCCGACCTCACCTCTCAGCAATGCCCCTCGTTGTGTCATGTCGTCGCCGTCCTTTCCACCTCATCGAGGATCGCCACCACTCTCGCAGCCCAGGCGCGGGCCTTCTTGGTAGGAGCACAGGCGTCATGGATTCCTATCGAGACTTCATCCGGTAGTACCGGCATGTACATTCCACAGTCATCGTTGAAGATGGGACAGTAATTGCAGAAATTACCCGATTGTTGCCCCCGCGTCTTCAGGGCTTTCTCACATAAGGTGCAGGGTCTTCCAGTCTCACCGGTCTCCGCCAACTCCGCGAATCTCTGACGCAGGGTCTTCAGGTATGGCAACAGCGCCTTCTTCTGCTCCTTGGTCAGCCTACGCATCCCGCGTCGCCTCCTTCAGTCTGCTCCAGGCCCCCGGCGGCAGGTGCCCGTTCTGCTCCAGTTTGAGGCCCTGACAGTTCGGGCACAACCCGTAATCATCGGGGAACCGCGTCAGCGCCGGGCAGTTCGTGCACCGGACTTCGGGCAACTGCCGGATACGCTCGCGGACGACCTGGGTAATCAGGCCTTGCGCGATGTGGCGAGATGTGGTAGTCTTCGAGGTGCAACTGCTTGTCATCATCTAACCCTCCTGGAGACGCGGACCCTAACCGATCCGCGTCTCACTCATTCTCCAGCAGGTGCCCGCAGAAATGCAGATGCCGCTCCGCCCACTCATACGGGTCCTCCTCAAAGTCATCAGGTTCGTCCTTCAGCTCCTCGTCGGTCTCATCGGGAGGTTCGGGCCGCAGGTCCGGCAGATCAAGTTCGCGGTGTAACTGGCCGACTGGTTTCATGTCATGCCCTCGGGTTGACGGGAGGGGGCGGGGTGAGATAGGAGTCTACCGCTCGCTTCAGAGCAACGTAGCCCCGCCCCTCCCGTTTGGTGCGTCAACCGATAGGCTCACCTCCTCCCGGATGGTGCGTCTCAGCCAAACCGTAATGTCAACTGCGTCTCCGGCCCATCGCCCGCCCGCAACTGGCCCACCGCCTGCTCCAGAATGCCTGCCCACCGGTACAGCGCTGCCTCCAGCCGACAGGTCAGGGAATGGAACTCAGGGTTCGCGACGGTCTTTGCCCACAGTTCATAGGCCAGCCCTTTCGCGTCTTCCAGAGGCCCCTGCATTTCCCTGAAGAGCCGCCGCACTTTCCACCGTTTCAAGCGTCGCTTCGCCATCCTATTCACCTCCTCACCCCAGGCCGTCTACCGTTACCAGGCCATCGTCACTCTACGCCGTCCTGCTTGCGGACCTCAGCGAGGGCGCGCCGCAGGAACGGGATGAAATCCCCATGCTCCCAGTTCAGATAACTGACCAGCCTGTCGTTGCGGTGAATCTCCGGGGTGAAGGTCTTCTCCTGTGACCAGACATAACTGCAACCGCGCTCCCCAAGTTCGTCATTGAGTGCACGCGGGTCCATACTCCCCAGGTCGGGCAGCTTCGGCTTCGGCGACTCCAGCCCGCGCACAAACTTGACGGCGGCCTTGGCGGCTTCGAGGCGGGTGTCGCCTCGATGAACAAGGACAGGGGTTGATATGTCACTGGTTCGAGTGTCATAGTGCCAGTGGCCACCCGGGAAGCTACCGGAATACCAGTCAACAATGCGCCCCTCCGCTTGCGCCGCGTCCAACTCCGCCTCCGCTTCCGCCACCGCCAACTGCTCCGGGGTCAGGGTCGAGGCGGCACCGGCCATGTTGAGGCCGAAGTCGCGGAGATGCTCAACGGCCACTTCGCCGATTAGATTCCCATTCAGCAGGACGGTATCCATCTTTGCCGGTTGCTCTTCGCGCACTGATAGTCTGAAGTTTTCGCCCACAACCGCACAGAGTAGTATCTTAGCTATCATCTATCTCCTCGCTCTCAGCCTCCGCGCCCAGCCGACGAGCGCGAAGGCCAGTATCCATAGTGCGATGTCGAGCCCGCCGAGGTGGAGGTTGTCAACCACGGGTGGCCTCCATCATCGCACGCGGCGCCGCCGGGATGTTCCTCTTCAACTCGCGGCACTGGTAACTGTCGAGTTCCCGGCGGAGTCCTTGACATTCCTGCAGCGCATCGCGGGCCAGCAATCGCGCTGCCCGGAGTTCCGCCTGAAGTTGCTTGCACCCGGCGCACTCCGTCTGCGTCTGGCAGCGTACCGCCAACCGCTTCTCGCGCCTCGCGCCGAGGATGCAGGCGGCGATGGCATGAATACCGAGCCAAACCAGTGTCGCTATCACCCCACCAATGAACATGGCGACAGCTACGCTAGGCGAATTCATGCTACATGCTCCTTCTCCTCAATAATGATGCGCGTCAGACACCGGCCCAGCGCCTCGTCAGCCCACTGGTGCTGCATCGGGCTCGCCCCCCTCCCGCTCGTCCTGGCTTCTGTTCTCTACCTTGCAACTCTCCCACCCGCCCTCGTGGTGGTCCCGGTTGCAGTTGCCGCAATACCACCGCTTCTTCCAGCACACCGGGCACTCGTGGGCCATGTAGATGCCACAATCGAGAAACTCGTCCGGGTGTTCAGTAAAGTCGTCGCAGGGTTGACTGCCGACGTTTTCTGCCCGCACATTATCCATCGCGCTCGCCCCCCTCCGCCTTCGCGGCCTGCTGCTGCTTCAGGACGGCAGCGCGTAGTAACTCCCGGACAGACGGGTAGGTGCCAAGGTCGCTGCCATCATCGTCTTGACTGGTGCCAGTCCAGACATCCCCATGCAGGCGGCAAAGCGAGAGGACCTCAGTTTCCAGCGCGTCCAGCAGCCGCGTGTCTTCCGGCACTGGCGGCTCGCCGGCGTAGGCCCAGTCGGTCGCACATTGCTGACAGGTCAGGTCGCCCTCTACCGGTTGCTGTGCAGGGCACCGGTCACAGGGCATGGCCCCAAGTTCGTACAACCAGTCCCGGACGCTTGAATACTGCTCTGCCAACTTCTCCGCCGCGCCCTCCGCCTTGGCCAGCCGCGCCTCCGCCGCCTCCAGCGCCGCTACACGGTCACGGAGTGTCACGATGTCCAGTTGGGAAAGGGTGGTCGTGAGGTCGTCAGCCAACTTCATTGACCATAGTGTCCAATCCAGGTAGCGGCTCAACCCCAAGAGCGTCGGCGAAGCAGCCCCCAACTTCCACTCATAGATCGTGGCCGATTCTTCTGCCTGGGCTACTAATAGCTCCCAACTGGCCCTATCACCATGCTCCAGCACCTCGACTGCTGCCTCCGCCTTGGCTGCCCGCGCCTCCGCCGCCTCCAGCACCGCGAGTGCCGCCTCCAGCACCGCGAGTGCCGCCTTCATCGTCATCGGCCCCGCAGCCGCCATGAACTTCATTCCGAGGGTTGGCTCTCCGTCCCCCGTCAGGTGATCGGCTAATTCCTCGGCTGTCCACCAATCATCAGGCGAATCGCCAATCGCGGCATCCGCCAGCCGATTGAGTTCGCCTCGCTGCCCAAGCGTCAATTGTTCAGGCATCTGCTCACTCATCTCGCACCTCCTGAATAGTGCGGTGGCCCGGTCGTCGCGCCGCCCTAACCGCGAACTCAGCCGGGCCGCCGGGTGCGTCTGCCGCCGAGGGAATAGTCAACGGGCGGCCCTGGTGGCGACTGTCGAGAGGCATATAGCGATGAGACTGCGGGAGGTTGGCCCGCCCGCAGATGATGTCAGCGAGGGCCTCGGAGAGATTCCGGAGGGCTTCGGGGGAGAGGCGTGCCATCAGAGAGTGCCTCCAGCGCGGCGGATGGTCTCGCGGGCCTCGTCACAAGTTGCACAGTTGCAGGGGCGCGGGTCGGCTGCGAGACACTGCGCGGCCTCCGTCAACTCCGCGTAGGTCGGCCCCGCAGTCCCGTTCGGGTGCAGGGGCGCACCGCAGGTCGGACAGTAGCCGCCGTAGCGGATGTAGTGCGACCATGCCGGGGTGACGACGTACCAGGCACTCTCCTCCGCAACCCACTTGTGGCAAACCGCCTGCTTGCTCATTCCGCCACCTCCTCCGGCCGCTCCCACTCCCAGAGGCCCTGCCGTCCTTGCGCCGGGATCGGCGGCTCGAAGACCTCCAGCACCACCAACTCCCAGGCCCACCGCCCCGGTGACCAGTCACCGAAGAGGCACTCCTTCGCGGTAATGTCGGCGCCGTCAGTGGGCCAGCACTTCACGAACCGGCAGACGCAAAGCACTTCACCCATCGGGACGCGCTTGCCGATGGTGGTCCCATCCTCAACGAAAGCCTGAGCGATGGACCGACCCGGCTCGGTATGGTAGTCAAGAGGGAAGGGCGGTCGGGCCGCCGCGTGGATTGCCAGGAGACTGCCCGGCGGCAGGCTTTTCGGCGCAGGCCGAGAGCGCGTCTCGTACCGCTTCGCTCCGACCGCGATGAGGGAAGCATGGGGTTGGTAGACTGTGAGACATTTCACGAAGGGGCCACCTCCCCCGGCGCCGGCGCCGCCTGGATTACTGCCCACGCAT
>Ga0315284_10003342_pt1 | contig 22764 bp, 23 predicted proteins | sample YL17G09_16_MG_FD_203696 | JGI IMG/M metagenome (GOLD analysis project Ga0315284, IMG submission 203696) | Sediment microbial communities from Yellowstone Lake, YNP, Wyoming, USA - YL17G09_16 | ecosystem: Environmental > Aquatic > Freshwater > Lake > Sediment | place: USA: Wyoming | collected... | reverse complement strand
GTAAAGTGCGCCACCACATCGCTCGACTCCGAAGCGCCGCTCTTCATCCTCTATAATTCCGGCACGGCCAGCAACCCCCGCGGGATGGTGCATGTGCACGGCGGTTATATGGTTGGCGTAAACAAGACGACGGAATGGTCGCTTGATATGAAATCGGCTGATGTCATCTGGAGCACGGCCGACCCCGGCTGGATCACGGGGCACAGTTACACGATTTACGGCCCACTGATGGCGGGCGCTACTACCATTATGTTTGAAGGCGTGCCCGTTTACCCCAAGCCCGACCGCATCTGGCAGTTGGTGGATAAATACAAAGTATCCATTTTATACACAGCTCCCACACTCCTTCGCATGCTCAAAGGGCAAGGCGATGAATGGATCAAAAAACACAGCCTCAAATCACTGCGCCTGCTTGGCTCTGTGGGCGAGCGGATTGATCCCGCCACCTGGCGATGGTATTACCGCGTGATCGGCCACAACCGTTGCCCGATTATGGATACCTGGTGGCAAACCGAAACAGGCGCGCACGCCATCACGCCGCTGCCTTCCATGCCGCTTAAACCCGGTTCCGCCGGAATGCCTTTTCCCGGGATCGTCGCGGAGATTGTGGATGAGAACGGCAAAAAAGTGAAACGGGGCGAGAAAGGATTCCTAGTCCTTTCCAAACCCTGGCCTTCCATCTTCCGCGCGGTATACAGGAAGCCGGAAGAATATAAAAAAGTCTATTTCTCAAAATTCGGCGGCCGTTACTGCACGCTGGATATGGCCATGGAGGATAAAGGCGGCTATTTTTGGATGCTCGGGCGTTCAGATGACGTCATCAAAATCGCCGGCCATCGCATTGGCGCCTCCGAAATCGAAAGCGCGGCCCACCACCATCCCGCCGTGCAGGAAGTCGCCGTCATCGGCAAACCCCACAAGATGAAAGGCGAATGTGCCAAGGCCTTTGTGGTCCTCAAGCATGGCTATGCGCCATCCGATGAACTGGTCGTTGAGATCAAAAAGGAAATCGTGAAACACCTTGGCCCCATCGCGATTACGGATGAAGTGGAGTTCATGGAAAAACTCCCAAAGAACCGCAACGGAAAAATCATGAGGCGCGTGCTTAAGGCAAAAGAAATGGGCGAAGAGATCACAAACCTTCCGAAGTTGATGGAGTAGATGTGGTTTCAGCTGTACCTTTCACCCTTTGCACCACGGTGATGATTTTCGGGTCGGGTTCGATGTAATTGCCGGCCATATCCCGCAAACCCTTAAGCTCAACGCGGTACCTTTCCAAAGGCTGGCTGGTTACACCGCTTAATTCCAGTTTGGTAATACTGCCGAAAACCACTTCCGCGTAAGTCACCTTCACCTCGTCCGTTTTCGGGTCGGTGATATTCATGTCCGTCACCGTGTAAGCCGTGGCGTTATTGCCGATGGAGGGATCCATCGGTTCGTTCCAGTAAATCGAAATGTTATTGAGCCCTTCGAAAACCTGTTCAATAGGGAAGGGGACAAGCGTGTCCGGCTGGATAGAAAGCGCGAGATCCTTGTCCGTTTTTAGCATCCCGCCCCACATGGCGCGGTTTTCGCGCACTTCAAAGTCGATACTTCTCATTTCGCGTTCGGCCGGGGCCTCCACCACCACCTTGTATTCCATTTCACTGCCGGATTGTTTCGCGAGCCTTAAGCGGTAACTGTTTTCCGTGAAATACGCGCGCGGCAGAATGTAAGTCACGCTCAAAACCATCTTGCTTCCCGCCGGAAGCGTGAATTCCGTGCCTACCATGGTCAATCCTTGGGCGCTTTCCGTATGACTATCCGTGGGACTTTGCTTCACTTCGGCCGAAGAAGACAAAATAAAGCGCGCGTAGCCTTTGTAATTGTCCGAATGGGCATTAAGGAAGCCGGGGAACCGGATGGTAAGTTCCGTCGTCATTTCGGGAAGCTCTTTCGTCAGGTTCACATAATGGTTCACTTCCTTAATCATGTAGCGGTCAGTCTTTTTGCTGCCTAGGTTGGCAATGTTCACCGAAACAAAATCGCTCCCCGCAGGCGCCACAAGCGCGTTGCCCCAGTTTTTGCTGATAATCTTGTTTTCAAGCCCCTGGCTCTGGAACCAGAAATAAAGGTCCTTTTCCGCCATCGCTTTTTCCAAAACCCTTCGTGTTTTAAACGGATGCCATTTCGCCTTTGAAATCAGGGTGGAAGCCAAGTCGCCCAAGATATTTTTCCTTGTGGCCAGCGCCTCTTCGCTATGCCTGTCCACATTGTTCACCTCCTGTTCCAGGGCGCTGAACAGGTTGGCTTTCGTCAGTTTTTGCCCATCCACCGTTACGCCACCCAAAGCATCCACCAGATTTTCGATCATCGAGAAATTGACCACAATAACGCCATCCACATCCTCATCGGGGAATTTTTTTGTGTAAAAATCGGTCAATTCTTTTGCCGAATCGGGGAAGTTGGGTTGCCAGTTGGCATCGCGGAAAGTGTAGCCCTTGTACCACTCATTCTTCAGAAATTTTTCTTGGGGATAAGGCGGCGTCACATAGTTTGGCGTATCGATTTCATACGAATTGTGGAAGGAGAACCTGGTCGGCACCCCCATCACCGCGCCCACGTGGCCGTAAGCCGTGATAAACCCTCCGCCCGGCCGTGATTCGTAATTGTTCTGGAGCACAATCAGGTAATCCTTGCTGAAAAACGTGAGCCCCAAGTAATGGTTCATGAAAAACCGCAGGTTACCAAGCGAGATGTACACGATGATCAGCAAACCGACGATAACTCCCGCGATGATCGCGAGCCACTTCTTCGCGCTACCCGAAAAGTGGGGCAAATGGAACTCGCGTCGCGGCCTCTTCATCTGGTAAGGACTGAAACCGGGTGATTGCATAAGATTTGATTAACGGGGGTATTATAACCCATAATGTGGATTAGATTGAATGAATTTGGTAAAATCGAATTGTCGAATAACCAATACCAAAATGAAAAACACGAACCGCACAACCCGCATCGCTGTTGTCGGCACCGGAATGGTGGGGTCTTCTTTCGCTTACGCGGCCTTAATCAAAGGGTTGGCGGCGGAAATGATTTTGATCGATGTGGATGAACTGCGCGAGGAAGGCGAGGTGATGGATTTGTCACATGCGCTCATCGGCACAGAAACGGGTAGTATCCGTGGCGGGACATTCAAGGATTGCGGGAATGTCGATGTCATCGTCATCACGGCGGGGGCGGCGCAAAAGCCGGGAGAAACAAGATTACAGCTTGTCAGCAAGAATGTTGGTATTCTCAAAAACATCCTCAAGAAAATGGGCAAACTGAGGCAGGATACCGTGGTCATCATGGTGGCCAACCCGGTGGATATTTTGACTTACGTAGCGCGTCAAACTTTGAATATCCCAAAGAACCAGGTGTTTGGTACGGGCACGTCGCTCGATACCTCGCGCCTCCGTTTCAACCTCAGCGAAATGCTGAACGTCAATTTGCACAATGTGCACGGTTATGTGATGGGCGAGCACGGCGACAGCGAATTTGTGGCCTGGAGCATGACTAACATCGGCGGGATGCCGGCCGCGAAGATCGTGACCAAGAAACAGATGGCCGCGATCCAGGAAAAGACCAAGAAGGCGGCCTATGAGATCATCCAGAGGAAGCGCGCCACCTATTACGGCATCGGCGTTGTTACCGCGAACCTTTGCGAGGCGGTTTTAAAAGATAAAAAGTTCATTTCACCCGTTTCCACGGAACCCGGCCCCTCTTACGGCATCACGGGAATTTGCCTCGGCGTGCCCGCCGTCATTGGCAGGAAGGGCGTTGAAAAGGTATGGCCTGTACAACTTTCCGCGGATGAAAAACGAAAATTGAAAAAATCGGCGGATTTGTTGAAGAAAATAATGAAAGGGGCGTTATAATGGGTGCATGTTCAAAAAGCCCTTTGTCGTCCTCGACCTGGAAACCACCGGCATTGATCCCAAGCGCGACGATATTATAGAAGTGGCGGCGGTTCGTTATGAGTGCGGAAAAGAGGTAAAGCGGTATGAAAGCCTCATTAAAATCGATTACAAACTGCCCGAGCTTATTACGGTGATCACCAGTATTACCGATAAGATGCTTCAGGAAGAGGGGAAGCCCAAGGAAGAGGTTTTTAAGGAGCTCGAAAATATATTGTCCGGCGCCTATCTTCTTGGCCATAACATCGCCTTTGACGCGGGGTTTTTGAAGGCGAAAAAGGTGTATATGGATACCCTGGGCAATTTGGATACCATCCCTCTCGCGCAAATCCTTTTTCCTGCAGCCGCCAGCTACAGCCTGGAATCGCTGACGGATGATTTTGAGATTGAGCACAAGAACCGTCACCGGGCGATGGGCGATGTGGAAGCAACACTCGAATTATTCAAACACCTTTGGAAAACCGCCGAGAAATTGCCGAAAAAACTGGTGGAAGAAATAAAAGAGCACCTCCCCAAGTCTGATTGGGACGGCAAGGCGGTTTTTGAGGAGATTAAGGGCGCGCCTTCGGCTGCAAAGCATGTAAGCAAGAAAACGGCGGAAGATGTTTTGCACCGTGCAACGGGGGTGCAACGCGCCCTTGCCCTTGATGAGATTTTTGCCGATGACGGGGCGATGCACAAATGCCTGGAGAATTATGAAGGCCGGCCGCAACAGGTTGAAATGGCTGAGAATGTGCTAAATGCTTTTAACCAGGGCTACCACCTGATTTGCGAGGCGCCTACGGGGGTAGGCAAATCGCTGGCTTACCTTGCGGCCGCGGCCAATATCTCTATTGCCAACAAATCCAAAGTCGTCATTTCCACCAACACCCTCAATCTTCAGCAGCAGCTTTATGAGAAGGACATCCCCCTGCTCCAGTCCATTTACGAGGAGGCCACGCAACATCCGGGCGTTAATGTTGCCGTGCTCAAGGGCCGGTCGCATTACCTTTGCCTCCGCCGTTTTGCCGAGTTCAAGCGCCGCCCGCGCCTAACGCCCCAGGAACTTGTCCTTCTTATCAAAATCCTCATCTGGCAACAGGCTACCGAAAGCGGCGACGCGTCCGAAATACACCTCACTCGTGAGGAAAACCTGATTTGGGATTTTGAGCTTTGCGCGGACAGCAAGTACTGCACTCCCCAAAAGTGCAGGCATTATGGGCCATGCTACTTGGAACAGGCGCGGGAAAAAGCGGAAAACGCCGATGTCATCATCGTAAACCACGCGCTTCTTTGCGCGGATATGGCCACCGGCGCGGGGCTGCTTCCCGAATACCAGTATCTTGTCATTGATGAAGCCCACCACTTTGAAGAAGTGGTCACGAAAGCCTTTGGAGTGGAAGTGACACAGGAGAATTTTTCCCTGCCCATCAAAGTTATCAAAAACCATTTGGAGGATTTGAAGCACCGATATTCCGGCACGCTTTTTACCGTCAGCAATGTTTTTGAGAACATCGGCCCGATCATCGACCAGATTCCCGACATCCAGCAGCTCCTCGACAATTTCTTCACGGTGGTCGCTCTTTTTGTTAACAAAAACGTCCCCGATTCCGGTTACGTCGAAAATTTGCTTGTCGACGGGCTTGTGACGACTAGTGAGGAATGGCTGAATTTGGGTGAGTCGCTGAAGCAGGTCGCCGGACGTTTGCTTAACTGGATGAAACAGCTCAACCATTTTGCCGAAGCACTGGAAATGGCGGGTAAGGAATTCCCGGAACAAGATGCTTTCCTTGATGAGCTCATGCAGGAAATCGGGCTTTTAAAAGAGCAATTCATCCACCTCCAGCAATTTTTTGATGAAGAGCATGGCGCCAAGGAGCTTATCCGATGGATCATGTCCGGGCTTGATGGAAAAGTAGCCATCCAGATGGCGCCGCTAATGGTTGGCGGGAAACTGAAGGAAATGCTGTACGATAAAAAAACCTCCATCGTCTTCACTTCCGCAACGTTGGGCGTCAAATTGGTACAGTACGGAATGGACGAAACGGAGCAACATCCTTTCACCTACCTCCGCAAAGTTCTTTCGCTCGATGAAAAGTTCGAGGAGCTCATCCTCGATTCGCCTTTCAACTTTGAAACACAGGCTTACGTGATTGTGCCGAGCGATCTTCTGCCTCTTACTGCCAAAAACAGCATCACCCAGATCAGCGATTTTATGGCGCAGCTCATTAAGGCCGTTGGCGGCAGTATGCTGGGGCTTTTCACTTCCTACGGCGCCCTGGAAAACATTTACCTTAACCTCACCCGCTCACTCACCTCGAAAGATGCGCGGGTTTTGGCCCAAAGAATAAGCGGCGGGCGGAATAAGGTCTTCAAGGCCTACATGCACGACCCCCACCATTCCGTCCTTTTGGGAACCAACAGCTTTTGGGAGGGGGTGGACATCCAGGGTGACGCGCTCACCACTTTGGTGATGCACAAACTACCCTTCGATGTGCCTACTGAACCGATTTCCAGGGTGCGGAGCCAGATGTTCAGCAACGGCTTTTACCAATATTCCGTCCCGCGCGCTATCCTCCGTTTCCGGCAAGGCTTTGGCCGCCTGATCCGTTCGCAAAAAGATTACGGCATCATGATCGTGCTGGATAACCGCGTTCTTACCAAAGACTTCGGTAAAATGTTCCTGCAATCCCTTCCCTCCAAAGTCCTGATCGAGCAAATGCCTTTGGCCGATGTGCCGGCTAAGGTCAGGGAATGGTTGGACTTAAGCGCAAGCGGTTAAGTTTATGCTGGTTTCTGCTGGATCGCTACTGCTTGCAATTCCATCTGTAAAAGTTCGTTGTCGTTAAGGAGTTCCGAATAGGCATTCGCTCTATCCAGTTCATTAAGAAGGTATATCAGTTGACCTAACGCGATGCGCAATTGACTGCTTGGCCGGCCGTTTTCCTGGGGCAAAAGTTCCCGAATACGGTGGCGTACGGCCAAAATTTGGGCTTCCAGTCTACTCGGGCTTTCGGGGAGGGCTTCTTTTGTCATATAGAGAGTTACATTGGTTTTTTATACTACAATTAAACTATTAACTTGTCAATAAAAAGATCTCCAAGCTAATTCGCATTAGTCCTTAAACAACGAAAAATGGTTTGCCATCTCAATCACCTCTTTGCGGCGGATAGTGGGGTGATAGGGGGCGATTTCTTTTAGCCGTTCACGATAATCGTATACTTTTTGGCAAGCTGCTAGAAAATCATCCGAATGCACGACATCCCCGATATCAGTGGCTCGTTCAGAATTAGAGTCGCTCATCAACCGCGCCCCCTTAGTTACCTCCTCGTTGATTTTCTCAACCAAAGAACTGGCTTCCAGTCCGTCTTTTTTTACCTGTTTTTCCGGGTCGAATTTGTGGTGGGTCATAATAGTTAAAAATATTTTCTTCCCTTAAGCTCATCTGGAAAATACTCCTGATTCGAACTGTCTTCCAGCGGAGTGTATTTGTAACCTTTGCCGTAGTTCAAGTCTTGCATCAGTTTTGTCGGGGCATTGCGGATATGCAGGGGCACGCCTAAATTGCCGAATTTCTGCACGTCCTCTTTAGCTTTGCCGTAAGCCAGGTAAGCCGTTACTGATTTTTTGGTGCTGGCCAGATAAATCACCAGCTGAGCCAGGTGGACGTTGCATTCCGGCATTCCGATCTTCTGGCAGGCTTCAAAGACGCTGTTGGCGAGCACCATGGCAAAATTGTCCGCCACGCCGACATCCTCGGAGGCGAAACGGAGTAATCGTCGGGCAACGTAAATGGGATCCTCACCGGCTTCCAGCATGCGCGCCAGCCAGTAAAGCCCCGCGTGCGGGTCGCCGCCGCGCAGGGATTTGTGCAGGGCGGAAATAATATTGTAATGCTCCTCGCCCGCGCGGTCGTACATCAGGTGCATTTTCTGCACGGCCTGCTTCACCAGGTCGGCGGTGATTGTTTTACTGTGCTTGGCGCAGATTTCGAGAGTATTTAAGGCCATGCGCGCGTCGCCATTGGCCAAATGAGAGATAAGGGCGAGAGTATCGTCATCCACTTTAATCTTTTGATTGCCCAGCCCCCTTTCTTTATCCTTCAGCGCCGCCTTGATGATGCCCATGATGTCCTCTTCGGTCAGCCGATTGAGCACGAAAACCCGTGTACGGGAAAGGAGAGCGCTGTTTACCTCGAAACTGGGGTTTTCGGTGGTCGCGCCAATCAGCGTCAGCAGGCCTTTTTCAACATAAGGAAGCAGAGCGTCCTGTTGCGATTTGTTCCAGCGGTGGATTTCATCAAGAAACAGGATGGTTTTGGTGTCCAGCCGCTGGTTTTGCTCGGCGCGCTCAATGATTTCCCTAAGTTCCTTTATCCCGCTCGCTACTGCGCTTACCTGCACAAAGTCCGACTTAGTTTTTTGCGCGATGATATGGGCTAGGGTGGTTTTTCCGCTTCCCGGCGGGCCCCAAAACACCATACTCGGCACTTCGCCGGTTGTGATGGCTTGGCGGAGGAACGATTTTTCGCCAACAAGCTCTTCCTGCCCGAAGAAATCTTCGAGTTTCACGGGGCGCATCCTGTCCGCCAGTGGGGAAATAGAGGCGTTATTCATGGATTCCCATTATCCCGCCTTTTTGACATGAAAACAATTTAAACATAGGAATCGCCGCCCCCTGGGTATATGCCTCAGGTGACGTTTTTACAAACATATCAAATCAATATGTTTAGCATATGCTATATGCATTGGTTATATATGAGCGTAAACATGACTTGCAAAAGGGGATAGTGAGGGGAGGGTGCACATAGTAAAAACCATTCGCCCGCGCACTCTTTTACTTTATAATAAAGAAGCTTTATAAAACATTTTATGTCTGAAAACCAAATATTCGACGTTGTCATCATCGGCGCGGGGCCATCCGGCTATACCGCCGCCATTTATATCGGCCGTGCCCAGCTTAAAACGCTGGTCATCCAGGGCTGGCAGCCGGGCGGGCAGCTTACCACTACCACCGTCATCGAAAACTTTCCCGGTTTCCGGGATGGGATTGATGGCAAAAAACTGATGGAGGAAATGAAAGCGCAAGCGGAGCGTTTTGGGGCGCAGTTTGTTATGGCCGATATCCTAAAAGCCGATTTTTCCAAACGCCCGTTCACCATTACCGCCGGCGACAAGGAATATGTCGGCAAATCCGTTATCATTGCCACCGGCTCCAAGTCGCGCACTTTGGGCATACCTTCCGAAAAGAAGTTATGGGCCAAGGGCGTTTCCACCTGCGCCACGTGCGACGGTTTCTTTTTCCGCGGCAAAACCGTAGCCATTCTTGGTGGCGGGGATAGCGCCATGGAAGAGGCGAACTTCCTCACCAAATTCGCCAACAAGGTCTATATCATCCACCGCAATGAAGCGTTCCGCGCGTCTAAAATCATGTTGGACAGGGCCAAAGCCAATCCGAAAATCGAAATGATCATGAATACCACCGTGGAAGAAGTCCTGGGCGACACAAAAGTGACCGGATTACGGCTGAAAGACAACAAAACCGGAAAAACGTCCGAATTGATCGTCGACGGAATGTTTTTAGCCATCGGTCATGTGCCGGTCACCGATTTATTCAAGGGGCAGATTAAATTGGACCAATTGGGTTTCATCAAACACGCCGTCAACACCATGACTTCGGTCGAAGGCATCTTCGCGGCGGGGGATTGCGTCGATCACCGGTATCGCCAAGCTATCACCGCGGCGGGAATGGGCTGCCAGGCGGCGATTGATGCCAATAGGTGGCTCGCGGAACGACAATAATCCCTTTGTTTTTAAATAAATATAAACAAATTTATGCCGGAAACAGAAGATCAACCAGAGGAAGACGCATGGCTAGGAGATACCGACTGCGCCCAAGAAGAATTGGGGAAAAATAATATTCAAGGTCCATCGCAAGCTATTGAGGCTCTGAGAGGAGAGTTTCAACAATCATTTTCAGGGCAAGCGCCGCGTCCTGATCGGATTGAGGTTCCGGAAGAATTGGAGGAGCAGCTATCGGAATTGGCGCAGCAATATGAGGCTGATCCAAATATTGGTTTATTGACTGACGCTCGTCACGTTGTCTTGCCTGATGGATTTTTCCCCGATGATCCGTGGGGGCGGATAACACAACCAGAGTTAATGAAAGAACTTCGGCAATATAGCGGCTCTCGGCAACCTGGCCTAACGCCTGTAGAGGGTTCTGAAATTTATTACTTGCTCTCCACACAGTATTTTGAAAAGGCGGGTACCTTTTTCATTCCCGGGAGCCGTCTTTCCCTCGAAACATTGTTCGCGGTTCTGATATTTGAAGAGCTTGGCCCGGAAGCTGTGGCTTAAGCGTCCATGTTTTCCTTGGCAATGATAGCGGCGCAGAAATAAGCTAAAAACTTATAATGGCTAGCCTCCAAATAAGCGCCCTAGTTTTTTGAAAAAACCTTTACCCGCCTTTATTTCGGCGGCGCTGGGGATTTCGGCAAAAAGCCGGTTGATTTCGCCTTTCACGGAAACCTCCCTCAAAGGATCAACTTCTCCCAGGAATTCCACACTGCTTTGATCCAAATCTCCGCCGATTTCCATACCTTTCATTTTGAACGTTCCGGGGATGTATGACTGCCATTGGCTCAAGGATCCTTTTATTTTCATGCCGCTTTGGTCTACATTCCCACCGATTCTTTTGTCATGGTCATCTTGATCACCGACTCTCATCCATTCCTGTTTGACATTTCCGTTGATGGCAGCGTTGGATTGGTCCACATCACCATGGATCTTGGTTCGATATTGGTTCAGGTTACCTTTAACTTCCATCCCCGATTGCAGTAAATTTCCCTCGATTTGCATCCAATCCTGCATTAAATCGCCTTCAACCATAAGCCCCTGTTGCTGGACATCCCCCTCGATGCAGGTATTCTCCATTTTTAATTTGCCTCTGATGATAGTCCGTTCCATCAATAACTGCTTGAACAATCCGTCTGTCAAATCCACATTGCCATCCAGGACAAGGCCAGAAAGGTTCAGGCTATAAGGGGAAAAGTCCTTAAGCCCTAAGGCTGTTAAAGCAAGGAATAATTCGACATCCGGCTGAAGGCCTTGTGAAAGAGAATGTTGGACACCCAAGACTCCCCTCATTATCTTTTCCCGAATTTCTTTTCCCTCAATCTGTAAAAAATTAACCAGGAATCGATAATCGGGAAGGGAAATCCGACGATCATCCCTAGCTGTTTCCAGTTCCAAGGGGCTAGGGCGTTTTCCATTGGCGATGATTTCCAGGGCATGCAGTTTTTCGTCCACAGGAAAAGGTTATGGAGGATTATTATACAGAAATACTCCATTTTGTCGAGCCAACAAAAAAGCCCCGCCAAGGCGGGGCTTTTCCAATTACTTGGCAAACCGTTTTTTTAGTTCCTCCAGGTCCGGCGCAATGCCCTGGGGCGGGAGCACAGATTTGGCCTTTTCCACGAGACCCTTGAATATTTCGGGGTGGTTTACGGCCAGTTCCGCGAGCATTTTGCGGTTGATGGCGATTCCGGAGAGCTCCAGGCCGAACATAAAGCGGCTGTACTTAACATCGAGCCCGCGGCAGGCCGCGTTGATGCGCAGGATCCACAGCTGGTGGAAATCGCGCTTTTTAAGCTTCCGGCTTTTATAAGCATTCACGCCCGCCTTCATGACCGCGGTTTTGGTCAGCCTGAACACATTTTTCCTTTTGCCGCGAAAGCCTTTGGCCAATTTATAAAATTTCTTGTGGCGGCGGTGGGCGACTACACCCCTTTTTACTCTGGGCATTGTGGTACAAAATTAAATGGGTAAAAACCGGAATTTTATTTTCCGGGGAGCATTCGCTTTAACATCTTGTTGAAAGCGGGATTGACAATAAACATTTGATTCCCCAGACGTTTTTGCTGACGGGCTTTTTGCTGGAGCAAATGGTTGTGGGCCGCCTTTTGGTGGGCAAGGAGATTTTTGCCCGTGCGCTTAAAGCGCTTTTTGGCGCCGCTTTTGGATTTGCCCTTTCCGGGTCGTGCTTTGCCTGGCATAGTAATCGGAATTAAAAAGTAAAAGTTATTTCGGGTTGAGGATCATCGTCATCTGGTATCCCTGGCGCTTGGCCTCCTGCTCGATGATGGCGATATCCTGGATCATTTCATAAAAATTTTTCATCTTGCCGAAGCCAAGATCCGCGTGGGCCATTTCGCGCCCCTTAAAGAGGACGACGACTTTCACGATGTTCCGGCCTTCCAGGAACTTGCGCGCCTGTTTGGCTTTCACCTCAAGGTCATGCACATCGGTGCGGATGCTGAGGCGGATGGTTTTTGTTTCGATCTTCTTCTGCGCCCGTTTTTGTTTTTTTTCCTTCTTCTTTTCGTTATAAAGGTGGTTTTTGTAGTCCATTACCTTGCAGACCGGCGGGTCGCTCATGGGCGAGACCTCCACGAGATCCAGCCCTTTTTCACGGGCCCTTTTTATGGCCTCTTCGGTGGGGACTACCCCTACCTTTTCTTCGCCGTCCACCAGAAGGACCTGGGGAGAGCGGATTTGTTCATTAACGCGTAGATGTTTGCTTATAGGATTGGAATTAAGAAATAAATTACCGTTTCCTCAAAAGCCATTCGATTTTATCCATGGCACAACAAATAGTCAAGTTTTTCTTTTAAACAAGGCAAAATCGATGCGCATCAATAAATGGCTTAAAAACCCGCGAAAAGCTTTATCAAGCCATATTCCGCGAGGTCGAAGGCAAAAAAGGCGATAATGGGCGAAAGGTCGATCATTCCTGTCCTCGGGAGGATTGAGCGGAAAATTTTAAGGACCGGTTCCGTGGAATTGTATAGGAATAGCCCGATACGGCCCGAAGGAATTGGCTGAATCCACGACATAAGCACACGCGCCAGAATGGCGTATTTAAGTATGCGGATGACGTTGACGATGAAGAAACTGATGAATTCCATGGTTATTTGAAGGCGATGAACACGGCCATTCTATCATCGGAACCCGCGCGGAACGAGAAGTATTTGCGAGGATGGCACTTGGTGCATTCGCCTACAAGTTCGATGTGGCGCCTGGAAACGCCGGCTTTAGTAAGCTGATCCAGGCTCATATGCCAGAAGTCCACATGGTATCCGCTGGTATAGCGGTGGCAGAAGGCGGGCAACTCTTTTTTCGGGTCGGAAAACTCCGAACACCACGGGCCAAGTGATTGGCTGATGGCAACCCGCAGGTTTTTGGGATCAACGCCATAAACCTTTTTCAATTGTCCGATCGTTTTGCCGATAATGTTCTTTGTAGACCCCCGCCAGCCGGAATGGACGGCGGCAATTGTCTTGGTTAGCGGGTCGAACATCAGCACGCCCTGGCAATCGGCCACTTTAATCATCAGTGGCAACCGTCTTACTTGAGTAATAAAGGCATCACATTTCGGTTGCCTGGCCGGCCGTTTCTTAATGTCCACAATCCTATCCCCGTGCATCTGGAAAGCGAAGACAGGGCGCGCCATTTGCATTTTGGCCTGCAATTTTTTCAGGTCTTTTTCGAAGCCTTTTTTACCTTCATTGAAAGAGCCTTCGGAGGCAGTTGTGGCCCCATAAGTTATCCATCGATTGAACGGTCTTAATATAGGGAAGCGGATGATCATTTGTCTTTGTGCAAAAATTCAGGGATGGCCTCAATAATATCAATGGCGCGCAGGCTTCCCTTTTTTTGTGCCAAATGGTCACCGGCCTGCCCCATCAGCTTGGTTGCGTATTTGCAGGCGTCAAACGGGTGCATCTTTTGGGCGATCAAGCCTCCGATCAGCCCGCCTAACGCGTCACCCGTGCCGCCCACCGTCATCAGGGAGTTGCCGGTTTTGTTGAAGGCGAGCTCGTCCTTGTTCGCGATGATATCTTCCGGCCCTTTCACCAAAATGGTGGCGTGCATGCTCTTGGCCCATTTTTGCACGTTCTTTGGCGTCGGGTCATCGCCCGTAAGGTTCTTGAATTCCCCGCGATGGGGTGTGAGCACAACGGTTTTTGGCAGGGAATTGGTGTAAAGAAGAGCACTGGCATCTACCACTGTCGGAACCGTAAGGTGGGCGAGAAGGCTTTTTACCGCCGTCTTTGTCCGACTATCCGCGCCGAGGCCCGGCCCAATCACCACGGCATCCATCTTTTGGCTGAGCGCCAGTATTCCCTTCACATCCTTGCTCGTCAGCGTGTTTTCGGAAAAAGTCTGGATGATGAAATTAAGCGAATACCCGCGCGCCACCTGCTCGTGCACAGGGGGAATAATGGGAAAAACAAGGTCAACGCCCGAATATTCCGCGGCAAGGGCGGCCAAGATCGGCGCGCCATGGAAAAGCGTGGAACCGCCAATGACCATCACGCGGCCATTATCGCCTTTATGGGAATCGGGATCGCGGTGGATCATGATTTAAAGGGGTTAGTGGGGAAAATCTGTACTTCGGGCTCCAGAATGGTGTTGTGTTTTTCCTTCACCATTTGGTGCACCTTAAGAGCGAGCGTTAGGATGTCTTTCGTTGTCGCGTTGCCGGTGTTCAGAATAAAATTCGCGTGTTTGTCCGAAACCATAGCGCCGCCTTCTTTCATTCCCTTGCACCCCGCCTGCTCAATCAGCCAGCCGGCGGAAGGGAAGTGCGTCGGATTCTTGAAGAAACTGCCACAGGAAAGGCCCATGGGCTGTTTAGCCATACGGGATTTGATGTATTCATTCACTTCAATCCGTATCACTCCCGCGGGCGTCGGTTTCAGTTTCAGCGTGGCGGCCAGCACAATGTCTTTTGTCTTTTTGATGACGCTGTCGCGGTAACCGAACTTGAAATAATCCTTGTCTACCTGCATGGGTTTATCCCCATTTTCCGGCAGGATGATGGCGGAAAGCAGCGCGTCTCCCATCCAAAGGTCGCGCGTGCCCGCGTTGCCATAAACAGCGCCTCCGACAGTTCCCGGCACATTGGCCAGCGCCGAAATGCCGCCCATATTCCTTTGGGCGGCCAGGGCAATCAGTTTCATCAGGTGCACACCGCTTTCCGATGTCACCGCTTCGGGGTGAAAGGCGACTTTGTCCATTTGGTTGAGCACAACCATGCCCGGGTATCCCTCATCCGCGAAAAGCACATTGCTTCCGCCGCCCAGTATCAAAAACGGCATACCTTCTTTTTTCGCGAATTCACGCAGATGGAAAAAAGTCTGCCAGTCCCGCGCCACGGCAAAATACTGCGCAGGGCCACCCGTGTGATAGGTGGTGAATTGCCTAAGCGCGACGTTTTTCTGGATCTGGATTTCCATTTACAGTTTCGATAAGGCAAAATCGAGGCGCTTCACGGCTTCCTCTTTGCCAAGGTAAATAGCCAACGTCGCGAAATTGGGCGAGCGCTCGGAGCCCGAAAGCGCGGCACGGATGGGCCAAAGCACTTGTCCGTTTTTTAACCCAAGTTCTGTCACGAGGCCAATCATTGTGTCTGAAATGACTTTCGCCTTGGTGTTGTCACCGCGTTCCCATTTTAAGCCATCAATTTTTGCTTTGGCAGTGGTGAGGACGGTTTGCAGTATCTCGGGCGTGATCTTAAACTTCTCATTCGCCAGCAGGCTTAACGGATAGTCGGGAAGCGGCGCGAAAATAGGGGCGAGTTCCGTGGGGATTTCCGAAAGTTTCTTAAACCGTCCGTCAAAATCGGGATCCTGGAGGATTTTTTTGACGAGGGCGGAGTCTTTTACAGGAATCCTGTCTTTTACCAATTCATAAAAAGCGTCCACATCCTCTTTGATCATCTTGCGGATGTATTCCCCATTCACCCAGTCTAATTTCTTGATATCAAAAACCGCGCCGCCCTTGTGCACGTGCTCTAAAGTAAATTTTTCCACCAATTCATCCATGGTGAAAATCTCCTGCTCCGTGTCCCCCGGATTCCAACCGATGAGGGCGAGGAAATTGAGGATCGCCTCGGGTAAATAGCCGTCTTTTAGGTAATCGTCGACGGAAACCTTGTTCTTGCGCTTGCTCATCTTGCTCCTGTCATCATTCAGGATGAGGGGCAAGTGGGCGAACTCCGGGATTTTCCACCCGAACGCCTGAAAAATCAGCATCTGTTTGGGCGTGTTGGAAATATGGTCCTCGCCACGGATGACATGGGTGATTTCCATCGTGTGGTCATCCACGACCACCGTAAAATTGTAGAGCGGTTCATCCAAACTCTTGGCGATGACAAAATCATCCAATTCCCTACTGGAAATCATGGTAACGCCGCGCACACCGTCGTTCCATTTCAAATCCTTATCCTGTGGCACGCGCAGGCGGATGACCGCTTTTTCACCGGCTGCCACACGCTTGGCGCTTTCTTTCGGATCAAGCCCCGCGCATGTGCCGTCGTACCGTGGCGGGAGTTTTTTGGCCGCCTGGTCTTCGCGCATTTTATCCAGCCGTTCCTTACTGCAAAAACAGTAATAAGCCTGGTCTTTTTCAACCAGTTCTTTCAGGTATTTTTTGTAAATCTCCGTCCGTTCACTCTGCCTGTATGGCCCGAATTTGCCTCCTGCGTGCACGCCTTCATCGCCCGCGATGCCGAGCGCCACAAGTCCGTTTACGATGTTGTTCTCGAACTCCTTGGTACCGCGCTCCTTATCCGTATCCTCAATACGAAAAACCATCACGCCTTTGTTGTGCTTGGCGAACAGATAGTTATAAAGCGCCGTTCGCACGGTGCCGATGTGCAGCAGCCCGGTGGGGGAGGGGGGAATTCGTACTCGTATCATCCCTTCCACTATACCTTAATACGTTCCGACCGTCACCTTGTCCATCTTGATTTCATCCAAAGGTTTGTCGTTCGCGTCCCGTTCGGCGTTGGCAATGGCATCGACGACATCCATTCCCTCATAAACCTGCCCAAAAACGGTGTGCCGGCCATCAAGCCACGACGTTCCGCCCTCCTTTTGGACAATGAAGAACTGGCTGCCGTTCGTGTTTGGTCCCGAATTGGCCATACTAAGCGCGCCACGGAGATTTTTGAGGCTCGGATTGAATTCATCCGCGAACTTGCCGCCCCAAACGCTCTCGCCACCCATGCCCGTACCCGTGGGATCGCCGCCCTGGATCATAAAATCGGGAATGACGCGGTGGAAGATGATTCCATCGTAATATCCTTTTTCCGTTAGGCCGATGAAATTTTCCACGGTCTTTGGGGCGAGCTCGGGGAAGAGTTTGATCTTGATGGAGCCCTTCGTGGTTTCCATTGTGATGATCTTATCGCCCGCCTTGGGTGCGGCTGTTTGGTCGAATTTGCTCATATCAACTTGGTTATTGGCGAACTGCTCGGGCGAACCCTGGTACGTATCCGCAATCTCGTCTTCCCCGCTTTTGGCGCAACCCGTAAGCAGAATGAAAGAGAGCACGGAAAAAAGGAGGAGTTTTTTCATAGTGGCAAAATTATTTAGTCGTTGGGATGATAGGATAAACAGGCGTGCTCATTATTTACAATATTGCAAGCTCCTGCACAAGTTTCGGTTCCATTATTTGAAGTACAACCTTTTCCATTCAATAATACCGCGTCACCATTGCCAACAACGTAAGCCTTAAAACTAGTAAAAATTCCATCATATTCTAGGGTTGCTCCTAGTAAGTAGCTTTTTTTGTCACCGGTCAAACTATAAACATACGCGTCACCATTAGGATCTAGCGGAATATCAGAGAGATATTTTTTTGGAATTTTCCAACCTGCAGCCGGTGTCGCATCGCCCGTGGCTAATGATTCGGGATAACGATTGTATTCGACTATATAAAGCTCAAGCGCGTTTTGAATGGTACTTACATCCTGTTTTCTTTTCGCATCTCGTGCCGTAATGGTGTGTCCGCCGATGGCTGTGTAAGCCACAACGGAAAGAATCGCGATGATCGTGATGACCACGAGCAATTCGACCAGTGAGAAGCCTTTTTTGGATGATTTTCTAAACATAGTTTTGGTCTTTAGTTTAATAACAAAAGTATTTTAAGGGAATTACCTTTCAATTTCAACCTTTTTCCCGTAAGGAAGCGTCATGGAGGCATTCAAGTGCCATTTGTTATCCGTAATCGGCATACCGCTTTGGCTTGTAAGGCGGTAGTAAAAAGGAGCATCGATGGCGGTTAGTTTAAAGTCATTTGTCACCGATACAGTTCGCATATCATCGTAATTCGGTCCCGGAGGACAAGTAGCTGGGTCGTGGATGAAAGGAGGCAATTCCGTAGGAGCGGTCTTTGCGTTATCCGTCAACAGAAGGTCACCCTGCTTGTTGTCTGAACATTTGTTCCATTCCACCTTCAGCGAGCCTGTGTAACTTTCATAAGTCACACTTTTTCCGCTGTCCAAAAAGCCTTCCAGCTCATAACCCTCATTCGTCAGTGTGCCCGTGATGCCGTCAAAATTAATCGGCCCATCGCTTGGATTGGCCATCAGATAGTCCGCGTAACTTGTAAGATATGCCTTGGCACTTTGGAGGGCGATCGTATCGCGCTGGGTGGCCGTGTTCTCCCTCAGGCGCATGGCGAAAAAGAAAAACACAGAGGTGAGCACGACGCCGAGGAGCACCGTCCAAATCAATATGCTGCCGCGATGATGGGTTTTAAATTTTGGCATCAAAAGTGTAGGTTTGTGTGGTTACCGGTGCCGTTTGGTCATCGATGACCGCCGTAATTTGGGCTTCGAGAATATCACCTAATTTACTGAACGATAAATTTTCGATCTCGAAATCGCTGGTGTAATCGAAATTGGTGATGGCTGTTGAAAATGGAGCGATACTGCCAACAACTGCTGGAAACGTTAAATTTTGCACTTTATTGTCGAAGCTATTAGCAACAATCAATGATGACGGTGTACCCGCTAAACCAATCCCCGTTGGGAATTTTAATCCGGTGGTCGACACCTGAATTTGATCCTCATCCGTGCCAAGTGTGCCATCGCCATTCCGCAATTGCCTATGTTCCGTTTGAATTTTTTGATTGTCGTTATTAAAAACTTCAATCATAACGCCGATAAAAGAATTGGTGGCGCTGGAGAGATCGGCTGTTAATATAAACTCAGTATCCTTTGGCCAGCTTGTGTCGAGTTTAGCGGTGTTGTCCGAATAAGTTATTCCGTCATTCGGTGTTTGAAGGACAATTTTGTTAACCCCTTCGATAAAAACAACATTATAAGTGTGCCCATTATCCATGACAATTATGTCTGGATTAGCAAAATTGATATTGTCGACAGTTAGTTTTTTCAGGTAAGTGGGCGGTGTGCAGCCATCGCCGCTACAAGAACCTATTTCGGTTTCCGAGCCCGTCACATGTGCTGTGAACGAACATCCAATCAAAGAATTCGGGATGTCCATTTGGCAATTGCTGGTATGCGGATCGGTTTGGGCGCTGCCTGCCACCAGCGTAAAATTCGAAAAAGTATACTTAATTTTGGAGATTGTTGTGGTGACAGCGGCAGTTTTGAACGCGATTGGTTCGGTATTCGTTAGCGCGCCAGAATCCCACATCTTCAAAATCCTATTATTCCCCGTATCCGCGATGTAGAGCGCCTTGGCGGCGCCATCCACAACTAAGCCCGTGGGCAAGTCGAGCTTGCAGTAAAGCGCGCTGCTGTCACAGGTGTCATCATCACCTTCGCCGGCGATGACGGAGGTTTCAAGATGATCTATATCAGAAAAATCAATTTTTTTAATTTGGTTATTTAGAGTGTCGGCCACAAATAAATTAGTTCCATCAACCGCTAAACCCGTTGGGAAATTCAGGTCTTTCGCCAACTCAGTGACGCTACTGCCTGTTAATGTAAACTTGATAACCCGATTATTGCCCGAGTCGGAAATGTAAAGGTTGTCCCCGTCTTTTTCCACGTCCATCGGGCTATTAAGACCTATGATTATGTCGGTGCCGCAGTCGGTGCTGGTACATTCAACAACTTTATTTTCGAAGGGCAAAGCCACATAAAAAATATCTGCACCTGCTTTTTTCGCAAAGCCGGCAAAATTCGCAGGCGGGCTAACGACAGCAGTGCCATTCAATTTGATTGCTCCTGCGCCCGAGTCTCCGTAATAAATTGTTCCGCCTTCCGTCTCTACATCGTTAAACACAAAAAAGTCCTTGAACGCCAACTTGTCGCCATTTTTGCCGATGTAAGTGAATGGCAGTTGTCCTTTAGTGATTTTGTTTTGTATGACGGCGTATGTGGGAGGGCTTACCGCTTCCAGGGCAATCAGTTTTTCCAGGTTCGCGAACTTATCGCGGATGATGTCATTCACCACAAATTGCCCCTGCGTGTTCGTTAACCGTTCCTGCGCCGAAAACATGTTATGCATGGTGCTACTAAAAAACACGCTCATTCCCAGCATCAGGATTGCCGTAATCGTAATCGAGACAATGAGCTCAATTAGGGAAAACCCTTTGTTATCCTGCTGTTTTGTCATAACTAAAAGACAATAAGGTTCGCCTCCGCCTGTCCGTTCAAGAGCGTTTTGGTTGGGTCGCCATTCTCATAACGCCTATGCTCGCCGGTGCTATCAACCCATTCCACGATGGAGGTGACTTTGAAGGCGCTTGGGATTTTTACTGCGTCTGTTTCGATTTGTATCGTACGCTCAAAAAGATCCAAAATTTCAGGTCCGCTGGGGCAAACCAAGTCGTAATCAGACCCTTTTGTCAGTTTGCAGGTACAAGAGGCGGCGACACATTTGGTGCCTATGAGAGTTTTGCCCAGGGCTTTAACAACTTCTACCCCCTGGTTCGCCAAAAAGTGGGCCTGAATTTCGTTGTTTTGCGTATTGGATAGGGCCAAATTGCCGGTCTGGAGCTTAACCACGCCCATTACAACCACGGTCAAAAGAACCATGGCAAAAAGGAGCTCGATCATGGAGAAGCCGTCACGCCGGAATTGCCACTGTTTAGCCATTTTTTTGTATTTGGTATCAGTTTAGCAGGTTTTAGGGCCTTGTTCCATTGATTTTTGGCCTGTTTTTTGCTATAATAAATAGATTATTTAAATAGTCTTCATGTCCCTACTCGAAACGCTGCAAAAGGCCAGTGAGACGACACCCGCGGAGGAAAGATTCGACGAAGACGCGATTCCGGCAATCGTGGATGAGATTTTCAAGACGGCCATTACCATGCACGCGAGCGATGTGCACTTTAAGCCCAAGGATGAAAAAATGGAGGCTTATTTCCGCATTGACGGGGCCATGATCCTGCATAAGGTTTTTGAAAAGATTTTCCACCATCCCATTGTGGCGCGCATCAAGATCCTCGCGGGGCTGAAGATCGACGAGCACCGCCTACCCCAGGACGGCAAGACGAGTTTCGCGAATTACGGGAAAGAGGTTGATTTGCGCGTTTCCATCATTCCCACCCAGTTTGGCGAAAAGGTGGTCATCCGTTTGCTGGAAAAGGACCCCCAGATGGTCAAATTACAGGATTTGGGCGTACTCCCGAACATCCTGAGGAAAATCGACAAGCACCTGAAGGGCACGTACGGCATGATCCTCGCGGTCGGTCCCACGGGTTCGGGCAAGTCCACTTCGCTTTTCTCGATGATTTCCACCTTCAACGCGAAGGAATTCAACATCTCCACGCTGGAAGATCCTATCGAATACAAGATCCAGGATGTCACCCAGTCGCAGATCAACCCCGACATCGGTTTTGATTTTTCGGATGGGTTGCGCACACTGCTTCGCCAGGACCCCGATATCATCATGGTCGGTGAAATCCGTGACCAGAAAACGGCATCGCTCGCTGTTGAATCCGCGCTTACGGGCCACCTCGTCTTTTCCACTTTGCACACGAATTCCGCGGTTGGTGTCATCCAGCGCTTGTCCAATATGGGCATCGACAGGTTTCTGATCACCGCCGCCGTCAAAGTCATCATTTCCCAGCGCCTCGCCAGAAAGGTCTGTTCTTACTGCCGCGAGCCCTATCCCGTCCCTGAAAAGTATTTTGACCTCCTTCGCGAGAATACGGACATCAAACCCGAAAACGCCTTTTTCTATAAGGCGAAGGGCTGTGACCATTGCAACCATTCCGGCTACAAGGGCCGTATCGGCCTTTTCGAGGTCATGGAAATGTCGCCCGCCATTGAAGAACTTATTATCAAGGGCGCCTCGAATAACGATATCGAAGCCCAGGCCGTGAAAGAGGGCATGATCCTCATCCGCAAAGACGCTTTGTATAAGGCGGCCACGGGCGATATCACGATTGAAGAAGCGTTAAGGGTAATGGCCTAAACTTGAAAAAACAGAATTTAACATTATCGGGCTTTTCCCTGGTTGAACTGATGGTGGTCGTTGCCATCATCGCGATTATGTCCGTCTCCGTTTCCGTGGGGTTCCGCTACATGGGCGATACGCTTCGCACCAAGCAGGTCGCCGGCATCATCTCCGACACGGTGAAAAAGGCGGAGATGGAAGTGCTGAGGGGGGATTACAAGAAAAACACCATCCAATTCACTGCCGGTTACCTTGTCATTACGAGCGAGCCGGAAAATACGAGCTTGGAACTTCGGTTGGACGGAACAGATATTAAAACGTCCGATACCGGCGTCCTGACCAAACGTGATGGGGAGGGAAAAGTGCTCGGTGTGAGAAGTTTCAATGGCACTCCTCCAGAACCTGTCGATTTCGTGCCTTCTCCTGAAACTGAATGGCAGTACCAACTTACGTCCGGCGATGAAATTTCCCCCATCATCCGATTTATCCACTTCAATGTTGAGCGCGAGAAACTGGAAAATGCTGTCCAGTTATCCAATATCATTGGTGGTCCATTAACCATTGAAGCCCCTTATGCCAAGAAAACAGGCGCCCCCATCACTCTTGATGTCAGCGACGCCGATG
>Ga0315284_10003341_pt1 | contig 22765 bp, 23 predicted proteins | sample YL17G09_16_MG_FD_203696 | JGI IMG/M metagenome (GOLD analysis project Ga0315284, IMG submission 203696) | Sediment microbial communities from Yellowstone Lake, YNP, Wyoming, USA - YL17G09_16 | ecosystem: Environmental > Aquatic > Freshwater > Lake > Sediment | place: USA: Wyoming | collected... | reverse complement strand
GATGAGTGAGAATCGGCCAGGGTCATCCGAATCTTTACCATACGAATGGAGCTTACATCAGCCGCGGGCGTGTTAAAATCACTTGCATTGTAACAGGTGAAACCAAGCTCGCTGACGGGGCCGGCCAGTTCTGAAAGGTCTCCCACCTGTCCAAACCTGACATAGCCGTCTGAAACATCGTATCTGTAGTTGGTCCCGCTGTTGTCTTCAAACTCAATATAGCCGTTCGGTTCTGAGGCGCTGCTCACAGCGGTTATCTTAACAGCCTTTGAAAGATTGCGGTCGATATGCTCCATAAGGACCCTGCCGTTCTGGACTATTTCCACAGCATTACTTTTGGATGTCCAGCTCTTCTGGATGCTGAAAAACTGCGGCACTATGGCGGCAAAGATAACAACAATTATAAGCACTGCTACTACCGCTTCCACAAGACTCAAACCCCGCCTTCGCTGACCCGTCCTCCGCAGTAGCTTTGCTACGGAGGGTGGAAGCAGCTTCGGCGGGCAGGCGGCGGTAATCCGCTTCTTATTGTCCTTACATCGCATTCTCATTTTGTTAGTCCGACAGCGCAAAATATTTGCGCTGACGTTGGTATTTTCGGCATAAGGTATGAGGTGCGTTATTAAAGTTTTGAATCGCAGGCAGGAAAAAAACAGGAGGGAAAAAAAGCGATTAAATGGGCTGTTTTACAACTTAACTGTGGTTTTACCGGACACAAACAACCAACACTACCTGAAAAAAGCCGCTTTCCTTCTTGTGTCCTATAATTCAACTGGCTTGGCCATCCCGCCGTCAGGCGTCCCTGAGTGGACTGACGGGACTGCTGAAAATCGAACGGCTTACGGCTCCGGTGTCCCGCCGGTTGCGCCGCCTCTGTACCTTTCAAATATATCTGCGTAAGCGTATGTGCCGGAACCCTGGTAAACGCAAAGAAAGTGGTTGGGGTCTATTTGGGTAGCCAATTCAGGTTTGGCACAAGTGTCGGTGAAATGCGTGGCATCTTCCCACAGGGAAAGCGTCCAGGTATTGGCGTCCACCACAAAAATACCGGCAGCACCATCATCCTGGTAGCTTTCCCAGACACAAAAATACTGTGTGGAATTTAACTTGCTAAAAGTAGGCGTCCAGCCGGAATCAGTATCATACTCAATTTCATAATTAAGAACCGCCGCTGCCTTGGTAATCGCCCAGGTGCCGGTATTTACGCTCAGGACAACGGCATAACCGTCATTACTGTTGCCTTCATAAGCGCATAAATACTTGGTTGAATTTATCTGTATCAACGCCGGCTTTAAGCCGTTGGAAGTATCGTATTCAAAAGCCGTCCCCTTGGTAATCGTCCCTGCGCCGGTATCTGGAATAAGAATAACTGCGAAACCATCATCGCCGGGGCCGCCGTAAGCACACAGATAATGGGTCGCGTCTACCTGCGCCAGGGCAGGTGCCTTCCCGTCAGAAGTTTCATATTCATAATATGTCCCCTTGGTAATCGCCCAGGTGGTCGTATTTACAGTCAGAATAATTGCATAACCGTCGCCAGCATCGCCTCTGTAAGCACAAAGATAGTGTGTGCCATCTATCTTTACCAGCGCCGGTTCATACCCATATCTGTCCTTACCGCTGCCATCGGTAGTGTACATGGTAGGTGCTAATCCATATCCTGTCCCCGCCCTTTTGACCTTCCAGGTAGTGCTGTTTACATCCAAAACTACCGCATAGCCCCTGTTGCTGGTTCCTCTATAGGCGCAAAGATAATGATTGGGGTCAATCTTCGCCAAAGCCGGCTCGAAGCCGTTGGCCGGGTCGAACTCGCAGGGGTCTGTCTTGGTAACGCTCCAGTCCGTGGTATTTACCGTAAGGACACCGGCAAAACCGTCGCTGCCGCCGCCCCTGTATGCACATAAATAATGAGTTGTGTCTATCTGGGCCAAAACAGGCTCATATATTTCGTCATCGAACGTAAGCCGGGTGTTGGTCTTATCATAAACTCCCACGCCCCTGAGAACATCACTATATTTTGTGCGCAGATACACCGTGGTGGCGAAATCCTTTTCGTGGCCGGTCTTTGTGGGATGTGTCACGGTCGCCAGAACCTGTATCATGCGGATTGTTTTCACGGCGTCCGCGTTATTTGCATCTACGTGCTTACTAAAATCGTTGCCGTCATAACAGGCGAAGTGGATTTGCGTGACAGGCCCGGCTAAATATTGAGTTTGGCCCGCCGGCCCATAAGTTACATAGTTGCTTCCAGTGGTATACTCCATTGAGTTCCCATCATTGGCAATAAATACTATGTGACCCTGATTGGTGCATGGGGCGCCTACTTCGGTTATTTCTGCAGCCTGCGAAAGAGTGCGGGAAATATGGTCTATCAGCACCCTGCCGCTCTGGAGAACTTCCGCATCAGCCTCCTTCAAGTCCCAGCCCTTCCGCACAGCATAAAATATCGGCACTATGGCCAAAAAAATGATGACCGTCATAGCCACTGCTATTACCGTTTCTACAAGGGTCATACCCGCAGAAAACCGGTTTTTACCGTTCAATAAACTTGTTTTTTGATAAAACCGCTTCATAATATTCACCACCTTTTCGCAAGATAAGTAGCCAGCGAAACTTCGATTTCATCGCTTGAAAGGCTGTTATTGTCATCGATGTCATAGCCGACCGAAACCGTTATAGTTCGCAGGTTTGGGTCCTGGTTGTCCTCTACTTTGCCCAGATAGTGACCGCTGATAACATAAGAGGAATTGGCAAAGTTCGAGCTGTAACCATAAATTGAGCGGGCCTTTATGTCATCGAGTTTGGCCTGGGCATAGACAAGACTCATTGTCCTTTGCTCTATCATTACGGTATGTGAATGCACCGTCGTCAGACCTTTGAGAATTGGAATTATTGCGAGAACCAGCAAGGCAGAAGCAACAATGACCTCAATAAGAGTCAGCCCGGCAGACTTTCTCCTGCTGTGACCGCAGGTTTTAATCAGTATTATTAATTTTCCACCCATTTTACCCTGCCCGTGTCCTCGAGAACGGATATCGTGTAAGTTTTCCCTTCAGCAGAAACAATTATCTGGCTGCTGCTTCCGGTTTTCAAATTTCCCAATGTGTTGAAATCAAACTTGTCTCCACTTGTGCAGCTAACCGCCGGGTCAATCGTAAAAGTCTCCACCACTGCGATGGGGGGCTTGAGATTCCATATCTGGTAGCCGGTGTACGGCGAAGGGGCAATCATCCTTAGTCCGTAACCGGTCGAATTGGTTGCGGCATCGACAATAGCCATTGTCCGTGTCCGCCGAAGGTCGGTAATAAGTTTCTTGGTTACTACGTTTGCCTTCAGCTTGGAAATTGTCGAAAGTTTCATCCTCGGCACGGCAATAGCAATGAATATGCCGACAAGCACTACAACCATTATCGTCTCTGCGAGTGTAAATCCTCTCTTGTGCATATTCATACCTTAACCCGCACTAAATACGGTAGGAATGGCCGCAGGTAACCGCGGCCATTCCCGTATCTTTCCCCAATCAGCTTACACCACAAGCCTTTTAGTGGCTGCACAAAGCCCTGTTGTTGGCGTTCAGACTGTAGGCTCCCTCCAGCGGACAAACAGGCCCTCCATCCGGGAAATAATTAGCGTCGGCGATAAGCACCTCATAGGTCGGATAAAGACCTTTTTCCGCGAAGTACACCTCCATTTGTGTGTCTATTATGTCAATGTTGGTGGCACAGGTGTTCTGCTTGGCGGTAGTGGCGCTTGTGGATATCCTCGGAATAGCAAGTGCAGCAAGGGCCCCCAGGATAATCACCACTATCAGCAACTCAATCAGCGTAATACCTTTCCTCTTACTCATTTTTTGCTCCTTTTCAAATTTCCGATAAACCTTCAAATAAAACCTTCTTAAAACCTTCCGCTTTATACCTAAACCGCTTTTTGACTTTCGGCATAAAATGCCCCGCACTTTTGCAACTTTGCGAAATAATCTCAACCTAGTGTTTTGTCGCAGGTTAAATGATGAAAGGTGTCATTCTGAGCGCAGCGAAGAATCTCCTATCTGAGGGCCAGATGCTTCACTTTGTTCAGCATGACAATCCCTCAAACAATCTGCGACAAAACACTAGGAGGAATGGCCGAAGGTAATCGCTGCCATCCCTGAATTCTTCCCCGTTTAACTTACGCTGCAAGTTCCTTAGTGACCGCTCTGGTTGCACGTAACCCTCTTGTTGCTGCCCATTGTGTAGTTTGTGGACAATCCGGTCTTTGGACACACAGGTTGCCCATCCGGAAAATAATTGGCGTCGTTGGTCAAATCCGTAAGATTGGTCGGATAACTGCCTTTCTCCGCATACCACATCTCAATCTGCGAGTTCATTATGGCCTGATTGGTCTTGCAGGCGTTTGCCTTGGCGGTTGTAGCACTTGTAGTGATTCTCGGAATTGCAAGTGCGGCGAGGGCGCCAAGAATAACAACCACCAGCAGCAATTCAATAAGCGTAATACCTTTCCTTTTACCCCCCTTCGGCTTCTTTTCCATTCTCAACCTTTCAAATAAGACCCCGCTTTAATATTTCATACCTAAACCGTTTTCTGACTTTCGGCATAAAATGCCCGGCACTTTTGCTACTTTGCGAAATAATCTCAACTATTTCAGATGTCTCATATAATCGAACATCGGCAAATATACGCCAATCAGGACTACACCGACTATGGCTCCCATAATAACCGTCAAGGCCGGCTCAAGCTTTACAATCAAGTTATTTACCATCATTTCTATGTCCTTATCGAGAAAGTCGACGCCTTTATTGAGCATTTCCGATAACATACCGGCCTCCTCCCCCGAAGCCGCCAGTTGAATTATCATAGGAGGAAAGATGCGATGTTTTTTCAGGGAGCTCGCAACAGGATTGCCTGCCTCTATCGATTGCTGTAAATTTTTGGCTATACCATAGATTTTCGAATTATGGGTAACGATGCTCGCAACTTCCAATGCCCTGGCCAGCGGTATTCCTGCGCCGGCAAGCATGGCGAAGGTCCGGATAAAATGCGAAACAGCAACTGCTCTATTGACCTTTGCGAACACTGGCACCTTGAACTTGAAATTGTCCCAGACGGTCCTGAGATAAGGCGATTTTGAGTACCGTCTGAACAAAAAAGCCGCACAGGCAACAACTATCAAAATCACCCACCAATACTGCCTGACCGTCGCACTTGTATCGACTAAAATCTGTGTGAGCAGCGGCAAAGGCACGCGTAACTGCTTATATAATTTTGAGAACACCGGGACAACAAACGTCATTAAAGAGGCAACAACCACAAAACACATAATAGCAACTATGATTGGATAAACAAAAGCAGACCGCACCTTTTGTTTTATCACTCCCTGCTTTTCAAGATATATGGCGCTTAATTCGAGGGTGCTGGCTAATTTCCCGCTCGACTCGCCCGCTTCAAGCATCCCGAGGAAAAAATCAGAGAATATTCCCCTGTATTTCTCAAAAGCGCCTCTCAGTGATGAACCCCTCTCTATGCTTTGTCTGACGTCTGAAATTATTCCCTTGAAAGTTTCGTCTTCAGCCTGTTCTTCCATTGATTCGAGACACTTGGCAACCGGCAGTCCCGCTGAACACATACCCGCAAAGTTGTAGGCGAAGACAGCAATTTCAGTCCTCTTTACTCTTCTAAGTCTTTTTGCCGCTGTTTTTTTGCGCTTGGCCCCCAGAACTGTACAACCTAATTTGGCCAGTTCCTCACGCAGCATTTCAATGCTGTCAACATCAGTGTAAGTGCCGGCAAACCTGACGCCGTTTTCATCTTTTGCCGTATACTCGAAAACCGCCATTATTCTATCCTCATATCAATAAGACGCCGTAATTCATCAATCGTCGTTGTGCCGTTAAGAACTTCATCCTCGCCGCTTTTGCGAAGCGTTCGCATCCCTTCGTTTACTGCCTGCTGTTTGATAGCATCATCGCCGGCGTTTTCGACTATCATTTTGGCGATTTTGTGCGACACGCATAATATTTCGTATATCGCCTTTCGCCCGCGGTATCCGGTATGGTAACAACTGTTGCAGCCCTGTCCCCGGTAAAGCTGGATACCCTTGTTCTGTTCGGACTGTGATAACAACTGTCCAACGTCTTCGGGAGACGGTGAGTACTGCTGTTTGCAGTCTTTGCAGGTTACGCGAACAAGTCTTTGGGCTGCCGCTCCCAGAATCGCCGAGGCCACGAGAAACGGCGGCACCCCAAGATTAATCAGACGCGAAACTGCACCCACCGCATCGTTTGTGTGTAAGGTGCTTAATACCAGATGGCCGGTCAAGGCCGCACTTATGGCTATCTCGGCAGTTTCATAATCTCGAATCTCGCCCACAAGTATTATGTCAGGGTCCTGCCGTAATATGCTTCGCAGCGCAGATGCGAAACTCATTTCCTTCACCGACTTGACCTGAACCTGTGTAATACCCTCAAGACAATATTCAACCGGGTCCTCCACTGTAACAATGTTCCTCTCAGGACTATTAAGCATCTGCAATAATGAATACAGCGTTGTGGTTTTGCCGCATCCTGTTGGGCCGGTCATTAAAATCATCCCATACGGATTAGCGGCAAGTTTTCTGAACTTTTGATTGTCCGCAGGCGATGTTACCACGGAGTCGAGCGACCAGGTCTTCATACTTTCATCGAGGATTCTGATAACTACTTTTTCTCCTCTTACGGACGGCAGCGAAGAAATCCTCAGGTCGTAATTACAGTTATTGTGCTTTAAAGTAATATGACCGTCCTGGGGAAGACGTTTCTCGGCAATATCCATATCAGCCAGGACCTTGATGTGTGACACCACTTCCCGCTGGACCGACGACGGTATCTTTATAGCGTCACGCAGAATTCCATCGATGCGGTAACGAACTTTCGTGTCAGGCTGCTGGGGGTCGATATGTATATCACTTGCCTTGACATCGATAGCTCCCGTTATAATCGAAGAAACAAGTTTGGTTATGGGGCCGTCCGCCGCTCGATGCACTTTTTCCGCAATATCAATATTGACAGACTCATCTTCGCCGACACCCTGCTTCAGACGCATCGAGGCTATGGCCTGGCGGGTAACATTCTGCACGTCAAAGTGGTATCTGATGGCCTGTTTGATGGCATTCGGCGTTGCAGCCAGGGGGACGACCTTGCAGCCGGTCCTCATCTCTATCTGGTCGCTGACAGTCAGGTTCAGCGGCGAACTCATCGCCACCAGCAGCCTGCCGCCTTCCTTTCTTACCGGTATCATATTATGCTGGTTGACCATCTCGTATGTCACCATATGGGCCGCTATCGGGTCCACCATATCCGGTGAAAGGTTTATAAATTCTATACTGTTGCTTACGGCTATTATCCGCGCCATCTGGTCTTCATTCGCCAGCTCGTTTTTCCTGAGAATATTTATCAGACTTTGACCGCTCGTCTTCTGCTGCTCCAGCAATTTCTCAAGAGTTGCCTGGTCGAGAATATTCTCCTTCAGGATATACGCAATCACCTCATCTTGTTTCTGCATAGTTAATCTGCCCGGTTAAGCCATTCAAATTGCTTCTTAATCACTGGTTATTGACGGTATAAAAATCGACATCATAAGCGGCGGACTTAATTAGAAAAAACCCTAATCTGATAACCAAAAAGATATACGGAAAAACCGAAAGTCACGAAAAATTGCTGCCGCCCGACGGGCGAAACTCACTCATATACCGTTATTGTTCCAATAAAACCTGTATAATTTTATACCCACAATGGCCAGGCTGACAAAAATCCGCAAAAATCGGGAGTGGGAATGAATGGTCTTATAACCGAATTGACCTAAGCAAAAATCAAAAAACCCCTGTTATTTTTAAAGTATAACCCATGTTTTCCACTAATACAACTCCATATTTAAGCCGATAAAAATTTGCAAAACTTGTTCTGTCTCCAAAAACCTGAAAGGTCCGCATAAAAGGTCTAAAAAAAAGGAAGGAGCGGATGTTAGGACTATTTAAGTCAAAAAAGAAAACCGGCCAGATTAAGATTCTCATAGTCGACGATGAAGCCGATTTAGTCAGCTCAATACAATACCGTCTTAAATGTTACAGCTACGATGTAATCACAGCGGTTAACGGCAGGGAAGGTCTGGAAAAAGCAATCAGCGAAAAACCGGACCTTATACTGCTGGATACCGATATGCCGGTTATGGACGGCCATCAAATGCTCGAACAAATCAGGAATCATCCGGACATAAAAAACATACCCGTAATAATGGTGACTGCACTATGTGAAGCAAAAGATATAACTACAGCCTCTTCTTTTGGCATATCGGACTATGTTACCAAGCCTTTTGACTTCACCGAGCTTATGGAAAAAATCACAAATGCACTGGAAAACAAAAAATAGGATGACAAAAAATGCCTACAAAACCTGAGCAAGAAATAAATCCGGAATCATCGCAGCCAATAAGAATTCTCATAGTCGAAGACGACCTTGTAGATAGAACATTGCTGCAAAGAATGCTGGCTCAAACAGGGCTGCCAATCGCAGAAATAAAATACACCGAGTATCTTGGGGCCGCACTGGAGATTCTGGACAAAAATCATTTCGACATTGTCCTGCTGGATTTGAATCTCCCCGACAGCAGCGGCATAGACACCCTGGTCAAAATAAATGAGAAACATCCCGGTGTGGCAAATATCGTTGTTACAGGCGAATCGAGTGAAGGTCTCGGCCTGAAAACCGTCTCTCGCGGCGCTCAGGAATACCTCGCAAAAGGTAAATTCAATATATACTCGCTCAGCAAATCAATTTATTACGCCATTGAGCGAAAAAAAATAGAACATAAACTGCATTTGGCGGAAGAAAAATATCGCAAAATATTCGAAAACTCAGCGGTCGCTATCACAGTCGCCGACGACCAAAATCGCCTGATTTCCTGGAACAAATTCACAGAAAGCCTTCTGGGAATGAGCGAAAAAGATTTGCTCCTTCGGCCGGTAAAGTCACTATACCCCGATGAAGAGTGGGAAAAAATAAGAAACCTGAACATCAGAAAAAAAGGCCTCCAACACCACTTCGAAACCAAAATGTTCAGGCAAAACGGAGAAATAATCGACGTCGATGTTTCAATAACAGTCCTCAAAGATTCTGAAGACAGAGTAACAGGCTCCATAGGAGTCGTTACCGACATCACCGTACGCAAAAAAGCGGAGGAGAAACTTAAAGAAACAATGGAAATAAAATCGCAGTTCATCTCGACCGTCTCACACGAACTGCGGACCCCTCTTGCGTCTATGAAAGAAGCCGTCGCCATCGTCCTCGACGGGACCGCTGGCAAAATCAACGATGAGCAAAAAAGCTTCCTGAACATTGCCAAAAGAAATATAGACAGGCTTGCCAGGCTGATTGATGATGTCCTGAATTTCCAGAAACTCGATTATGGTAAAATGAAATTCGATATGCAGGAAAATGATTTGGGCGAAGTTGTCAGGGACGCTTATAATACAATGGTTTCTCTCGCAAAGAAAAACAAACTCGATTTTATCCTCGAACTTGAGGATAACCTGCCCAAAGCCGTCTTCGACAGTGACAGAATCACACAGGTCATAACAAACCTGGTCGGCAACTCAATCAAGTTTACGCCGGAAAAGGGACGTGTATCCGTCAATGTCCGGCGACAGGCCGACGAGCTGGCTATACAGGTTAAAGATACCGGTGCTGGAATACCTAAAGATGCTCTTCCGAGAATATTCGATGTGTTTTACTGCGTGCATCGGCCCGGCGAGAAAATTCCAGGCACAGGTCTCGGCCTTGCCATTGTCAAAAAAATCGTAACTATGCACGGCGGCAGAATCGATGTCGAAAGCGAACTGAACAAAGGCTCAACCTTTACCGTCTTTCTGCCATTGGCCTCTAAATACTCATCAGAAATTTTGTCTGAAAAAGCGGATAAAGTGCTGGAAAGTGCTGTCGTCAACAAAACCCTATAAACAAATAACAGAGAGATGCTGGCATAATTTGCTCACCCCTCAATTTATTACAAATTGAGCTTGCACTTGCGGTAAATCTGTAGCAGGTTTTCCTGAACCTTGCTGCGAACATCGGCATAAAGATTGTTGCCATACGAATCCATTGCAACAATCAAGGGGCCGAAACCTTTCACTCTGAATTTGTAAATCGCCTCCGGATGAAGGTGCGGCCAATATACCTCTTCAACCTCTTCTATCTGCGTTGTCTCTAGGGCGGCAGCCCCGCCGACAATGGCAAGATAGCAGGCACCGAAACGCTTCATCGCATCGAGACTCCCCTGATAAAGACCCGACTTGCCGATAATCGCCCGCACGCCATACTTTTCCATCAGGGCCGGGCTGAATCTGTCCATCCGTGTGCTTGTCGTCGTGCCGACAATAATCTTCTCCCACTTGCTGCCGACCTTTTTCAGACTCGGAGCAGTATGCAGAATCGGAAAGCCCGCTAAACTTACAGGCGGCTCATTGTGCTGGTCGAAAATGTAAATCATTGTCTTGTCCCGCATACCGAAGATATGCCCGTTGATTGTCACCAGGTCCCGCACCTTAAGAGACCGCATCGTTTTCTCATCGAACGGCGTATTCAAAACGTATGATGCCATTATATAACTCCGTTAGAAACCGTATTCTACTTTACCATCAGCCCATATTTTGGCCCTGGCTCGTCTGGCCGGCCAGCACTGCGTATTGACCGCCACAGGATTCTGCGTAATATGCGTATACGCCCATTCAATATGAACGGCAAGTGTTGATATGTCTCCGCCAAGACCCATCGGGCCGCTGCCAAGACCATTTATCGCGTCCTCCAGCTCCTCTTCCAGCCCCGCAAATAACGGGTCCGGGTTTCTGCTCCCCACCGGGCGGGCTATTGCTTTCTTTGCCAGCCATGTAACCAGGTCCGCCGTCCCGCCGATACCGACGCCTATAATCCCCGGCGGACACGGATTACTGCCCGATGCAACAACGCTGTCGATAATAAACTTTTTCACTGCTGCCAGACCATCAGCAGGGATAAACATCTTCATCGTGCTCATATTCTCAGAACCGGAACCCTTTGGTATCATAAGTATATTAAGACAGTCGCTGTCAGGATTAAATTCCCAGTGGATAACGGGCAATCCCTCCCCGACGCTTGTCTGGGGGTTCTCGCGGGTCACCGGGTGCGTGGAACTGCCCCGGAACGGGTATTCGAGAGTTGCCCTCTTGGCTCCCTCATAGAGTGCCGTCTTTACCTTCGCCCCATCGACAGGAAATTTGCTCCCGATTTCCACCATATATATCGGCAGACCCGTGTCCTGGCAGATAAGCATATCCTCCTTGTCGGCCACCTCTATATTCTTGAGAATCGTTTCAAAAATCGTTTTCGCAGAAGGATTGCTTTCCTTTTCGTATGCTCGTTTCAGCGATTCTCTGACATCCGGCGGCAATATCTTCAACGCACGGATATAAAGCTCCTTCGCAACTTCCTCTACAAGCTTGTAATCAAATTTACTCATAAGCGTTCAAATAATTAAATATTGTATTCAGCCGGCGCGTTCACCGATTTGTGATACTTCTGCCAGTCCTTTTTTCGCAGGATTCCGATAGTATCGCCCCGCAGCCCTGCCCTTAATGCCGCCACCGCAACAGCATCCTTCGGCTGAACGTTGCCTATGTTGGCCTTCGGACCGTATTTCATATAAATCGACTGCTGCTGACTCTTCTCCGGCGCCTCAATCATTGTCTTGTCCATTCCGACCGCGTTGAGAATTGCATCCAGTTCTGTAAAATCAACCTCGCCGCCCTTGCCCATCACGCCGATACCCTTGCCCGACTCGCGCGACTCGATAATCACCATTTCAGAGCCGTTTTCTAAGTCCTGCTTCATAAGCTCAACCCGCTTTTCGAGCGTAATCAATTCATCCTTTTTCGGGTCTTTCTTGCCTACCTCCGATATGACCGTAAATTTGCTGTCAACGCACATCTTTATAATATCGCCTCTGGCCTCATCGGGAACATAGATAGTGCCGTCTGAAAACTCCAGGTGCGTAAAACCAAGCGACTTTGCATATTTCAAATAGCCCTGCAGTTCCTTTTTTGAATACCCGCCCGCCTGAAGTATCGCCACCTCCGTCAGAGTCCCGCCAATCATTGGAGCAATACCTGCATCTTTATAAACCTTGATTTTCTTTTTCAGCACATCTTCTTTATAAAGTGCACCCGTCCCAAAGGTGATTTTCACAATATCAACAATACCCGCAACCAGGCTCACCCAGTCCTTTGCCCCTGCCGGCCCAAATTCCTTTTCTATTATCATAATTACGCCGTTCTCTTCCGGCACACTCACAAACTTCTTAAACGCCCTTGCCATTTACTTCTCCTTCTACAAATCCACAATTTTGATTTTTTATTTTCTTAGGACTCCGTCCCAGCAACTGCGCGAACCGCCGACCACCTTAGCCACGCGACTTACATGGTTAAGAAGCTTATCAACCGCTGAAAACCGCTTTCTCATAAGGACCGGCTCATCAAAACCTTCCAGCGGTATCATATCATACAGCAGCACATTGTTCGCAATTTTGTCGCTGATATTATCGAACAGCGCCTTTCTCGCAACCCTCGTATTCTTCACATCAACCACAATATTTTCATCCCGCCCTTCCTCGATGTGCGGCAGGATTATCGTTATGCCCACCTTCTTTATCGAATCAAACTTCGTCTCTAACTTCGTCAAATCTATCGCTATCTTCTTGCCCCACTCATCCGCAGCCTCCGGCAGTTTCAGCTTGAGCTTCTTGGTAATCGCCGGATAACTGTATTTCAGATTCCCGATTCTCACATTGTCAACCAGCGACCCTTTATAAAGCGTCAGCCCGTTCACGAACGAAAAATGCGTCATCTCCGTCGAGAAAAGTTTCAGTCCCAGCTCAAGCCCTTTTAATATCAGGCAGGTCTTCCCGCTGCCCGCCCCGCCCGGCCCGATATATATATGGTTGGTCTTTTCATCATAAAGAGCGCAGGCGTGAAAACTATAAACATCGTAATATTTTTCAAGAAACATCAGCACATACCGGAACAGCAGCCCTTCATTGCCGAAAATCGTATACCGCAAATCCGAAGTCTCCTCGGTCGCCTTCAAAACCGCCCCGGTAAGAAATATCCTCCTGTCCTCAACCGTGATGTCAAATGGTGTTCCCGGCTCATCAAGCATAATAATATAAAAATCAAGGCCTTCGCTGTATTTTATTTCCTCGACCTTATGGAAATCAGTAAGAAGAGACTCGTAATAAACGCCAAAATAAAGCTCATCCAGCAGCTTTTTCTCGTTCGTAACAACCCCGAACGTCGCCTTCAATATCCTGAACGCCTTTTTAATCACAAACAGCGATTCTCCTGAAAAATCCGGGTCAAAAACTCAAAGGCAGGTATTATACCCCATCAGCCTTGCGATTTGCAATAAAATCTTCGGCAAATTGTAACCGGTGGGTGCACGCTATCTTTGTAGGTAAAATGCTTTTGCATATCGTGGCACGGGCTTCCAGCCCGTGAAAACACTGCCAAACACGTCACAGAGCAACCTGTAGTGAGCGCACTCGAACCAAGTCGAAGGGTGAAGAATCTCAATTTGTCATTCCTGCGCAAGCAGGAATCCAGCGGTCCGTTATTCGTGATTTAAGAGGTCGTCATTGCGAGGAGCGCCAGCGACGAAGCAATCTTATGGTTTCTGCTGTTGAGATTACTTCGCTGCGCTCGCAATGACGGCTCATCAGTTTACCTGTCACAGACCAGCCGGCTTTGGAAAAACAGAGTAGTGTAAAGGCAAGTAAAAAGTAAGAGACAATACCTAAATCAGATGATTAACTACTTGGGTACGGGCCCGCGCATGTTTTCCGTTCACGGGTCCGGTGCACCTCACGGTTAGAGAATATTTCGTGGTGGTTTCTTTAAATACTTAGCACTCCCATGTTTTTCATGCTTGCTTAACGGCTCATTGCAACAATGAATCGAATTACCCGTTTCTGGATCAATGACTTCTTCTTGATACCGGTCATTTACTCGGTCTATGACACGAGTCTTTTTCATCATGCGGCCAATTTTTTTGGAAAGTTCCCATCCATTAAAACTCTCAATTTTTATTTTAGATTTTCCAGTCTTATTTGGGTCTATAACTTTCCTCCCCAAACTATCGTAAATAGTAAACCCCACGGTGACACTGGCATATATCGTTCGTTTTTTAGACCCGCACTGAGGACAAGGTTTTCTCTCCTTGCTGGATTCTTCGATAAGGAGCCCACAATCGGAACAAGTTACCATATTTTTAGCCATGGATAATCAATTCCCTAATATTAAATGGACATACTGCGTAAACCGGTCAAGATAGACTTTCTTTTTTGTATAAACTTCCTGAGTCCGAAAGTCAAGGTGAAGCCACTACAGAAAATCTACACCGCAATTGTGGAACTTTCAAGAAAAAACCCGCTCACGGTAAATTCCAACTTGTCGTCATTATATTTAACTCTCTGTGTCCTCTGCCTGACCTGCGTAGCCGCTTCGGCGAAGAAGGGTGCTCTCTGTGGCTTTAAACTATCTCGGCAGCAGCAGATAACACATAATCGCCACCAGCACAATACCCGCGATATTAGGAACAAATCCCTCCTTTACCATTGTGCGCACAGATACATACCCCGTGCCGTAAATAATCAGGTTGGACATCGTGCTTATAGGAGTCGTAAACGCCGTGTCTATCCCGATTGCCGCAGGCATCATAAAAAGTATCGGGTCGATGCCCGACGATTTCGCCGCCGCACCGAGCAAAGGCAGCAGCAGCGCCGCCATCGCCGTATGGTTCATCATATTGGTCATAATTCCCGCCCCCATCGACACTATCCCTATGATTGCAAACAATGGCAAACTGCTGCTCCCGGCAAGCTTGTCGCCGATGACCTTGCTAAGACCCGAACTGTCAAAGGCCGCCCCTATTGTCATACTCCCCCCCACCATCAGCAATAGTCCCCACGGTATATTCGATGCCGTCTTCCAGTCAAGCAGCCTCCCCCCGTGACCATTGGGACACAAAAACATAATCATAACCGATAGCAGCGCAACGGTGCTGTTCCCGACACCCTTGACCCCGATTAACCGCTGCCAACCCCCGAACGGCCCTTCCAGAAATATCCACCCCGCTACAGTTATCAGAAAAACAACAATTATACGTTTTTCCTCCGTCCGCCACGGCCCAAGCACAGGTAGCTGCACAGGCTGGCTTCTCCCGAGTTTCCGCGTCAGCCACAGCCACGTAAAAGGCACCAATACTATCACTATTGGTAGCGCCACCTTCATCCACCTTGCCAGGCTCATTATATTACCTGTCATATCTTTGTACATCCCCACGCAGATAATGTTCGGCGGAGTGCTGACACACGTCCCCATCGCACCTATATTAACCCCCAGAACCAGCGACAGCAGCAGCGGCACTGCCACCGCCTTTCTCTCTTTTTCCTCTATCTGTTCCAGCACCGCCAGCATCATCGGCAGAAACATAAGCGTCGTTGCCGTCGTTGATACCCACATACTCACCAGCACCGCCGCTAACATAAACCCCAGCACAAGACGTCTACCGCCTAATCCGCCGACAAGATGCACCATCCCTATCGCAAGCCGTTTATGTGCCCCGCTTTTGCCCAGCCCCTGCGAAATCATAAATCCGCCCACGAACAACAGCACCATTTCATGACCATAGCCGGCAGCTACCTGCCTCGAATCAAGCACCCCCACTATCGGAAATATCGCAAACGGTATTATGGACGTGGCCTCTACCGGCAGCGGCTCAAATATCCACCATACCATACACCACGTCGTTACCGCCGCCGTCCAGCACGCAGGTGACTTCAAACCAGCCGCAGCCAATACCAGTCCCATCGCCGCCGCCGCAACAGGTCCCGCACACATCGCCACTACTTTATTCGATGCCTTTTTCTCCGTCATAACCTTTCCTCAACCGCCCACAATTAAACCTTTATAAAAACAGGCAAAAGAAAATAACAAACAACCGCAACTACAATCGCACCGATTAAATTTATAAAAAATCCCTCGCGAACCATATCACGCACAGATATTTGCCCCGTGCTGTAAACAATAGCGTTTGGCGGCGTCCCTATCGGCAGCATAAACGCAAAACTGATACTGATGACCGTCGGAATCATCAGCATCGCAGGCTCGACCTCCGCCGCCTTCGCCGCCGCACCAAGCAAAGGCATCAGCAGCGCAGCCATCGCCGTATTGCTCATTATATTTGTGAGAAACCCCGCACTTAATGTCAGTGCCACCATCATCGCCAGCATCGGCCAGGAACTTAGGACCGCCAGCGAATCCCCGATGGCCTTGCTTAGCCCCGAAACCTCGAACGCCTCCGCAATCGTCAGCCCCCCGCCGAACAAAAGCAATATGTCCCACGGAATCGCCATCGCTGTTTTCAAATCCAGCAGCCTCCCCCCCTTCCCGTCAGGCCACACAAACAGCAATATTACTGCTATAAGCGCAACCGTGCTGTCCCCCACAATCCCTTTGGCGTTTATCAACCCTGTCCATCCGCCGTAAGGCTCTCCTCTGAATATCCACCCAAGTGCTGCTAATGCAAATATTGTCATCACTCGCCGTTCTTCAGCCCGCCACGGCCCAAGAGTTGGAATTTTAACCGCCTTGGCCTCCCCAAGTCGTCTCACTAACCACAGCCACGCCACAAAAAACATAATCACCATAATAGGCACGCCGATTTTCATCCACTCAAAGAAACCAAACTCTTTTCCGGTAATCCTGCCATACATCCCGATAAATATCATATTGGGTGGCGTCCCTATTGGCGTCCCTATACCCCCGATGCTAGCGCCGTAACATAGCGCCAGCATCAATGGTATCGCCAGTCTCTTCTTTTCGTTCTCGTCCGCCTGCTCCAGCACCGCCGCTGCTATCGGCAGCAAAATCAGCGTAGTTGTTGTGTTGGATATCCACATACTTATCACCACCGCCGCAAGCAGAAAACCCAGCACAAGACGCCTGCCCCCCTTGCCGCCGACAGCTCTCACCATACCAAGTGCCAGCCGCCGATGTGCCCCGCTTTTCTCCAGCCCCTGCGCAAGCATAAACCCGCCCATAAACAGCAGTATAACCGTATCGCCATAGCCCCTTGCAACCTGGTTGTGGTCCAGCACGCCCGACAGCGGAAATATTGCAAACGGCAGTATCGACGTCGCCGCAATCGGCACCGGCTCGAATATCCACCACACCGCGCACCAACCCGTAATCGCCGCCGTCCAGCACGCAGGAAGCCTCAATCCCTTCGTCGCCAGCACAACCCATATCGCCGCCGCCACAACAGGCCCCGCCCCCATAGCCAATGCTCTGCTTGCCGATTTGCCTTTAGACACAAAAAACTCCTGATAAAACTTGGTTATGGTAACTAACACCGGCTTAATAAGCAATAATCTTTCACAACAGAATCTTGCCGAACGATGCCTGTTAATGGTAAAATCCGTAATCCGACTATCATCCAAAAATTGAGGTAGTATATGCAAATGAAACTGCGGTTCCTCGGTGCCGCCGGCAATGTTACCGGCTCACGCCACCTGCTCGAAGCAAACGGTACACGCCTGCTGGTTGACTGCGGCCTCTATCAGGAACGAGACCTGCGCGAAAGAAACTGGGAGCCTTTTCCCATTCCCCCTGCATCTATAAACGCCGTCCTCCTGACCCACGCTCACCTCGACCATTGCGGCCTCCTGCCAAAACTCGTCCGCGAAGGCTTCAAAGGAAAAATCTACTGCACCGCCGCAACCGCTGAAATCACAAAAATCATCCTCCTCGACTCCGCAAAACTGTTGGAAGAAGACGCCGAACACAAGCTCAAAAGACACAAAAAGCAAGGCCGAACAGGCCCTTATCCCGTCCTCCCATTGTACACCACCGAAAACGCCGAAGCCTGTTTCCCGCTTTTTGAGCCCGTCCAGTACAAACAGCCCATACAACTCGACAGCGGCCTCGAAGCAGCCTTCTACGACGCAGGCCACGTCCTCGGCTCCTCGATAATCAAAATCAAGGCAAACCGCACCGGCGAAGAAAGAACCGTCCTGTTCTCCGGCGATATCGGCAGACCCGACAAACCCTTCGTTTGCGACCCCACCGTCTTTGAAAAAGCTGACTACGTCCTCGTCGAATCAACCTACGGCGACAGAATTCACCACGACCCCCAAAATATAGAAAATTTAATCGCCGATGCGATAAACTCCGCAAAAATAGCCGGCGGCAACATCATCGTCCCCAGCTTCGCTCTCGAACGCTCTCAGGAGCTTTTATATTACGTCAACGAACTTCTCCTCAAAAACCAGATACCGCACCTGATGGTCTTCCTCGACAGCCCGATGGCCACCAAAATCACCGAGGTCTTCAAAAATCACCCCGAACTGTTCTCCGAAAGAACCGCCGACTTCATCAAACAGCACAACTCGCCGTTCACACTCCCAGGCCTAAAAATGGTCGAGACCGCAGAAGAATCTAAGGCCATCAACCACATAAAAGGAACCATTATGGTCATCGCAGGCTCCGGTATGTGCACCGGCGGCAGAATCAAACACCACCTCGTCAATAATATCTCCCGGCCAGAAAGCACTATAATGTTCGTCGGCTACCAGGCCATAGGCACCCTCGGCAGACAAATCGTCGACGGAAATAAACACGTCAGGATACTCGGCAGCGAATATCCGGTAAGGGCCAAAATCGTGCGGATACAAGGTTTCTCCGCACACGCCGACAGGGACGAACTCTTCAACTGGCTTACAAATCTCAAATCCCCGCCCCGCGGCATCTTCGTCATTCACGGCGAACCTCAAAGTGCGAACAACTTCGGCAATTATGTCCGCAAAAAAACCGGCTGGAACGTAACCGTCCCCGGTTATCAGGACCAGATTATACTGAATTAGGCACAATGAAAAAAATACTTACACTATCGTTTGTGCTGTGATATTATATTTGACTAATGTTGCCGACAGCGGTTTTCCTTAAAAAGGTCAGGCTGTTGACGTCTGGTTCGTTAAAAAATAATCTGCGTCCGTTTTATTTAGAGGAGACAAATTATGTTTACAGTTCAGTCCTATGCCTTGGCGGTAGTAATGTGTTTTATCACTATGCTCTGTTGGGGCTCCTGGGCAAATACTCAGAAACTCGCCACAAAAGAGTGGCGTTTTCAGCTCTTCTACTGGGATTATGCCATAGGTGTCCTTATATGGTCCCTCCTCCTGGCCTTTACCCTCGGAAGCACCGGCTCCGTCGGCAGAAGCTTTCTTAACGACATCTCCCAGGCGAGCCGCTCTTCCGTCTGCTCTGCTCTTCTGGGTGGCGTAATTTTTAATATCGCAAACATCCTGCTGGTCGCTGCCATTGACATTGCAGGTATGGCCGTTGCCTTTCCTATAGGTATCGGCCTGGCACTGGCGCTCGGTGTCATCACAAATTATATCGCTGTGCCGGTCGGCAATCCCGTCCTGCTGTTCTTGGGCGTCGGTGGTATCGTTATTGCCATTATAACTGACGCTCTGGCCTACAAAAAGCTCTCTGCACAGGGCAGCTCCGTAGGCCTGAAGGGATTTGTAATCTCCATATTGTCAGGCATATTTATGGGTATTTTCTACCGTTTTGTGGCCGCCTCGATGTCCACGGACTTTGTCAATCCTGCGGCCGGTAAGCTGTGCCCTTATGCGGCTATCGTAGTATTTTCCATAGGTCTGTTTCTGTCCAATTTTATATTGAACAGCATTGTTATGCTCAGACCGTTCGTTGGCGCTCCCGTCCCCTTTGGTGATTATTTTACAAAAGGCACTCCGAAATTACATCTTGTCGGCATACTCGGAGGCATTATATGGAACGTTGGAATGTCCTTCAGCATCGTCGCATCAGGAGCGGCTGGTTTTGCCATTTCCTACGGCCTCGGACAGGGCGCAACTATGGTGGCGGCTTTCTGGGGTGTCTTTATATGGAGAGAATTTAAAACCGCACCGGCAGGGACAAATAAACTGCTTGCGATTATGTTCGTTTTCTACCTCGTCGGCCTTGTTTTTATTATCGCTTCAAAACTGGTTTAACAGTTTCGCAACGCTTTTTCAGAGGAGTTATTTTATGAGCGGGAAAAAAAGTGTCGTCGTCGTTGGTAGTTCCAACACCGATATGATTATAAAAATGTCACGGATTCCTAAGCCGGGTGAGACCATATTAGGAGGAAAATTCTTTACCGCTGCCGGTGGCAAGGGCGCAAACCAGGCCGTAGCAGCGGCACGGGCAGGAGGTAATGTCACCTTCATTGCCAGGGTCGGCGATGACTCTTTAGGCCGGCAGGCCGTTGATGGCTTTATAAAGGATAAAATCAATACCGATTATGTGCTGAAGGATAAAACCGCTCCTTCAGGCGTTGCGCTTATATTCGTGGCTCAGGACGGCGAAAATAGTATTGCCGTCGCCTCAGGGGCTAATGCGGACCTCTCGCCCTCCGATATACTAAAGGCAAAAACCGCCGTCGCATCGGCTGACGTCCTCGTAATGCAGTTGGAAACACCTCTCGAAACCGTCAAAAAAGCCGCCTCAATCGCCTCGGCAAAAGGCATAAAGGTAATCTTGAACCCCGCTCCAGGCCGGCCTTTGGACAAAGATATTTTGCAGCATATCTCGGTTCTCACTCCGAACGAATCTGAGGCCGAAATCTTGACGGGTATCAGGGTCGCCGGCACCGATGATGCGATACTGGCTGCAAATGCGCTGATGGATAAAGGCGTTCAAACCGTAATAATCACGATGGGACCAAAAGGTGCGTTTGTCGCTTCTGACACTTTCACAGGCCTTGTCGAAGGCTTTAAGGTAAAGGCCGTCGACACTACCGCTGCCGGAGATGTCTTTAACGGCGCCTTGGCGGTCGCATTGGCCGAAGGAAAACACCTTAAAGATTCTGTTTTATTTGCCAACGCCGCTGCCGCACTCTCCGTAACTAAACTTGGCGCCCAGCCCTCCGCACCGACCAGAAAAGATATTGATAAATTCCTGTCCCAGAATCTCTGCAAGTCATTTCATAACCCCCTTTAGGCCGCATTATCAGTGTCAAAAACGCGGTTTTTTGAGGTTATGAAATGGGTTCTAAAAAATTTAGCCCTCAAACTTGTCCGCCGTAGGCGGATTTATTTGAGGGTTTTATTTCCCCGCGATACGCATCCGAACCTCGCGTTTAGCGGTCGCCGGCCCTTGTCCTGAGCTCGTCGAACGGAACGGCGACCTTCAAAAAAATATTTAGCCCGCGGTTTCACCCTGCGTTGCAGGCGCGAGAAACTCTTTATCTTTTTATCTCACAGGATTCATCCCGCCTGCCCGAAAATTCATTACAAAAAAGGCGAAATTATCTTTGATTTTTCGCCGGCTTTATGTTAGTTTATTATATAAAGGAGTAAGAACGAAAGGGTGATAAACTCTATAAGGAGGCAAGAAATGAAGAATCGCTTCTTTTTTTCAACTTTTATAATTGCATTCTTAAACATTTCTTCAGCCATTTTCGCTGCTGACCTTTTAGTGCCTGGCCAGTATTCAACAATTCAGGCGGCTATTAACGCAGCCCAGCCGGAAGATACCGTTATCGTATCCCCCGCCACTTATACCGGCACGGGAAATAGGGATATCGACTTTGCAGGCAAGGCTATTACCGTCCAAAGCACCAATCCCGATGACCCTTGTGTAGTTGCGGCGACCATTATTGATTGTCAGAATGTCTCAGGTCACCGTGGCTTTTATTTCCACAGTGCCGAGAGTTCGTCTGCCATACTCTCAGGTTTTACTATAAAAAGAGGTTATACAACCGACTATGGAGGCGGAATTTATTGCAACAACGCTTCTCCGACAATTTTAAATTGCATCATAACCGCCAATAAAACGGAAAGTGCTATTTATGTATATCCTGGTCATGTCTACGGCGGCGGCATATTTTGTACTGTAAACAGCAGCCCTGTTATCAGCAACTGCACAATAAGCAATAATTATGCCAAAGGAGGTGATGAGGCACACGACGGTGATGGTGCGAATGCTCACGGAGGCGGTATATATTGCAGTGTAAACAGCAGTCCTGTTATCAGCAACTGCACAATAAACAATAATTATGCCAGAGGAGGTAATGGTCTAGACCAGTACTGTTCTCCCCTTCATGGTTGTTTTGGTCCAGGGGATGGAGGATATGCCTCTGGAGGCGGAATATACGCAGGCAGCGATTGTTGTCCTAATTATTGAAAATTGTAGCATCCTTGCTAACGAGGCAATTGGTGGACAAGGTGGCGACGCAATTTCCGGTAATTCCGGTAATCCCGGTAATCCCTATGGCGGGGGAATATATGGAAGCGCGACTATAAGCAACAGCATTGTAAAAGGCAATCGTAGCTTCGGGAGTTTTCTCTGGGGCGCTGGAGCGGGTATATATTGCACCGGCATACTATCCGTTACGAATTGTTTGATTGCTGAAAATATTCCTACGTCATGCAATTGTACTACTGCTGCTATATATGGCAATACCGCTGCCGTGATGACGATAACCAGCTCCTCCATATGTCTGAATCAATTGAATCCGTTTGCGGGTGGTGGTATCAATAATTCAGGGACTGCGACAATCACAAACTGTATCATTTGGGGCAATTATGATGACCTGGTTAACTGTTCGGCCACATATTCCTGTATAGAGGATAACGACAGCGG
>Ga0315284_10003340_pt1 | contig 22765 bp, 22 predicted proteins | sample YL17G09_16_MG_FD_203696 | JGI IMG/M metagenome (GOLD analysis project Ga0315284, IMG submission 203696) | Sediment microbial communities from Yellowstone Lake, YNP, Wyoming, USA - YL17G09_16 | ecosystem: Environmental > Aquatic > Freshwater > Lake > Sediment | place: USA: Wyoming | collected... | reverse complement strand
GGTCCAGTAGGTCCAGTAGGTCCTGTTGGTCCAGTAGGTCCGGAATTAATAACTGCAACTATATTCCAAATAAGTCCATCCCATTCCCAGAATGTATTTGTACTTGTATCAAAAAAAGAATCACCTATAACAAGTCCTGCTAGTGGTAATACAATACCAAAAGATAATATAGGAGGTTCAAAGCGAAAATTTACACTACCGGGTGCTGTATATAATCTTAAACGTTGTGAAAAAAATCTAAATATTCCCTGGAAAACAAGATTTTGTGGAGTATTTGTCCAAATTACACTGTCAGGATCTACTCCTAATTCGAGAGTGAATATTTCAGTTCCAATAAGTGATGCTGATGGACCAGTTGCTCCTGTAGGACCAGTTGCTCCTGTTTGACCAGTTGCTCCTGTACAACAAATTGTATTACAAAATTGTAAATTATTGGGAGAAAAACATGAATTATATCCTGAAGATATTAAATAAGGACCACGTTTATTTTGACTACAATTTTTATATTTTTTTTTACAATCACAATTTATGTTCCTGCATATATCCATTTTATAATAAACAAAAAATGATAGTTATAATCTTAGAAATAAAATGAATATTTTTCGAAATGGTAAAATACATACACTATCTATATTACCAATTTATAACTTATCTTAATAAATTGGTTAGATTTAAATTTAAGCTTTCGTTGTCCAAATCTCAATTATTAAATATAGAAACTTAAAATTTTAAATACATTTACGTTTATACACCTGTTAAACTTATATTCAAAATGTTGTAAAAAGATTTTACAATTGACAACATAGTTAAAGAAATGAAAACCGTTGATCGATCGATACAATAATTATTCGTATTATAAACTTTTTTCTAAATTAATTATCTTTTGGAAATAATTTTAAGGCGACAGGTCATGAGGAACATTAATTTAAAAATTATCTTTAAATTGAACGCCTAAGTAAAATTATTTTTTTAAATTGAAAATAAAATTAAAATGACATTCATATCAATTCTTTTCATTGGCACGTAAATAAAATATTTGTAATTTTTTATTTCTTATTATTGATTTTTTTAATAATAAAACTAAATTTTATTATTTATGGTCCTTGAGGCTATAAACCAATAAAAATATTTTTACTTTTAATTTAATTTAAAAATAAAATGTAAGTATATAAAAATGGATTCACACAATTTGGATGTTGAAGAAAAAAAAATAAAAATGAAAAATAAAATGGAAACTTCTTCATATGATAGAGATCATACAGACATTCCTAAACTAGCTTTTACGCGTCAAGATATGTTTATAACGGATTCTGCACCAGAAGCTGAGTATGATCCAGATAGGAGACCTTTTGGTGTTCATCATGGTCATTTAAAACTGACAATGGCCGATATGCAATTATTAAATTTCTTTTGGAATCCTCAAGAAGTTAATAATCCAGTAATGGTAGTAGCAGGAGGAGCTCCCGGTAATCATTTTGCAGTTATTTTAAGACTTTATCCAGAAATTAAAGAATTGCATATCTATGATACAAATAAATTTTTTATTCAAAAACCCGGAAAATCACATTATGCAGAAGAATTTGGTGGTAGAATTTTTTTGCATGATGAATTTTTCACAGCAAAAACAGCAAAGGATTGGGCTGGAAGAAAGGATATCTTTTTTACTTCTGATATTAGAAGTGTGAGTCATGAAGATACAACTCCTGCTAAATATTACGAAGATATTATTTCCGACAACAGACAGCAAGAAGAATGGGTTAGAATTATCAATCCAGTTGCTGCAATGCTTAAATTTAAAATTCCAATTTTAAAGGATGAAAAAATGGAATCAATTTCGTACAAAGGAATGGATGGATACGTATTTAGGGGAGTTTGGTCTCGAGAAAAAACAACAGAATGTCGTTTAGTTCCGATTAAAACAAAAGAAGGAAAGTATGCAGAAAGAATTTGGGATGATAAAAAATTTAGAGGTCAAAATATATTTAATAATTATTTTAGAAGAATTGAAAATGCTTATATAAATCCTTACACTGGAGATGTAAATCCAATTTTACCAGGAACACTCGAAAATGATTTTGATAGTTTATCTACAGCTTTTATTATTCATGATTATCTTTTAAAAGTAGGATTTGAAAATATTGAACAAAAAAATATTATATCAATGTATGAATTTATAATGAAATCATTACAAGATATTTCAAATACAAATGTTGGTATTTCAGATTTAAGAGCATTGGGATTTAGATCAACTCGTCAACCAAATGATGAAGATTTAAAAGATTTTATGAAATGGGGTATTAATCCTTACAAGGATAATGAGAAACTTTTTGAGAAAAGAAGAATTAGACAAGAACCAGAAAAGAAAGTTGGTGGTGTTAAAATGAATGTAGAACAGAAAAAGAACAAACCATCAATAAAAAGAGAAAGAGGTGCACCAAAAGCGAAAAGAATTGGAGGTGTTAAAATGAATAAATAGAGAAATTTTATTAAAATTTTATAAATAATTAAGAATGTTAAAAATGATTTTAAAAAAATATGTATTGAAGTAAAATATATTAAATGACATCATATGTAGAAATACCAGTTACAAGATGTAAATGTAATCAAATAATCGGGGAAATGGCATCCAACTATCAAATATTGAAAGATTCTGGTATGGAACATGAAGAAATTATTGAAGAATTAGGAATAGATAAAATTTGTTGTTTAATATCAATACAATCTGCGACGACTTACCCACTTAAAAGAGCAAGAGTTGGTACTGCTTCTATTGCACCAAAAAATTTTGAAAGAGATCAAAATGAACTGAAAAAAGTTTACAGATTAGAAAGTGGAATATTTAAAAGTGAAAAAGAATCTTTTAATTCACTTTCTGTGATTGAAACTTCTTCAAATACTATTTTTGAAAAAGTTGAAAAAAAAATAAACAAGGAAGAGAAAGAAAAATCTGAATATAGATTGGCAACACAAAAAGAAATTCAAAAAGAACTTTTTAGAAAAAATCCAGTTTCACACATGGAATTTATAAAATCAAATATCTCAAAACATCCAATTGAGGGTATAGAAGATTATACTCCAGATATTGATATTAATTCATTAGAAAAGGGAGCAGTTGTGTCAATGGGTTATGTCACTGATGAAAACGGTTTACCCATTTTAGTAGATGTAGGAGAAGGTTATAAAGTCCCAATTTTAAAATCTTATTTTTCTTTAACTAATTGATTTGTCTGATAAAATTTAATAAAAAATATTTAAAGTTACTTTAAATATTAATAAATAATATTTGATTTTATTTCTTTGGAATATGTTCATTTAGAACATGGTCCTAGTGGCTATGTTCATATATAATCAAAAATAAATTGATTTTAAATTATTTTTTTTAATAAAGTCTAGTAGCTACTATATTTCCACTTGTAATAACAGGACCTGCATCAGTCGTGGAAACATTTAATCTAAAAGTTTGACCATCATTAACATGAGCTGTATGAAAAATATAGTTTACTCCATTAGCTTGGATAATATTTGTTAAAATAATAGTACCATTTCCATCTGTTAAAGTAAATGTAATAGTACCAATTGTATAATTGCTAATATTAACACTTCCTGCAATTATGTACATACCGGCTCCACATTGTGGAATTGTTAATAAACCGGTATTTCTATCATAAAAACACCAAGATGGACATGGCATTTGCGTCACTGGATATGGACAGCAATTATTAGAAGTAGGACAACAATTATTAACGGGTGGACACCAATTATTAGAGGGTGGACACCAATTATTAGAAGAAGAACATCCACAACTGGAAGAACTTCCACAACTGGAAGAACTTCTACAACTGGAAGAACTTCTATTTTTGGAAGACCATCTTTTTTTTTTATTTCTTCTTTTATTACAAGGAGAAGATTCTTCGCTGGAACAAGAATCTTCTTCACTACTACATTTTTTACTTTTCTTGCATCTACATGGATCATTATAACATGAAACACAAGGATTATAACATGTTTCATTTACGGAAACGTTGTTAAAAATAACTACTGAAGACGTTGTGGGTATTACAAAATTACCAGTAAAACTGGCCATTGCTAAAATATTGCAAGTTGGAACTTTTATTTTATAACTTTTATCATTATTGCAAGCCTTGCATTTGATTCTGATACGGACACTTAAACATCGTTTAGCTAAACTAGGTATATTATAAGACATTTACTTCAATGATATACATTTTATTCATGTTCCATTAATCAATAATGAAAGTGAAATGATGACTTTTTTTTTAATCAAAATATTACTAAATTAATCAATAATAAAAACATATTATTTTTTCATTTAAAATGAAAAATATTAAATTTTAATACTTTTAATCAAGTGAATGACTAATTTTTTTAAAAAATCAAGTGATGAAAAATAAAGTTAAAAGAGTTTTTAACTTTATTTGTTTTTTTTGTTTTTATAATGACAAGATTTACTTCCACATTTACCAGAACAACATAAAGAATTACAAACTTTTTCACATTTCCAACAAAAATTGTGAGATTTTTTTGATAAAATTTCCATTTTCTCAATATATTTATCAGATTTATTATGACATTTCAATTTTTTATTCATAATTTGACAGACATCACTATCTTGATTATTTTGAAATGAAGTTACATTTCCATCTTGATTATTTTGAAATAAAGAAGTTACATCATATTGTTGATTTTGACATTTTTGATTTAAATTTACTTCACAATGATTTTTTTTATTTGTAATTAAGTTACAATGATTTTTTTTATTTGTAATTAAGTTACAATTATTTTCTTGAGAAAATTCGTCACATAATGTAATAAGACTTGGACAAGATGTATTTTCAGTCGATTTGTCATTATTATCACCGCAAGACATTGATATATTTTGATAATTACTCGAACATTTAGAATCACTGGAACATTTAGAATCACTGGAACATTTAGAATCACTGGAACTTTTAGAATCACTGGAACTTGTAGAATCACTGGAACTTGTAGAATCACTGGAACATGAAGAATCACTGGAACATGAAGAATCACTGAAACTTGTAAAATCACTTAAATAGGAGCAATTAATGATATTTTTTTGATAAAATACTTTTAAAGATTTAATTATAGTTATAACTCCTTGTCCAAAAGTTCTTAATTTATTATCGGCTTCAGATTCTTCTAAAGAATAAAGAAAAGATAATTTTGGTATAATAGAAACATATTTACCCACTAAATTTGGTCTTATTTCTTTATATAAATCATTTTTATATAATTGTACCAATCCTGAACAACTTCTGTAAACAGTATTTTTTCCTGATCTATCTGTATTTACGAATTCTTGACGTGTGTTTTTAGGTAATTGATAATCTAAAAAAGATGAATGTGTTATGGATAATTTTAAACATTCAATTTTTGCTCTAGTAGAGATTCCTCCACCTTCAAAACATATAAATTCATATTCAACTCTTGATCCTAATTGATTATTTACATAAAAACATTCATCATCTACGTACCATTTAGCAATCCAATTTTTTTTTTTCTGAAAAGTTATTTTTAATTTTTTAAAATCATTTAAAATACCATTTTTATCATTTTCACAATTATACAATCTACGAGAAACTGGTATTAATGAAATAAAAGAAGCTTCATTTCCACATTCTGTTTTTGATCTACCATAATATATATATATAATTTCATTTGTCATTACAAATCCATATTTCATTCCAGTATATATATCTGAAACCAAAAATGTACTACAACATAATCTAGGATCTTCTTTAATATTTTCCATTCGAGAACCAAACATTATTGGAATTTTACAATTACTTAATTTTGGTTCATAAAACTGTTTGGAAGACATTTCAACTTCAAATGAAATTTCTGAATCATTTCTTGGTGGAAAATTTTTAGAATATTCAATGATGGTTCTATCTCTCTCGTTAGAATCTTTAAATATTCTATCATCAATTATCATACCTTTATCTTCATCGTATAATATTTTAGGTTTCCCAAAAAATAGATTTAATTCATTTATTTTTGAAGAATTAATATTTTCAGAATTATTAACAAAATTTAAATATAAAAGATTTTCCATTTAAAATAGTTTAAAAGTTTATTTTAATAAATCACCATAATTAAATATAAAAATGGTAAATTTAAATTAACATAAATATATATGTTTACATTTATCATTAAAAAAATTTTTTATATTATTAAAAAAAATAACATAAAATAATATAAAATATGTTAATTGATTACTTTCCATTAAATCCTTACGATGAAGATAGTCAAAATGTAAAAGTTAATATTAAAAAAAATAAATTTAATATATTTGAGGTTCGTAAATATGATTCTAAGGATTTAATGTATACTATTAATGTTGATGATTTTAATCGAATTAAAAAATTACAAAAACTTGATTTTAAAGATCCTAATTTTAGTAAAACACCATTTTTAAAAAAAATGATAAAAGTTCAAAGTGATTACAATAAAAATTTGGTAAAAATCAAAAATGATCCCTTTTTTTTGGATAAACCTTATAATTCTGAAATTTTAAGAAGAAGGTCAATGCATGATAAACCACCTATTCGTCTTTCGAAGAGTGAAAACAATAGTATTAATTATTTAAGTAAATTATCATACGATGCAAATGAGTTTGAAAATAAAAATGAAATTTTAAATTGATTAAAAAAAATTATGTAAATGGTAAAATTAAAATCATGGAATGCAATAATAACATTTTTACACTGAATTCGGAGTTTTTCAAAAAAAGCAAAGTCATACAAAAGTATTTGCAAATGTTTCCAAATGATAAATCAAAGGCAATGGTTTTTAGTATGAAATACATTAACAGTGGAAATTTGAAAAAATTTATTGTAAATTTGATAGATTGTGAAAAAGAAGGAATCAAAGACTATCAAGAACCTATTTTTAGAACTGTTGGTGTTAAACTCGACTACATTTGTTAATAAATGAAATAAATATTTAATTATAAATTAAATATATTTTTTTTTAGAAAATGGAAGAATTTATAATTTAATTAAAAATGAATTCAACAAATCACAAAATATTTTTCCCTTTTCCAAAAGTTATAATAGCTTGTCTCTCAAAATATCCTGATATATCTCAACCTGAGATTTTGAGCGTCGATTATATTAACAGAGAGTATAACAAAGAAAATAATACCATTTCTATTGAAAGATTATTTACAATTAATTGGTTTTGGTTTAAAAATGTTTATTTTATTGAAAATATATTTATAAATAAATCCGAAATGACAATGTCAAATACTAATATAACATTTAAAAATAAAATATTTATTCAAGAAAATAATAATTATAATAAACACGATAATTATACTTTATTAACTCAAAATGCAGTAATTAAAGGTTTTGGAGGATTTTTTTCAAAAAAAATAGAAGAATCTTACTTAGATGGTACAAAAAATGGTATGCATCTTCTTTATAAAAAATTAGGAATTAATCAAATTTTAATTGATTAAAATTTTAAATTGTAATTTAAATATAAAATGAATACACAAATATACATCGTAATCAATAACAGTTTAAATATGTCAAAAGGAAAAGCTGTTACTCAAGCATGCCACGGAATGACTAAAATGACAGTTTATATGAACAAAAATAATTCAATTTTTTGGGAAAAATATACGAAAAGTGGAGAGAAAAAAATTGTTTTAAAGGCTACAAATGAACAATTTGAAAAATTATCGGAAAAATATGAAAATAAAACAAATAAAAACATTTTTTGTTTCAAAATAATCGACGCCGGTTTTACACAAATTCCAGCTGGATCTGAAACATGTCTTGTTTTTTGTCCAATTCAAACAAATGAAATTCCCAATGATTTGAAAATTTTAAAGTTATATTAAAATTGAAAAATAATAATTTTATATAAAATTATTTTTTTTTTTAAATGGAGGAATTTGAAGAAAAAATTAATTATTTAATTGAAGAATTGATTAAAGAACTAAATGAAAATTGTAAAGAATTAAAGAATTGGAACAATAATAATGTTTCCATAGATATTGATGAAATAGAATGCAAATTTATTCATAAATATTATTGTAATATTGATTATTTTTGCTGTGACACGTGTACAGAAAATAGAGGATTTTTATGTGAAAGTTGTATTGATATTATAGAAAATTTCAAAATAAATAAATTTTCAAAACTAAATCGAAAAAGAATTAAGTCATTAAATTTTACAATAGAAAATTTTGATTTATTAAAAAAATATATATTAACAAATAATTTTTAAAAAAAATATACTTTTTTTTATCATTTTAGATGATAAAAATTAAAATAAACATATTATTTATGATTTTATAAATTGTCAACTTTGTAGATTTCCAATTGAGAACCAGCTTTTAATATTACATTTTGTGATTTGTTATTAGGATAAAATTTAATAGATAAAATAAACCCCTTTTTGAAGGGCAACATAGTACTTTGATTAAAATCACTTTTATTTATATTATATTTTGTAAAAAATTCTTGATTAGAGTTAAAAAGAGGCTTTCTTTCAAATGATAATATCCCAGGAACATTTATGGTTCCACTAAATACAATTCTAAATAATCCAGAAGTATTAAATTGAAAAGCTGATCCATTATCCAAAACATTGAAATAAATATTTTTGCTATTACTCATACCAATTGTAAAAAATATTTTATTTTCACTATTTATTTGAATATCTTCATCCACTTTTGTTAAAATAGCGGCAAAAGATATATTTTCATTATTATAAGAAATATTTTTATTTACAGGTGGTTTAAAGCCGCTGTTAAAAATTTCCACATTATTACCTCTAGGAAGTATTAATTGATTTTTTTTTTCGTCTGCTCTTGGTTCAATTTTACCGACAGGTTTTATTTTGACGATTGGAAAATTTTCTTTTTTTAAAAAATTTGTTCTTCTCTCGTTTACTTCTCTTTCTTTCATATATTGATTATTATTTAAATTAGTATTTAAATTTCTACCACATTTATTGCAAATATTAGACATTTAATAAAATGATCTCAAAATAATTATTCTAACGATTCATTATTTCATTAAATGTTATAAATCCATTAAGACTATTTTGTGATAAATTGTATTTAATAAAAATAATATATTCTTTATAATTATAAATTGTATTTTCTAAATGTTTTTTTAAATCATTTACACTTTCACTAACATGAAATAAATTAGTATCACTTCTTAATGCACCATGTGTTTTGTTGATAATATATTTAATCCAAACTTCCAAACGATTGAGTGAAATATCAATTTTATCTATTCTTTTTATAATAACTTTTGGATCAACACAACAATTTCCTAAAGTTAAAATAACACAGGCTAATCCTATAGCACTTTGATTGTTTTCTTTATCCAAAAGAGATCTATTAGTCATTGCGATTATTTTATATGCTAAATTAATTGCTTCAAAAAAATTCAAAGCCAAAGATCTAGAATTTGGTTTTACATCATTTTCAGTTTCAAATATACTCCTTTTTGTATAATATTCAACTATTATATTAATAATAAATGGAGGCATATTCATAAAAGGTAATTGATCTTTTAAAACGTAATTAAAAGATATTTCATTATCTATATCATAAAAAAGTGGATGTATAAAAAGTTCTTCAATTTTAGGTCTTTTTATGTGATCTGGTGATAACATTTGTTTTATTAATTTTTTTATATTATTTTCATATTTTTTATAATTCTTTCCTTCCGGTAAATTTTTAAATAAAATTTTTAATCTGTTTTTTATTTTTTTTTCATCGTCAAGGACTGCTACATAAGTTGGGACTCCTTCTTTTTTAATACTATCAGGTATTAGTTTTTTACCAAAAAACATTCTAATTGCCAAAACACCTAAAGCCCATATATCTGTAAATCCACCATAAATGTTTGTACCTCTAAAATGTTCAGGAGGTAAATAACATGTAGTTCCCATACAATGAACTCTATCTGTAATATTACTAAAATCTAATCCTGTATTAACATTTCCTGTATATCTTGATAAACCAAAATCTGTAATATGAGGTATATGTACTCCATTTTCTAAAGTCATTAAAATATTATCTATTTTAATATCCATATGTATAATTCTATTACAATGAAGTGCATAAACTCCTTGTAATATTTTATAAAAAACATTTATTTTATTAATTAAATTTTCATCACTCATATCTTTTATGAAATCTCTCATTGAATCATTGTATAATTTATATAAGAGAAATATATTTTCATATCCGTTTTCCTTATAATGCATAATATGCATTATTTTAGAAATATAAGGACTTTTAACTCTACTAGGTATATCAATTTCTGTAGGTGAAATTGGACACACACCTTTAAAAACTTTCATTGCATATTGTTGGTTTTCGTATAATACGCTATAAACATCACCATATGTACCCGAACCTATTTTTTTTAAAACTTTGACATTTAAAGAATCATAATTTGGCAATTCATTTTGAGCCATTTTTAAATTAATCTGATAAAATATTGTCCGAAGTAATTATTCATATTTATACTGATATTAAAAATGGAGTCAAAAGCGGATGTTAGATGGGTTGCTTCGCCAGATTATAATGGAAAAGTATTAGATGCAATCAAACTTGATGAAAAAGCAATTGAATCAATTTTGGATAAAATTACATATGCTCCTGGTGCAACTAAAGAAGTACAAGAACTTGCTGTTCAACATCAAAAAAATTTTTTAAGAGAAAAATTAAGAAATAATAAAATTTCTCCAAATGGTATAGAAGAATTAAAAATGACTATAAGCGCTCAATATGAAGCAGCAAAGGTAAAACCAGGTAAACCAGTCGGAATTAGATGTGCAGAAGCATTTATAGCAACTGTAATGCAATCTACTTTAAATACTAGGCATAAGGCAGGTGCAGGTATTGATGTAGGCTTTGATGCAATTAGAGAAGTTATTTTTCTACCAGTTCATAGAAAAAAAAGTATGGTATTTTTGCATTTTAAAGATAAAAAATCTAGAGCTGAAATTTTAAATCTTCGCGCAAATTATGTTTACAAAAATGTATGGCATTATGTTGTAGATTATCAATACGGTGATGCTGAAGAATTTGAAGATGAATGGTGGCATCCATTTCAAAGAATTCTTCATGGTATTGATTATGATGAATATAAAAATGTACCAATATTAAGACTTTATTTAGACACTGTTATGATGGCAGAATATCAAACTTCAATGTATGACATAACAGCAGCTATTACCAGAGAAAATTGTTCTGAATGTGTAAAATGTTTATATGGTCCGGTTGATAGTGGAATTTTAGATATATATCCAACTGATTCTGCTTTAAAAACCATTTCTAATTATGGAGGAGATGATAATATTAAATATTTATATTATTTAGATCAATGTATTAGACCAGCCCTTTCTAATGCTTTAACAATTGTACAAGGTTATCAAGACATTGAAGCTATGTATTATTCTTATACACCAGTAATGTCTGCTCTTCTTTCGTTTAAATATCTGTATGATTATCCGAGAAAAGATGATTCTCATTTTTATTACATTGAAAAAAGAAAAGATGTTTTTTTGTTTCATGGTGTAAAAACTGAAGATGTTAGAGATTTTCTAAAAGCATTAAAGGGTGAAATTATTGAAGAATCAAATATTCATTATATTGTCAAATTTGAACCAGAAACTGGCGGTGCAACTCCTGAAGATCTTTATAAAGAAGAATTGAAAAAACAAAGAGCAGAATTAAAAATCAAGAAATCTTTATCAAAAAACGATAAAGAAGTTTCCGAAGAATTAGAAATTGAAAATCTTAATAGACATAATTATGCTATTCTTTTATCCGAAAATCTATCTACACCTTTGACATTTCCTGATGTTGATAGAACTAGAACTTATTGTAACAATTTTCATGAATTAACTAGAGTTATGGGTTCAGAGGTAGCAAAAACTTATCATTTGTACAATACATATCAAGTAATGACTGCTACAAAAACAAGTACTAATGCCCGTTATTTTGAGTTTTTTAGTAATGTAGCTTTTTATAGAGGAACACCAACCGGTATTACTTTTACTGGAATTTCAAGACAAACTGCTGGTTGGATGTCGAGGGGTGCAATTGAACAATCTGGTAAAATTATATCTGAAGCTTCATTGTATGATCAAAAAGGTGAATCAACAACTAATATTTCTGCGGCACTTGCTGTTGGAAGATTGGCGAAAATTGGAACAGGTGAGTTTACATATGGTGTAAATTTTAATGAAACAGATCCTTCTATGATTTTGGAAGAAATGAAGAAATGTCCTACTGTTGGACAAAAAGATCAAAATATTAGTTCTGATGTTAAAAATTTTGTAAAACAAATGACTAGAAAAAATACTGCAAATCTTGTTTTGGATGCGGCAGAAGGGGATACAAATATTACAGATGATAATATGTTTGATAAAAAATTTCAAACACCAGATTTTATGAATGTTAGAAGGACAAAGGAAACAACAATTCGTAAAATAAATAATGAAGAAAAAGTGTCTTTAATTAAGTTAAAAAGGATTATAAATAATCGTGATTATGTAGTAAAGGAAAGTAAAATGACACCATCAATTATAACACCTGATGATATTGAAAAACTTAAAATAAGTCCAATGATGAAAACTCCACAGTTTGTGAACGTTATAATGGGTATTGGAGTACCATTTAAAACAAAAGTAAAGATTTCCAAACCAAAATGGAGAGCAGAACAACCAGTGGATATGATCGTTGTTAGTGAATTTACTCAAATGATGAGTAAGGTAAATTCTCATGCATTCGACTAAATGAAGAATACCAAGTGTCACCAAAATGTTGATTGTTCAAGCAGCGACTCTGAAGTTTGCGTGCAACGAGACTGTGATTTAAAGCCTGGATGCATCGCTCCTTTTCGTACTTTGAATGGTAAAGTCTTTGATGTTTCTACCCTTAAATGCTCCAGCAGCGATTGCGGTGATGGAGCCGATGCATTATGCGATAGTGATACAATGACTAGTTGTCCCACCATTGAACATTGTGTAAAGAAAAACAAAAAACATGCCCGTGGATATAAAAATAGAAAAGAAAATTGTGGAGATTGTGGACACAAGAAATGTCGTTGTGATAGTAGAAGCAATAATTGGTCAACCCTTTTATGTGGAGATAGTAGCGACAGTGATTGTAGTGATAAATGTGAAGTAAATGTTCCTGTAGCTCCTTGTAATGTTGTTAAAAATAAATATTGGGAAGCATCTTGTCGTTCTAATTCTTCAGAATCTTCTTCAGATTGCGAAAATGATAATAAATACAAAAAACTAAATAAACCCGTCGCAAATAAACCCGTCGCAAATAAAAATAGTGATGAATGTGCAAAATGTTGTTATCCAAAGAAATATTGTAGATGTGTTCAAGGAAGAAAATTTGAAATTATGTTGGGTTCTAAAGTTGGTCATCCTTGGGAACATAGAATTATGGGAAACCGCGCTTTTATTGTCAACGGAGTTGCAGGAAAGGCTATTCATGTTACACGTGGACATACTTACAAATTTAATGTTAAAGGTCTTGATGGTAATAGATTTTATTTAACTCATGATGTTCAAGGTGGAATGAAAGGAGTTCAAGCTGATAGTCCTAATTTTGATCCTGTTAAACTTCCTGGTACACATGATCCAATGGCAAATGGAGAATTCGAATTAAATGTCACACATGATTTTCCAAAAATGTTTTATTATCAATCTCGCGATAACAATTGCTTGGGTGGTATGTTTTTCGTTCACGAAAAGTAAAATTTTTAATATAAAAATAAACAATCAATGATTGTTTATATCTTTAAATTTTAATATAAAAATGATTATTTAATTTTTTGTATTTATAATTTTTTTATAAATGGAATGTTTTGAAGAATTTTTTAATAAATTAGCAAGTAAATTAAATGATAAGTGCGAAGGTGACTCAAAATTTATTTGTAAACAATGGAGTGGTAAAGATTTTTACATAATGAACGACGATAATAAATTTGATATAGAAATTGTAGGTTTTAATGATATGTATGGATATCCATGTGACAAATGTTATAAAAGATTAAAGAAATCACGCATTGAATTTCTAGATTTGTTGTATAAAAAAAATTCACAAATTAATATTTACAGAGATATTTTTAGTTTAAAAAAAGATATTAGTCTTATACTTTTAAGAACGGAAGAGTTGGAAAAAAATTATAGTTCTATACTTTTAAGAATAGAAGAGTTGGAAAAAAATTAAATACATTTTAAGATCATTTTGTATTTTTATAAAATAAATAATAATAAATCTTACTTGAAAGTAATAATAATAAAATAACATTCATTCTTTAGAATGAATGTATTAATAAAAAATTAAGAAGGAACCACTTCAACTGATTCAGAAGAAACTACATTTTCTTCAACAGATTCTACAACTGCATTAAGCACACCAACTGGTGTGATTTTTTCTAATTCTAAAACATTAGATACAGCGTCTATTCCAGTTTCTACAACAACACTGACAATTTCGGCAGGTGTAACCTTACCATCTTCATTTTTATCAAAATGTTCAAGATTAAATTTTTCCAACATTTTAAATAAAAGATCTGAATGACTGGCCAATTTACTTAAAACATTAACAATTTTCTTTCCACCAAATCCACGTGAAACAACCTCATCTTCCATTTCTCTTTTTAACACACCACGAGCGATTGGTACACTGGAAATGAAGTTAGGAGGAAGGTCTGATGCAGCTGGGATATTTGCTAATTCAATTTGAAGACAATGAGATTTTCCAAAATTTTCAGAACCTAATCTATATCTAATTTCAACAAGATCTCCACCAATATGTAAACGAGTAACTGTAGTAAATTGAATTTGTCCATCTCCAATACCTAAAGGGCTTCCATTAATAGAAGTCAGTAAATATAATTCATTAGTTTCTGAAACAACACCTCCGCTATAAATATTAGGAAAAGGTCCTGGGTCACCGGTAATGCTATTAGATCCGGCTGGTGAATCTACTTCTGTACCCAAAAGGACAAAACCTCTTTGTCTTCGATATTGGATATCTGGCAATAAATTTAAATATTTTAATCCAAAAGCTTCATAAGCGTTAATTCCAATATATCCATATAAAAATTGATAATAATTTCCAAAAGGATCTTTTATTAATTTAAGAAATCCACCAGTGCATTTATCAGCAGGTCCTGCTAAAAAAATTTGAACAATTTTTTGTGCAACATGTTGAGCCACTGAAACAGTTCTAATTAATCGAGCAGTATATAAATCTCCATATTCTATATGCTTTTGAGGTGTAATTGTTAAATCATTATCAGCTGTAAATGGATTATAATGACCTCCGACTAAATTTGCATCAAGAACTGCAAGATTATCTAAACCAGAGACGACACCGACGACCCTACCATATTCATTTATGACAGGTCCTCCGATATTTCCACTTCTAATTGGATTTGTAGAAAGGACTGCTTCAAATCCCCAGTAATTTCTATTAAAATCGCCTCCTGTATCAGGACCCAAAAAGTTATCATTATTAACATTATTAATAACAGTTCCCTCGATAATTCCCATTGATTGGTTATCAATATTATCACCAATAACATAAACTTTTTCTCCAATTGCTAAACATCTACTTTCTCCCCAATGAAGAACTGGATGAGTTGAAATAGATGGTGTACAATCATCAATTGGTGGTAAAAGTTCTAAAAGAGCTAAATCAAAACTAGGAGATACATATCTTAATTTGGCATTGTAAAAGTAAGCATCACCAGTTTGTGCGGCATTTTGAACTTTAACAGTGTATGTTTTAGCACGAGCAAGTTCAACTCCAGTTATTGGAGGTGGAACTCTAGTAAATCCATTTAAAAAAACTACAGAAGCTGCTGTAAGAATTAAATCACTTGCTACAAAAAAACCAGATCCATTTTGATAAACTTCATCGTCATCAATTGGAAAAGTAGCCAAAACAGATACTACAGCTGAACTTAAACTATAAAAAATATCTGTAGATGTCAATTTAACAGCTGATGCATTTCTTTGTTGAAACTTATTATATACAGAGGTTCCAAAACATTTCCCACCCTTCATGGAATCTTGTCTCATATTTTGTCTCTTTAATTCACAATGGTAAGACATTTTACAGTAGGACTTTGATTTTTGTTAAAGGAAAGAAGATAAATGTATTATTAATGATTGATCAAATTTGAACATTATCAATTGTCATAATTAAAAAAAAATATTTCATAATTATGAAATTGATTATATTAACTACAAAAAGGAACCAATCAAAAAATTTGAACATTATCAATTGTCATAATTAAAAAAAATATTTCATAATTATGAAATAGTGATTATATTAACTACAAAAAAGGAACCAATCGAAAAAATTTGTCGAAATTTTTTTTAACTTCTTAGAAATTAAAATTTTAATTGATTTTTATATAAATTATTTAAATAGCACTCTTGAATCCGGCAACAGCCATTACAGGAGGAAATAATAGACCAGTAACAGGTGCTACTTGAACGGACAATGGAAGAGAAATTGAATTAATGCAAGCCCAAGGATAATCATAATCAGATGGGAAAGATAAAAGTTTTCCAGTTACAGAATTGGAATCACGAAGATGTAAAGAAGTGGGTATTAAAGAAGTAGCACTTTCGAAAGCAGGACGTCTTACTACAAAGTTTGCAAGATCACCTCCAATATATTTCCAAGTTAAAAGTCCTGGTGCAATTTGTTTAGATTCATCACCAAAGTAACATTCTTCACCAGCTGTAATAATGGTTTCAGGAGCTAAGGAAGCAAGGAATGGAGAATTAAGTAATAATCCATTAAAAGGAGTTGTTCCGTTATATGGAGCTGGTCCACCAACAAGAGCTCCTGCAACTCTAATATAATCCATAGCATCACCTAAAGCTGGAATTGTACTAGCACCCGCTGGATAACCAGCGATGTTTTCTACACGAATACCGGCTAAATTCTTTTGTGCAGGTCCTTCATATAATCCACCAGAAACAGCATCCTGAAGAAGAGGAACTCTTGAACCAGTAACACCAGAACCTAAACGAGTATTATAATCGCTAGCTTCAACAAGTTGGTAAGAAATACCAATAAAACCTTTCAAATATTTATAATAATCACCATGATATATATCAAGAACCGAAGCTAAATGACGACGATAGCAATCATATTTTCGCTTTCTGCTTCCAAGAACTGAAAAACATTTTAGTCCATATTCAATAAAGAAAGTAGAAATACCAGCAACGGCTCCAGATCCATTAACTGGAAAACTTACAGGTGGAATAAAGACATCAACTTGACCTGGAACGCTAGCATATTGCACACCAACTAATTGACCGAATTGATTTACCATGGGACAACCTAAAGTTGAATGATATGCTTCAAAAGCAGCCCAAATTAATTCAGCTGGAGCCCATCCAGAATGATCTGCAGCACGATGTTTAGCTACAACACCTTCAGTAATACCTGTACCTGTAGAATTATAATGATCAGGTGTAGCACCAGAACCCCAATCACCAAGAAGATAAAGAGGATCTCCACAGTTTAATTTTCTACTTTTACCAAATTGAAAACAAGGATGACATTCTTCAATATGAGGAAGACATCTATTCCATTCTTTGCACATATCAACATAGAGAAGAGCCCAACCACCAGCTCCATCAACAAATGCAGGAGATGCTTCATAAACAAATGTATGACCATCTTCGCATTTCTTTGCGGGTTTAGCTCTACCATTCAAATCACGAACAGTAATTAAAATACGAGAAGCTGCAACTATATCTGTGGGAGATTGATCAAGACTTACGTTTTCGACACCAGATAGAGGATATCTATTATTTACAGCCAAAATACTAGGAGGAATTTGAACCAAAGCAGAAGAGGTCAAAATGTATCGGCGCTTGCATATATCGACAAAGGCACCGCTACCTTGAACTCTCATAAAGGAAATTTCACCAACAACTGGAGGAACTGGTGGTGGTGTTTGTACTCGTGCAGTTGTACACCATTGTGAAGAAATAGTAACTACAGCAGCCCGAAATTTACAACAAATTTCAGAAGCTGAGTATTTATCTTGACATGGATTAGGTGCACAGCATGGCAAACAACATCCCTTTCCTTTGCATTTATTACTGCACTCATCAGCGCATGAATTATCGTATTGTGGCATTTGTGTAAGTGCATCAAAATTTGTTGGAAATTTAAACATTAATGAAAAATCAATAGTCAAATCGTTTTTTTTTAATGTGTATATTTATTTGACATTTTTGAAAAAATTGATTTGATAATTGCAAATTAATAATAATGTAACTTTGAATATTATTTTTTTATTACTTTTCATTAAATGGAATTAGCTGCAATTTTTGGTAAAAATAATATAATGACTGATTTACAAGTAAAAAATGAAATTTTTATTTTGGAATATACAGTTAAAAAAGAAGGAATCTTTAGTCGAGATATACTTATTATTTCTTTTGAAGAAATAGAAAGTATGAAATTAAGATCAAATAAAAATATACAATTAGATACTTTAATTGTTAGTTTTTCTCAAAAAATGACTATATCACAAGATCTTATAGATTATTTGAATATATTAGGTGTAAAATATACTACTCAAAATTTTAAAATAACATCTGGATTATATTTTTACGCAATAGGATATAAAGATATAATTTTTTCAAAAGAAGCTATATTAGTTTTATATTTATTAGGTACTTCTTCTAAAGATAAATGTAAAACTACATCGCAAAGCAATGTGGTCCTCACGGCTACATCGCAAAGCAATGTGGTCCTCACGGCTACATCGCAAAGCAATGTGGTCCTCACGAATACATCGTCAAATAAATCACTAAATAAAATCGATAATTATTCTATTCCTGAGTTATTTCAGAACCCGCAAACTTTTTTTTCTGGTGAGGGAAATAAAGAAATAATACCATCACCACCATCTTGTCCAAAAATAATATCTCCAAATAAAAATAAAAATAAAAAACATATACCCAGAAAAGCTATGAATAAAATATCATCCAAAAATTTAGGAACTCATAATAATGTAAATATTGTTAAAAGATCTTCTGCAAATAAAAATCATCAAATATCACAATTTTCACTTCCAAATAATTCTAATATGATTCATGCTAAAAAGAAAAAATTCAAAAAATCTAATTCAACTCCAGAAAAAATTAATGAATTATAAATTAATTGAACTATGTTCAATTAATTATATGGTCCTATCATGTCAGCATCAATCCATCACTCCAAAGCCGTAAGAAGATGTAAATTTTGTCCTATTTTAATAGTTAATTGTGTAAAAAAATAATAAAATTGGATTATATCAAAAAAAATTATTATATTTGATTTATAAATATTTTATATAATTAAAATAAAATAAAATGGAAATCAATTTGGAAAAAATACCAAGTTTTGTTAGATTAAAAAATTTTGGTAAAAAAAATTTAAATATTTTAATTGATGTAAAATTAGATATACCAAACAAGACTTTACTGAATCCTTCAAAATTAGATTTAAAAAATAAAGAAAAATACGGTCTCTTGGGGAAAAATGGTGTTGGAAAAACTCTCTTGATGGAAAGTATTCATAAAAGGGATGCTGTGTTTTGCAACATACCTCCTTATATTTCTACTTTTATTTTAAAACAAGAATTGGAAAAAGATGATAGAACTCCTTTTCAATTTGTTTTGGATTCAAATAAAGAATTAAATTGGTTAATTAAAGCAGAAAAAATTGCACTTGGTAGATATGAAAGTGAAGAATATGAAAATTATTTAGATAAATATGAAGATTTATTGGAAAATTTAGAATATAGATTGAGAGAAATAAACGCTAATAAGTCAGAAAATGATGTTGTTGATATATTAATAGGTTTAGGATTTAATGAGGATGAAATTAAAACTAAAAAATATGATGAATTTAGTGGAGGTTGGAAAATGAGAATTTCATTGGCATGTGGTTTGTTTAATAAACCTGATTTACTAATACTAGACGAACCAACTAATCATTTGGATATAAATGCGGTTATTTGGTTAGAAAATTATTTAGAAGAATATGAAAAAAGTTTATTAATCGTATCACACGATACTAATTTTTTAAATAATATTTGTAATCATATTATTCATTTTTCTAATAAAGAATTAAAATATTACAAAGGAAATTATTACTCTTTTTTAAGAGCAACAGAAGAAGAAAGAAAAATTTTAGAAAAAGATAAAAGAAAAAATAAATTAAAAAGTAAAAAAGAAAAAAGTCCTCCAAAAGAAAAATCTATTAATATAAATTTATTAATTCCCGAAAAACTTTCAGAAACTGCAATTGTAAAATTTGAAAATGTAGATTTTTCATATCCGAACTTTATTGAGGGACTGAACTTTTGTGAGGGACAAAATAACACAATGTTCCAAAATTTGGATTTTGGAATCTATATGGATAGTAAAATTGGATTTATGGGTTCAAATGGTACAGGTAAAAGTACAATTATAAAATTAATAAAAGGAGAATTGAAAGAAAAAAATGGTCACATATGGAGAAATCAAAATTTAAGAGTTTCATATTTTAACCAACATCATTTTGATAAATTTAACAATATGGAACAAACACCAATAGAATTTTTGATGAAATCACATAAAATAAGTTCCGAATACGAAACTAGATGTTATTTAGCAAGATTTGGTATAAAAGATAAACAACCACTTCAACCTATATCAACATTTTCTGGTGGACAGAAAAGTTTGATTGCATTAGCTGATATTATTTATAATAATCCTCATATTCTTTTATTAGATGAACCAACTAACCATTTAGATATAGAAAGTATTGACTCACTTTTAAAAGGATTAATTAATTATAAAGGAGCTATTATATTAATTTCGCATAATCAATATGTGATCGAATCTCTTGTTCAAGAATTATGGATTTTTAAAAATTTTAAAATAAAAAGATTTAAAGGATCATTTAATGAATATAAATCAAAAAAAATATTTTCATAATTTTAATTGTCTTTCCGTATAGTTGAAAAATATTTGATACCTCATTACCATAAGCATCAATGAAAGCTAATTGAATTATTTTTAATAAAATAATTCAATTATTTCGATCATTTTTTCTGTTTCATTTTTCATCCAATATTGAATTTCTTCTTTTAATATTTCTATTCTTTCTTCCCATTCTTTTACTTTAAATATAATCATAACACCCTGTTTAGTCATTTTCCAGCAAGATTTTATTAAAAATCCAGTTTCATCATTATACTTTATTTTCTTTACAACAAGTACATTTAATTTTATCATTATCCATTTTAAATATTTTTTAATATTTAAAATTATTAAAATAGTTAAACTAAAATATTTAAATTTAAATTAATTTGATATTTTACTTTCATAATTTATTCAAAAATAAATTTTAAAAATAATTTGTCTTAAAATAAGACAAATTCTTTGGTGAAAATAATCATCTTCTATAATAAAAACAAAATGAGCAGTAATACATATTATTTTTTGATGATTTTGTTAATTATAATATTATGGATCTCAATATGGGGAATTTTGTCAATTATTGGTAATTGGATAGGAAATGGTCCGATTGCACAATTTTTCTATTATTTAGTATTAGGATTTTTATCTTTTTTATTAATTTATATCTTAAATAATATAAATAAAAAATTTTTATAAAATATGATTGTATGTAAAATATGAATAACGCTGTTTTCAATGGAGTAATATCAATAATAATGGGTATGTTATTGATTTTTATTGAAATAAATGTTGAAAATTGTACAAGTAAACTGGAAGCATACGTAGGATGTAAAGCTTTAAATTATTTATGGTTAATTTTTGGAATAGGGTTGATTATAATAGGGTTTTATATTTTAGTGAATAACAATAACAATATTTCAACTTTTTTATAAAATAATGAAAGCGAGTAATTTATTTTTTACGAATTTACGAAAAAAATACATGACTTTTTATTACTTCTGAAATGTAACTTTTTTTTTCAAAAAAATATATAGTGGAATTCTTAGACACATTGTAGTTGTATTGCAAATAAAAACTCTGCTCCACATAGATATCTTTACAACTTAAAGTTGTAAAGAGTCATTTAAGACTATGTTATGAGTGTCGTAAATGAATAATATTACATTATTTCTAGCTTATCCTTGATAATTTTTTTGTGAACACCAAAGTATGGAAAGACGTATAGGACTACGATAATTCCAAAAATAGTTAATGCTACGATGTAAATGAATAGCCATAGTAAATAATCATCCTTTGACCTAGCATATTTCTTTAAAAGACCAGTTATTAACTCATTCCATCCATAAGCGAGCGTGAAGGTAATTATAGCCAATAATAGTACTCCTAATGCCTCTCTCTGATATTGAGAAAGATCATCATCTTCCATTTAAATATTGTATTATTGAATATTGTTTAATTAAATTTTACAAAATGGTGAAAATGATTAATTGAATTTCATCTTTTATAAAATTCAATTTTATAAAAATCGAATTAAAATATTTTAATATAAATATTTTTTCAAAAAATAGTCATATTTCAGAAGTAATAAAAAGTCATGTATTTTTTTCGTAAATTCGTAAAAAATAAATTATGATATTTTTAATTTAATTTTAAAAAAATTAAATTTTGTAAAGTGAAGTGAAATGATTTATAAAATAAAGCATTGTTATTATTTAATTGAAAA
>Ga0315284_10003339_pt1 | contig 22766 bp, 18 predicted proteins | sample YL17G09_16_MG_FD_203696 | JGI IMG/M metagenome (GOLD analysis project Ga0315284, IMG submission 203696) | Sediment microbial communities from Yellowstone Lake, YNP, Wyoming, USA - YL17G09_16 | ecosystem: Environmental > Aquatic > Freshwater > Lake > Sediment | place: USA: Wyoming | collected... | reverse complement strand
GTAGGCGGCGACAACCGAGAGAACAGCGTACAAACCCGTCTCCGCCGTGTCATGCAGGTCACTCCAAATTTCCCTGACGCCACTGCGGAAACTGAACGCGGGCGAGGAACGCGGTTCGTCCGATTTTTTCGAGCGCTACGCGGCCACAGATCCAAGTCTCAGAATTCTGTCGGTGAACAGCCACACGCCGGTGGTAGCGACAATCGCTGTTGCCCGTTGAATCTAGGCCAGCACACGCGAGGTTGGGTATCGCGCAGAGAGCAACTCAAACGGAGATAAAGATGGGGCCCTTGCCCGTGGAGTTCCACAAACGGCGTGCGGTGTTCAGAGAGGAGTCTTGGCATCAGGCTGCTGATGTTTCGCGGAAATCCACGATTCCTAGGACGAGCCTTCGTTCCACGCACCATCCGAAATCCGGCAGATCACTCGGCCGGCAGACTTGTTCAGCCGCTGTCTTCATGCGCGTCCGGCGGCGAGACCCAGACTTCCGGTTGCTACGGGAATGCCGGCAAGACCTCTCGCCGGAAGAGGACCGCTCAGCAGGGTGCCGTCGCGATGAACTGTTTGCAGGCCACTGTCCGAAAGTCATCTAACCGACCCAAACGCCCTGTCGAGAGCACCGGCCGCGTGCCCCTTGGAAAACACGAAATGGCCAACGTCAGTCAAGACGTCATGATCGAGCGCCAAAAGAATATCGAGGCAGGAAAGGTTTCCGCCGATAGGCCCGACGCCGCTCTCAAAATGCATCTGCAGCAGTCGCTTTCTACCAAAAGCCGCTCGCGGAGTTGCGTCTGAATTCGTTGTCGGCGTGGTCGAGATGGACACGAGAGACTCATTGCAGAAAATCAGCGATGCAATTTGGCGTATGACAACGGAAAAATCCGTTAATCAAATCTTCGCTCGCCATACTTTTGAGGACGATGCTCTTGTAATTGAAGTTCATGAACGTGGGCACGTCTGCCAACGTAACAGAATTTTAATAGACCTTGAATCGGGTATTACCAACAACCCATCTCTGAGAGTTACGCAACTGAACCTGACTTTCAACTCGTCGCTACGGATGGTAGCGTATCGTTGTTAAACTCTCGTTCCATTCAACCTCTCTGCCTGCTGTTGAAACGGCCATGCTGTTTAGATCGGTCGACTTTCAAAATTCTGGCAAGCAGCAGGGCTTCATGCAGATGCCGTATTCGCACAATTGAGGTGCCTCGGCAAATGTAATGATTCCGATCACGACCGTGGCGAACTGCAGCGGCCCGACAGTGTTAATTCTTGGCGGCAACCACTAAGACGAAATTACCGGGGACAGATCACGGCGAGGAAACGGGCGCGGGAATTGACGCCTGAAATGGTCACTGGACAGATTATTCGAATGCCGGCTCTCAATTTCCTCGCAGCCCACGTCGCGACACGATTGCCACCGTGAGACGGGATGAATATGAATCGTGCTTTTCTCGGAAAACCCGCAGGCAACGTCACCAGTCAGATCGCGCACTTTCTGACAACCGTGCTGCTTCCGTTGGGCGACGTCGTGATCGATAGTCATTCCGGCGGTCGCCGCATGGAATTTCTCCCCTGCGTTCACATGCCGCGGGTTTCAGATCTGGAACAACGCAGAAAAATGCTGGCGGCAATGCTGGCATGGAGCACCGATTTTGGATTTCGATACGCCGGCATTGCAGGCAGCGGACTGCGAAATGTCTTGATGCGTGTTTGTGCCTTGCGGGATCAGGCACAAACACGCCAGAGCCTCAGCAAAGCGCCGACGATTCTGACGCACGCTCTGAACCGTGAAGACTATCTACTCGCCCCGGAATCCGGGGTGTTTGAAGTCTGCCTTGAGCTCGGCCAAGAGGTACAGAAAGGCTACATCGTCGGTCACATCCATTATCCGGAGCGTCCGGATCGCCAGCCGGAAACGATTGTCGCGCAGACCAGCGGAGATCTCCTCACGATGCGGGCATCATGCCTCACACAACAAGGCCATTGCGTGGCCGTGATTGCGCAACAGGTGAGTCTCAACCAGGTACTCCGCCAATGACAGCACCCGCGCCACGAAAAGGTAATCACTCCCGCAGAAATCGCTCTTCATTCGTGGCAACAGCCGAAGCAGGTGACACGACTTCGGATCACGCGTCGTGGCAGGATGTGAAACCCCAAGCCTTGTTTCTGTTAGCATTCATGTGGGGTGCCTATTTTCTGAATTACTGCGACCGCCAAGTTGTGTTCTCGATGTTCCCCGCGTTACAGGCGGATTTGCACATGTCAGATCAGCAACTCGGCCTGACAGGCACCGTTTTTTGTTGGATTTACGCACTGGGCTGCCCAATCGCAGGGCAGCTTGGGGACCGGTTTTCAAAACGAAAATTGGTCATCACGAGCCTGATTATTTGGAGCCTCGTGACGATTGCCACCGGTTTCGCCAATTCGGCCTCCACCATGCTTCGTCTGCGGGGCGTGATGGGAATTTCGGAATCTCTGTTCATGCCCACCGCGATAGCCCTAACGGCAAATTCATTTTCTCCCAAATTGCGATCTCGCGCAATTGCAGTGCTGACAACCGCACAGATAGCCGGCACGGTGGTGGGAAGTTGGTTCGGCGGCTGGATGGCAGATCTTGGTCACTGGCGCGACGCCTTTTTCATTCTGGGGGCAGTGGGTTTGGTTTACGCGGTTCCCTACTTTCTATTTTTAATGCGGATCCACGAAGAACCTGTTACCGATTTGACGGCGCAGCGAAACCGCCTAAAAAGATCCGCGAGCGGCAGTCAAAGGCTCGCGGTGATGACTTTGATTCGCATTCCGACATTTTTAATGTTGTGCACCGTGTTTCCGATATTTTTGTTTGGGCTGTGGTTGCTTTACGGCTGGTTGCCCACGTTTCTGCATGACAAGTTTTCGTTGAATCAATCCGCTGCGGCGTTTAACGCCACCCTGTTTCTGCAGGGTAGCACAGCCGTCGGATTACTCGGAGGAGGTTTCCTTGCCGACTATCTTTATCAATTCACAAAGGCCTCGAGGCTGTGGCTGTTGACGATCACCCTGCTTTTTTGCGCTCCGTGCCTACATTTTCTAGGCAACAGCGACACACTCATGATGACGCGCATTGCGTCGGCGGCTTTCGGACTCTTCAGTGGCTTGCTGATCGGCAACATTTTTCCGGCAGCGTTTGAAGTTGTCCCAGCAGAGACGCGGGCATCCGCCGTTGGAATTCTGAATCTCTGCGGAGGTCTGGTGTCTGGCTGTGCGATGCTGTTCGGTGGCCTGTGGAAATCAACTTTGGGCATCGACCGCCTGCTGACGATCACCGCCGTGGGCTACGCTCTGGCCGGAGTATTATTGATCGTGGTCATCAAACGGCTGTTTCCGCGCGACTTCGCAGTTCAGGAGCACGGATCCGAAGCGTCGCAGGGCTGACTCCATGCGGCTTGATGTTGCTGCGCGGGATTAGCGTGGCCGTATAATGCAGCGTTCAACCTCATTCGGTCGCGGTTCGAGACAGGCCGCAAGGTATCGCCGCTAGGCTGTCGCGACTTGGCAAATCAGCGGACTCGCCTTAATGTCACGGAATCCAAATCTGAAAATTTCTGAACTCCCTCTTAATATCATACGGAAATGTAATGCCACGAATTCTCGTTGCGGAATGTCGACAGGAGGTCTCAAGCTTTAATCCATATCTCAGTGGTTACGGGGATTTCGGAATCCGACGTGGGGCTGAACTGATCGATTACCATCGTACAGTACGCAACGAGATCGCCGGTGCGTTGACGGTCTTCGATGCGGTGGCCGATGTCGAAATTATCCCTGCTTACAGCGCGTTCTTTATTTCCTCGGGCGGGACGCTGGCCAAGGCCGCGTGGGAACGGATTTCCGCAGAATTCCTCGACGCCATCCGGACCGCCCCACCGGTTGATGGCGTTTACTTCTGTCTGCACGGGGCCATGGCCAGTGTGGAAGAACTTGATCCGGAAGGCTGGTTGCTGGCAGAAACGCGTAAGATCCTAGGACCCGAAATCCCCATCGTGATTTCACTGGATCTGCATGGAATACTCACAGACCGCATGGTGGAACACAGCGATGCGATTGTGGCTTACCACACGTATCCGCATGTCGATTTTTTTGAAACGGGGGAACGAGCCGCACGGTTGCTCTTGAAAATCGTGGCGGGCGAAGTCCAACCCGTGACGGCAAAAGTGGCGATCCCCGCGCTCGTGCGCGGCGATGAACTTATCACCGCCACTGGGTGTTTTGGTGCATGTATCCGTATGGCACAGGCGGCTGAGACAGGTCCACGAGGACTCTCTGCGGGCATGTTCATTGGCAATCCATTTACCGATGTTCCGGCACTGCAGACCTATAGCTTTGTGGTGACCGATAACGACGCGGAACTTGCGACACGCGAAGCGTTACTCATCGCGGCGAAGTTCTGGGAAAACCATGCCGTGATGCAGGTGCCGCTCGTCAGCCTCAACGAAATGGCTCGACTCGCATCAGCACATGCGAAAGGCACAATGGCTTTGGTGGATGCCGCCGACGCCACAAGTTCGGGAGCATCGGGCGATAGCAATGCGATTCTGCGAAAATTGATGGAGACGGGCTACACGGGTCGGACCTTACTACCCATTGTCGATGCTGCTGCCGTGAAGATTGCCTGCGCTGCTGGAATCGGTGCCCCAATTAAAACGACAATCGGCGGCACGCGCGATCCCGGCCGTTTTCAACCGCTGAACATCACCGCCACTGTACGATTAATTTCTGATGGTCGATTTCGTAGTGAATCCTTCGGTGACGAATGGTTGGCAGGACCCACAGTCGTGCTGGAAGCAAACAACTTCACGATTGTCGCGAGCAGCAATCCTGTGCACCTTCACGATCGTTCGTTCTACTTTGCCCATGGGCAGAATCCGCAGAACTTTGATGCGGTGGTGGTCAAATCACCGCACTGTCAGCAGCACATGTATGCCGACTGGTGCACGAAAATGATACCCGTGGATGCACCCGGTTCATCGAGTGCCAATCTGCCCTATCTTGGCCATAGACGTTGCCCGCGACCGATTTTTCCGCTGGATGCCAACGTGGAATTTGTTCCCGAAGCGAAGATCTTCCGGCGACGTTAGTCGCCGGGTCGCGATCCCGACATCATCGCCAGGCCGGCTATTCCAGTTCGTTGTCACCAACTGCCCATTCTCGGGCCGACCGTCAATTGAAACCTGTGCATATCGCACTTTCGGGAGCCATGAACCTGACTTGGCAGCAGCACCGTCCACAACTGACGCTTCGCCAACGACTGCAACACCCGCTCTGAATGATGGTCGACCACAGCCATGCTCGCCTCCGTGGCCCGAAATTTTCTAAAGTTCACCATATGCCGACCGCCTGCTCTGAAACGATGGGCGGGAAACGCCAGTCGGAAGACTGTCGCAAAGGTAATTCTTGAAGTCCGGATCATCACTGTCAGGTGCAGCGTCGTTTGAATTCGCCGGTGACTGTGTCGATTTCAATCTTGTCTCCGATTTCGACGAAGGAAGAGACCTGAAGATCATGTTTCGTGTCCTTCAGAATCGCCGATTTGGTGATCTTTCCGGAGGTGTCGCCGCGCGCTACAGGCTCGGTGTATTCCACTTCGCGAATGATTGTCTGCGGAAGGACCACTGAAATCGGACGTCCCTCATAGAACGTCACTTCACAAATGTCGGTCATGTCGGGACTCAAATACTTTTCGATGTCGGACAGACTTTCCGCATCAATTTCATACTGATTGTATTCTGAATCCACAAAAACGTGGGAAGGCTCGGAGTAGTAAGAATATGTGCATTCCTTTTTTTCGAGCATCACTCCTTCCAGTTTCTCGTCCGCCTTGAAAATGGCTTCCGAGACGCGACTGGTCAGGAGGTTCTTGGTTCGAACCTTGACCACGGCCGTATTCCGACCTGACTTGTTAATTTGCACCTTCAGCGCAATGACTGGAACGTTATCAACCATGATGACGTTTCCCGACCGAAGGTCGCCGGCGATCTTAACACTCATAACTCTTTTCCAATCTTGCCTGTCGAAGTGAAGGATTCGCCTCGGTCAATAAAGCGACTCTGGCACGAGGCGACCTGCGCAGACGTCCGCATCATTTTCGGCGCACGAGGTGGGCAAGATTGTTGGCCAGATCCGCCGTTTGGTCAAGTTGGTTTGCCCAGACTTTGCCGTGTTCCTGAATGGATTTGCGATTTGCGACGAATCCGTGCCAAGCGGATTCGATGTCGCCAACCCCATTCCACGCCTGCCAAAATCGCCGAACAACGTCCGAGTGCTCGAAATTATCGAGATAGCGTGTTAAGAACGCTGCCAGTTTCACAAGCTGGCCGTTCTGTGCTTGTGGATAAATCTGCCACACGAATGGACGCTCAGCCCATTGAGCACGGACGAACGAATCTTCGCCACGAACGAAATTTATGTCGCATGCCCAGAGCAATCTGTCGTAATGGGATTGCGAAAGAAATGGCAGGGCATGAACCGTCAGCGATCGCCGTTGAAGTTTCCGGTCCGCAGAGAATTCTTCTCCAAACCACACTGAGACCTGTTCTGTCGCCGCTCCAGTCGCGGCCAGAACGCGAACACTCGTCCGACCGTCAGCCCAACACTGAAGCAATCTAGGCAAGGCCGGGTTGTCGTAGCAAAAAAGCGAAATCTGAAGCTCATCGTCGGTTTTCGAGTCTACACCAAGACTGCGCAAGAAGCCTGCCGCGACGGTCGGACCAAAGGCCGCTCGTAAGGAATCTAGGTCGCGTTCTCGAATAAGACCTCCCGTCTTGGAAGTAAAACCGGGAAAGAAAAAGTGTTTTTTCAGCGACGATCTCGATTGGGGTGACTGCATTAGATGGCAGCCCTCCACCCAGTCTTCCGCGCTGAGGTATTCGAGGTTAATCCAAACCGGAGCTACGGCACGTCGTGTCATCCCCTCGATATAGACCTGGGGAAGATCACAGGCGAAGGCCTCAATCACAACGTCCGCAACGTCCACCGTTGGAAAGTCCGATTTCCAATGACGAATCTCAATCGGTCCAACGTGCTGCCTCGAGACATCGATTGAAAGGGAAGGACACAAACACGAAAAACTCTCGATGTTGTCGATCCACAGTCGGACATTCGCGTTGTATTCGAAAGCCAACTGTTGCGCTAGCCGCCAACACGTGCCGATGTCTCCGTAATTATCCACCACTTTGCAAAAGATGTCCCACGAGATCATGGTCTTTCCGATGGATTCGAAGTGGCTCAAGGATAGGCTGCCCCGCACTCAAAACAAGGGGGCTCAGGGATCGCTCTTGTCATTAACGCAATCCATTGCTGATCCCATTCCGTCTGTAGCAAATTTCACTCCGTTCGAGCGAATTCCAAAAACGTTCGTCCCTCTAGTATAGATCGGTCCGAACGGTACGTTCCATCCCTGTCTACGGATGGCGAGACGATTTATCGATTGGCTACACTAAAAACAAACGGCGTCTTAGACATAATGCGACTTCAACGCGGGGCAAGTGAGGCGTTCGTTTTTGTTAAACCGAGTGGGAAAGTCGATCACTTCGCGAGCGGCCACACGCGATGAGTACCGTGATCCGCGAGGGTGACGAATTCGTCACCACTGAAACAACAGCAGGGGATGAGTGGAAATCTCAAACGCATGTGATTCCCCTTCGAACTGCGTCAACCTGACATTTGGTGGTGGAGAGATTTGACGGCATTCCATGTCGATCAAACGCGGAGTGGAAATCGTGTCGAATTGGTTGTATGACAGACGAAGAGGTGTGGTGACTGACCGTATTTACGTAGTGTGTGACACTGAGCGAGAATAATCATGAAAGCCGTAACTCGTCTGACGCGACGACAAGCCCTCGTGACGGGAGCAATTGCCTTGGGAACACCAGCATTGGCCGCGGCACCGACGGCCGGCAAACACGATTTGCCTTGGATCGATGCCCATTCACATATCTGGCCGCCCGAGACAGACATGTTTCCGCTGGTCAATGGTCAATCTCAGAAAAATCTGAATCCGGCGAGTTTCACCGACGATGAATTGATGGCAATCGCGCGGCCCGAAGGAGTGGGACGTGTCGTATTGATTCAGCATTCGACTTATCACTTGTTCGACAATTCCTACCTGATCGACGCCGTCCGTCGGCATCCGAAATTGTTTCGGGTTGTGGGGATGATCGATGATCGAAAACCGCAGCCGGGCAAGGTGATGAAAAAGTTGTTACCGCAGGGAGTCACCGGATTCCGCATTACTCCGTTCGTGCTACAGGAGAAGCCTGCCGAATGGCTCGACGGTCCGGGCATGAACGACATGTGGCACACGGGGGCTGAGACGCGACAGGCCATGTGCTGCCTGATCAATGCGACGGACCTGCCGGGGATCGATCGGATGTGTGAACGATTTCCCGACACGCCGGTCGTCATTGATCACTTCGCTCGGATCGGTGCCGATGGTCAAATGCGTGACGCTGAACTGAATAACTTATGTCGATTAGCACGACACACGCAGACCAGTATCAAGATTTCCGCCTGTTATTTCCTTGGTGAAAAAAAACCGCCGCATTCCGAACTGATCCCGATGATTAAGCGGATTTACGACGCCTTTGGTCCGCAACGCATGATGTGGGGGAGTGATTCTCCGTATCAGCTTCAAGGAGTGAACAATTACAGTGCTTCCATCGGCCTGATACGAGATCGAATCGACTTCTTCACGCCGGAGGATCGTGAGTGGCTACTTTGCAAAACTGCTGAAAGTCTGTTTTTTCATGCTTGATTTTACCCGATGAAATGGCGGCAACAGAAGCGATGTCGCCTCCGCTGTGATTGAAATTTTGGACAGACTTCACGGTTTCCGTTGAAGGAATCGATCGTGTTGGCGATTCAACGTCATTTCCTGTCGCGTCTGCAATCTCGGCTCGGCATTGAACCTCATGAAATCGCGTCCGCAGGAGTTGCCACGGCATTCTTGTTCGTTGTGCTCTGCAGTTATTACATGATCCGCCCGATCCGAGAAACACTGGCTGCCGGGCTGCCTTCCGAATACCTCAGTTGGTTGTTCACAGCAACATTTGTCGCGATGTTGGTGATCAACCCCCTCTTCGGCTGGGTCGCCTCGCACTTTTCAAGAAGGAAATTTGTTCCCGCTGTCTACTGGTTCTTCATTGCCAACTTGATCGTGTTCGCGTTCGTATTGCACCGGTTTTCGGGAACCATGGCATCAGCCGCATTTTATGTTTGGATCAGCGTTTTCAACTACATTGCCGTGTCTTTATTTTGGAGTTTCATGGCGGACGTGTACACCAACGAACAGAGCCGGCGGTTATTCGGATATATTTCGACGGGGGGAACACTGGGGGCGATTGCCGGGCCGATCCTTTCTTATCTGTTAGTAGAACGTCTCGGAATTTCATGGATGCTCGTTGCTTCGGCAGGCTGTTTTTGCCTCGTTCCCCTGTGCCTTTGCCTGATGAATCGGTGTTCGACGCAGAAGCCGTCTGGCAGGGCTGTGCCGGCCGTGAAGGCGATTGAACTGGAACGTCTCGGCGGTTCGATGTGGGCCGGTTTTTCAAAAACATTTTCTTCGCAGTACCTGCTCGGCATCGGCATCTACATGCTCCTCGGAAGCCTTCTCGGTTCCCTGATTTACGTGGAACAGGCGCGGCTTGTTCGCGATCAAATTCCGACGGCGACTGCCCGCGCACAATTCTTTTCACGAGCCGATTTAGCGGTGAACGTGTTGGCCTTAATACTGGAATTGTTTGTGGCCAGGCCGATGTTTGCTCGTGGCGGGTTGACATGGCCCCTGCTGACACTTCCGCTGATCGGATTGGTCGGCGTACCGCTAATGCAAGCAACGCACATCATCGATCTCGTGGCCGTGCTGCTCGTCGTGCGCCGGGCGTGTGAATATGCGCTCGTCAAGCCAGCTCGGGAAGTCCTGTTCACCGTTGTTTCACGGGAAGACAAATACAAGGCAAAAAACTTTATCGACACGGTTCTAGCCCGTGGAGGCGATACCTTGGGGAGTTGGATCCCCAAATTGGCCGACGGGATGAACATGCGCCCCGGCCAGTTCTGGGAAGCCAGTGTTCCCATCGCCGCCCTGTTCGGCCTGCTCGGCTATTGGCTTGCTCGACGGCAGGACGATTTGCGAACACCAGAGGAAAACGCGAAACCCGACTTCGAGAAAAAGAGGAGCTGAAACGGCGATGTCAATCCGGCGGGAAGAGTGTTCGTGCCAATCTGCCGCATACGAGCTAGATTGCACTTCGCTACGACTCTTTCCAGAATACAAACGTCGCCCTCCTCACAATCATTCTCGACAGACCCGCATTACTTGATCGTCTCTGCTGTGAGATTGTTTCCGATGACTAAACGGATGATAGGCCCCTTTGAAGTTGGAAGCCGAATTGGAATCGGCGGCATGGGGATCGTCTACCGCGCGACTTACGTCAAGAACGGTGCTCAGGTCGCATTGAAGATCCTATCGCCCGAATTATCGGAGACAGAATCACTGCAGCGGCGGTTCGAACGTGAAGTGTCAATTCTTAAAAAGCTGCAGCATCCCCACATCGTGCGCTATTACGGTGGTGGCAAGTTTGGAACACAGCGATTTTATGCGATGGAGCTCGTCACGGGCGGGTCGGTCGAAGATTACCTGAAGATCAAAAAGAAGCTTCCGTGGGAAGAGGCACTCGACATCGCGATGCAGGTGGCAAAGGCATTGGAGCACGCGCATGCCGCAGGTGTCATTCATCGCGATCTGAAGCCGGCCAATCTTCTGCTGACGAAAGAGAGGACGGTTAAACTGACCGACTTTGGTATCGCGCGCGATACGACTGCAACCGCGTTGACCGCTGCTGGCAAAACCGTGGGGACCTTCGCCTACATGGCCCCCGAACAAATTCGCGGAAAGCCACCCGTCGACAAGAAAACGGATTTGTACGCACTGGGATGCGTCCTGTTTGAAATGATCTCAGGGGAAACACCTTTCCAAAGTGAAAATCAGGGTGAGATGCTGATGATGCACTTGCAGGAGCAACCGCATCGGATTACTTCGCTGGTTCCCGACTGCCCCATTTTTATTGAAGAACTGATCTTTCAATTGTTGGAGAAGGATCCTCAGGAACGCCCGTACGATGCCCTCGCCGTTCAATCAAAAATTGAGGCCCTCCGGATCAAGATTACTGAACAGCAAAGTATGGTACAGCAATTGATGACTATGAAGTCCATGGCCCGTCCGGACGGAGTCAATGCGGCCAACGAACTGAAGACATCACTCCGAAAATCTAAGAAAAAGAAACCAGACAACAGCCCATTATACGAAAGAAGCTGGTTTTTAGGCCTATGCCTCGCTTTGGTGGTCGGATTTGTCTGCTGGCATTTCCTGCCGTGGAGCGAAAACGAAATTCTGGCCCATGCGGAATATCTGATGAAGTCTGAATCGACCACTGACCACGTGAAAGCACGTGAGGACTACCTCAAATTGCTTCTCGTTCGGTATCCCACCGGACGGCATCGTGAACGAGTAAAGCACTTGATCATCGATGTGAATAAGCGTGAGACCGAAACGAAGATGCGTGCTCGAGTGAGGCTGCGGCAAGAGCCCGCGAATGAGGCCGAACGACAGTTCCTGAATGCCGAAGGTCTGGAAAAGTTTGGTGACAATCTCACCGCGTTACGAAAATATCGTTCCATCGTGGAATTATTCAAAGACAACGATGAGTGTTACATTTACCTCCTGCTAGCCCAAGACAAAATTGAAGACATCGGCAGCCAGAAAGGTGAAGAATCTCTTGTTGTGTTTCTGAGCAAGAGATTGAGGGATGCGGAGTCCCATGCCAAAAAGGGGAAGCAAAGCGAGGCCGAAGCAATCTGGATCAGCATCCGCTCCTTGTACGAAAACAATGTCGAAGCCGATGTCCACGTAACCTACGCCAAAAAACGTCTTGCTGGTGACAAGAATCCCGGTCCGACGCCGGACAGCGACGCAATGGACACTTCGATTCCCTAGGTGGGTTAAGACACTTATCCCTGAACCGGACGAAACTCGGCTTGGCGATTACGTGCGTATGGCATCTTAGACCTGCTGTTTGGGAGGGAAGAACTCCCCACGGCATTGGGCCAAACATCAGGATTAATCACGCCAGAACGTCATCGTGTCGGTTCATTTTGTTCTAGAACAGATGCGTCTCCTGCTTGCAGATCGGCGTTCTTAAAGAGATACTACGCCTTGATAGAACGTTCGGATTTGCTGAGTGAGCGTCAAGCTATGACCGCTTTTGATGTTCGTGATCGAAACCAAGACGCATCCCACAGGCGCCCGTAGCTCAGCTGGATAGAGCAACGGATTTCTAATCCGTAGGTCGTAGGTTCGACCCCTACCGGGCGTATTGACTCAAAGGGTCGTCAACAGTGTGGTGCCGTTCGCAATGCCACTGTCTTGCCGTTTTTTTGTGTATCATGAACGGACGTCGTGTGTTCGTTACTGGTTCCACGACACGTCCGAGCGACGGCCGTATTGGTGTTCAATCGGTCTCGAGTGAGAGTCACGATCCCTCGTGAACGTGCGATTCGTCGCCGTATGGGAAAGCAAGGCCTGCTCTTGAGCGACTTGCGGAGGAGCTCTTGAACTGGCGAGGACGGACCTCACAGAGCGCGGTACTCAGCAATCTCACCGTTCACAATTTCGGGCAGGAGAAACTTGCTCTTAGTGCGTCGAGAAGTTCTCCGGATGGAACGAACTTGGTCTAATTCGTGAAAGAACATCTCAGCCGCTTTCTTGGACCAAGGCTCGAGCCTCGGCGATTCGGCCGGCGAGTTGATCGTTGGAACGGTGAAGACCTTCTTTCGAAACTTCAACCATGTCTTCCGCATTGCGACGACGAAAATCCGGAGCGTTGCACCACGATCAGACTTTTCGCTTTCGGCAGCCAACATCACTGGTGGCCGATTGGCTCGGAAGTCGAACGAGGAATCTTTTAGGCTGGCCCATTTCGTTTGCCACGAGACCCATCAGAGGTTCGAGGACTCCACGATCCAGTTGGTCAGCCTTCGAAAAGTTTTCACGCTGCCTCTGGAATCTTTAATCCGGCAAGGGATTTTATGGGGTTCCAACGTCCGCCGATCGGCCGTCACAAGGAGTCCGTGTTGGGTTGAAGAATCTTACGACCGTGTCCCGCGTGTACCATTTTTACGTCGATTTTCGCACGACTCGGTGAAAATGCAATTCTACTTCACGATCCACAACACGACGGATCCCTTCGACGATACAGTTTGGCTCATGGTCGGATTCCCCCACACGTTTGATATCTGCCAGTGGCGTTCCCGGCAAAACACTGAAGGCACTCTGAAAAACAATTTGGTTTCCGGCATCCAATTCCGGAACGATGAAATGCACGGTGGCCCCGAAGCATAACATGTGGTGCTGGAAAGCATCTTCATACGGCCGGAAACCAGGAAATGGAGGCAACAAGCCGTGATGCAGATTGATGATCCGTCCTCCCGCAAATTTCCAGCACAGTTCGGCCGGCAGCACACGCATGTAACGGGCCAGCACCACGTAATCGATTTGCTGTTGATCAATGACATGAGCCAGTTGGGCATAGTCCGGATTGCCGGCACTGTCACCGATGTTGACGAATGGAACTTCAAACTGATCCGCGATGCTACGACAGGTATTGCGGTTGCCGATCATGACGGCGGCATCCGCCTTCAGTCGCCCGTCACGGATCGCCCGCAGAATCGCCAACGGTGGTTCGGTTCGAAATGTCGTGCAGATGGCCAGACGCGGCGGACGATCAAATTCATCGCGTGACCAGACTCGAATCTGTAGTCCTCGCAGTTGACCGATTTCCTGCAGGTGCTTACGCAGCGTGGCGACGGTTACGCTGGTGGTTTGCCAGTCGATCCGCATCAGCATCGCGAAGAGTTGCTCTGAATCTCGGTCGTACATCTGGATTTCAAAGATATTGGCACCGGCGGTCGTGACGTAATGAATGATGGGATCGGCGAGACCTTTGTGGTCGGGTCCAACGGCCGTGATTGTGACTTGCATGAGTGATCAGTTATGGAGGAACAGGATCGGCGAAATTCGTCATTCCGGCTGGGCACTAATTAACGAATTGCCAGAGGACTGACGCCGCGTGTTAGAGCCGCATCAGGCAATCTTAAGGAAAAAAACGGGCCTTATCTAGGGGAATGCAACGCCTCAACCGCTAGGTCTAGGACCAGTCAAGGAATTCTTTTACCAAGTGGGGGGACAGCAGAGCCGTTCCATTTTGTCTTAAGTTGGCTCAATTTGTTTTTGTGTTTTTTGATTTCCTCGGCAGCAACGGGTCCGATCTCGTCGCCACAGCGGATGACGTTGACCGGTCTCTTCCACACTAAAAAACGCCGCCGGGGGTGAAATACCTCGCCCGCACTGGTCTCGGGATGTCCTTTTGCACAGGACGCCAGCTGGATTCGTATCAGACTCCAGCCCCCAAAATCGGCTCAAAGCTCCATCAACAAATGCTGATGATCCTTCAAGAACAACTCCCGCTGATCCGAAAGACGCTGCTGCCAGCAAAAATAAGCTGGCTGAAATGACGCCTCGCTCAAATCATCGACAACTACGATGCGGAGTCTCTGCCCCTCAGGAAGACAGAAAGTCTTAAACGTTTGATAATTGCAAAACGCTGGCAATTTTCACCGCTGTCGATGCCGCTAGGGAGAAACGCCGACAGGAAATTACGGAGTCCTCACGCTCTCCGAAACGACCCGAAAACCGAGGTGGAATTCCCGCAGGTCGGGCCTGTCAGTGTAGCGCAGGGCAGATCGCAAGTTCCTAGCCTTGCCCCAACCGCCGCTACGAACCACGCGGTTCTCTGATCCACTCGTAACCAGCGGATCCACTGTCGTTCCTGTTCGCTTTCCGTAAGCCGATGGATCGTAAACGTCCTCGCACCACTCCCAAACGTTCCCCGCCATATCGTGCAGTCCGAAGTCATTCGCGCCGTAAGAACCGACTGTCGTTGTCCGCTGAAGACTCGGACCATTCACGGTCGTCCCGTACGGATTATTGCCATCGGCGTTCGCCTTGTCGCCGTTGAGCGTACTCCCGAAATGGTACGGCGTCGTCGTCCCCGCCCGACACGCGTACTCCCATTCTGCTTCCGTCGGTAATCGATACATCACGCCATCTTTTTCGCTCAACTTCACGCAAAACGCATGCGCATCATCCCACGAAACACATTCCACCGGAAACCTGCTCGTCGCTAGATCACGCACGCTCTCTTTGCCGCCACCGATCGTTGAGAACCAACTCGGATTACTTCCCATCACGCTCTCGTATTCACCCTGCGTCACCTCGTACACGCCCATGTAAAACGCGTGTGAAATCTCAACGGGATGCTGAGGACCTTCCGTCGGACGGCGTTGCGATTCGGACTCCGGAGAACCCATCATGAACGTCCCAGCTGGGATCAACGTCAACGTCATTCCCGTTGTACTCGACGTGATTAACTTTGACTCCGCAGCCAAGACGGCACCCGGTGACGCCATCCACGACAGCAACGAACACAGCAGCAGGCCAAGCATCCTGACACGACATGAAAACATGTGTTTATTTCTCCAAAGCAAGAGCGGCCGTCACACGCCAACGCGAGGACAATTTCGCTGCCATCATCGACGATTTGTCGGCTGCCAGTGATACCGGCAACGCACCACCGCGAAGGATTATTACCCTATCTAATCATTATTGAAACTCCATCGAGGCGACTCGGATCCACTATCGTTGACTCATGGGGCTCCCAGTCGTGATGGAAATTCAAAATATGACGACCTGTGACTTGCGGTGTTCCCTTGGAAAACGACACTGTGACCTTCACCTTTTGAACCGATGACTCGCCCGTAAAGATCTCTCGTTAATAGCGCATGAAAACCGGGGGGTGACCGTCTCAAACTCACCTGCCAGAATCAACAGCGAGCACGCCGACGGTCAAGTTCCCCTTGAGTTGGAACCGCTGCGTGTCCGACGGAACGTTAGGATCCTGTTTAAAAATCGTAGATGGCCCCTTCCATTTCAACGCACTTGCAGTTGATCGATCCCGCCTTTGATTTCGGTTCGAATGGTGTTGGTGCGGTGGAAAAGCTACCAGCCGCCGGAGATGTTTGTGTTGGCGTTCGAACTGAGATCTGGATCGCCGCAACCATCTCAGGAGCGTTGCCGCTCCGAATTAAACGCTTCCCCGCGCCGAATGCGATCACGGGGGAAGTGAGAAGTGTCTGCACGGGTCTCGGGATGTCGTTTTTGCACATGCCACCCGCCGAATTCGCTACAGACTCCCGCCCCGAAATCTCCCAAACTGGGGGAGGAGAAGGTCGACGTTGAATGCTTCACTCCGAATCAGCGGAGCCGATCCCCTTGAGAAGGCGATCCGGCATCGCTGCGAAATATCATTCCTTTTAAGTCCGTTGCTGATCCTTCAACTTTTGCCGCAATTCACGTTTCTGACGTTTGCTGAGCCCTCGCATCTGATCAGCGGTCATTCCCTCATCAATGCGATACGACGTATCGGTATCGTCGGACTCGGTATTTTCAGAATCCGAATCCGGTTCTGCAACGGACCGCTGTTGCTGGACTCGATTCTTCGGAGTGGGTGCCTCTGCGGCATAATCGGAAACGGAAGTTCTGGACTGAGAGTCCGAGAACTTTGAGTTGCCTGAGCGGCTCGACCGGGCGGGCCGCGCGGCGGCTTCGTTCTCGTCTTCATCCCACGAGTTCTCACGGCCAGACGACTCGTCTGAGTCCTCGTTGATCGATTCGTCTTCGTCCGTCTCGTCCTCAAGCTGATCAACAATCTCGACAGGCTTCCGCGGCTTCACGGCTTTCCTGACAGTTACCTTGCGTTTCGGTTTCAGAACGGACACTTCTGCGGATTCGATGGTTTTTCGAGTGCGCCGCTTTGGCTTAGTCTCGGAATCGTCGGTTGTTGCAGCCGATGAAACGCGTCTTCGCCAAGAAAAAACCAGAAAAAGTCGGCGGATCAACGCGATGCACCATCGGCCAACGCCGAGAAACTGTGTTACCGAGCGAGGCCCATCGTAGTCTGGTGGATCCGGGCAGACGTAAGCCACGACTCGCGCGTGCAGCCACAAACCAAGGAACAGGGTCGCGACGGAAAACAACGGCACGATGGAACGGACGGCATGAAACCAGATTTGCCGGTCGAGGTCGGGCGCGAACAATTCCAATCCGGCGGTCGATAAACCGAGAAACCACGCGACTCGTAACGTATACAAAGTTGAGCGTCCTCGTCGGACATCGCGGTCGATGAGCAGAGTCAGCGGTAATGCGACGACGCACGTGGGCAACAACCACGCCACGATGGCGCCCCGCCAATGGAGCCACTCTCCTTGTGAAATGATCTCGCCAAAGAGCACGTGCGCATGTGTCGCCGAGCAGAACGCTGCCAATCCAAAACTTCCTGCCGCCCATGGCCAGACCCGATATCGACCGCCAAAATCAAGTTTGCACTGGACACGATACCAAGCAATCAGGATCGCCAACTGAGCGCACAGGAACCAAAATAGGGTCTGAATGACGGCCGCCAAAACCGGACGCGAGCCCTGCAGCAGGTGATTCGACAGCGGCGCCAGTTCCGGCCGAAACGATGACGGCCGCATCAGCGAAAATGAGGCGGCGATCAGGAGCAACCCCACCATGACACCGTAGGTCCAGATACGCCACTCGTGAACCGGAACCCACGGCGCGGCTGCTTCTGACTCGACCAGTTCCGATTCGACCCGCCCGGAACGAGTGACCTCTTCCGATGAAGAATTTTCGAGAGAGACAGCATCACAGTGGACGGCCAGCCTCCGCCGACGTCGGTCTTCAAGCGACTTGGACCCTACGAACTGAATCGCCATGGCTTGCGAACGCCGTCCTTGGAAATGCTCGGCCAGGGAGGTTGACACAAACCGCTGTCGGAGAAGTTTTGGCGTTTCTTCTATTCGATGGCCGGCTGTACACCGACTCTTTTCATCGGAAAACTCTCCCTGTGATATTGAAACGAAATGTCTCGCAATATCTTACCCGGCTCATTCTGCCTAAATGGACGTTATTTCTGAAGAATTAGCCTGTCATTCCTCGTGATCCTCAATCGATAGACCTCGCCGGCGTGGTGAATCAAAATCTCCCTTTTCCCCTGAAACAGGGTCGAGGAATCGAATTCCTGCAAATTCAAGGGTTGATCGGATTCTGGGGCAGGAATCGGTTGTTTGAGAATCGACTGATCGGATTCATGGTCGTTCACTTGATGGCCTCTTGGAAGTCCAGATCGAGCGGTGTTGGTCGGTCAACGGAATTTCTGCTGATGAAACGAATTATGGTCGCAGCAAACTTGCAGACACTGCCGACCGGATGTATTATGCATGACATTGAGACTCAGTGTCAACTATGTTTCGGTATGAATTGATTTCCGTAAAGCTCGCCAGCTCGAGTGCCAGCCATGCAAACGGACTGTTACAGTGTCGAGTGTCGGCACTGGTGGCAACCAACTTTGTCGCTCCTGCTGGAGGTTCTGAAATGAATCCAATTCGTCGATTTCGATCTGCGCGTGATGGTTTCACTCTCATCGAGTTGCTGGTTGTGATCGCTATTATCGCGATCTTGATCGCTTTGTTATTGCCGGCCGTCCAACAGTCTCGCGAGGCGGCGCGCCGGACTCAGTGCAAGAACAATCTCAAGCAAATCGGCTTGGCGTTGCACAACTATCACGACATTTATCAAGTCTTCCCCCCCGCTCTCTGCCTCACAGTTTCAGGCGCCAGCTTCGGTGAATGGGGACCACTGGCTCGGATTCTCCCCTATCTTGATCAAGCAAACGTTCAGAATCTGATCGACTTTTCGAAACCGTATGTGACCCAAACTTCGGTGGCCCGTGTCCGCATTCCCACGTATATGTGTCCCACGGAAAGAAACGACAAGGGCTGTATTAGAGATGGAATTAACCAGTACCCGCTCAACTACGGGGCCAACCTCGGGACATGGTTAGTTTACAATCCCGTGACGGGTCTTTCGGGAGACGGTACGTTTGGGGTCAACAGCCGAATTGCGATACGTGATTGTTTGGATGGAACAAGTCAGACGCTCTTTTTCAGTGAAGTGAAGGCATTTCAACCGGTCATCAAGAGTGGCGGAAGCCCCACCGCGACACCGCCGACAAGCATACAAGTGGTCGGCGGATGGACCGGCATTTTTGATGCCGATAACGGTCACACGGAGTGGGTTGAGGGTCGAGTTCATCAGAACGGTTTCACAACTACATTTGCGCCGAATGCCAAAGTGAACCATGTCGATTCCGGAAAAACCTACGATGTGGACTTCACCTCGGTTGAAGAGGGCGATTCGACGACCCCGACATATGCAGCAGTCACATCGCGCAGTTATCACCTCGGATTTGTGAATTCACTTCTGGTCGATGGGGCCGTTAATTCGATTTCAGAAAACATCGACCTCAGCGTCTGGCGTGCGATGGGAACCCGTTGCGGTAACGAAAATTCTCCGACCCAACCAACGTTCTGGCCCAGCAGCATTCCCTAGCGTGTCCGGTCTCTTCGGCCCCGATCTCGAGGGATGAGTTCTGATCCGCCTGAGAAGGGTTCGCCGACGGGCGTGATTGCATCCCAGCCCCTGTCGTTTCTCGGAAACAACAGCATCCATGGTTCGCGTAATCGCAGCAACCAAGCAACACTGAGGTAGGCCACCACGCTCGTCACCAGAGGCAGTCCTAGTGTAATGCCGCGGCCAAAAAGACTTCCGGTTTCAGAAGGTCGCCTCAAACAGAGCCAACAAACAACGGCCATCGCAGCGACGGCGATGGCCGTTTTCGCCAGCGTCACGCCGATTTCAGGCCACAGCAATGAACCGACACGGCGTTGCAGCAGCAAGGCCGTGACGAGGCATTGAATCACGGCAACCAACGCCGTCGATAACGCTAAGCCTCGGCCACCCATTGGCCAGATGAGGCTGACATTGCAAGCCACATTCAGCAACAACGCTCCCAAGCCGACATACATGGGTGTCAGGCGATCCCCGACGGCATAGAAGCCCCTTTGGAGAATCAGTAAGCCGCAATAAGCCCACACCCCTGAGCCATAGCAAGCAATCATGTCCCCTGTCTGTCGAGCATCTTCAGCGTTGAACTTTCCATATTGGAAGAACATTGTTGCCAGCGGGTGAGCCATGAGCATCAGCCCCACACTGGCCGGAATCCCAATCGCTAGCACCAGCCGAAGTCCCAGCGACAAAGCCGACCGCAGTCTGTCCATCTCTCCCCGCTGGGCGTGCGTTGCCAACAACGGAAACAGTACGGTTCCCAGGGCCACTCCAAAGACACCGAGAGGGAACTGGTACAGGCGTTGTCCAAGGTAGAGCGCTGTCGCAGTCCCCTCTTTCAACGGATAGGCTGGGGATCCTGGCAGCGTCATCAGCAGACTGCCGCCTTCCGGCCGGGTGAAGACCCAAGCGACGAGGCTGTCGAGGACCGAATTGAGTTGCGTGATCGAAAGGCCAACAACCACGGGCAGCATCAGACGCGCGATCTTCCAAACACGGTCCAACGCTTGACGCCAATCAGAGCGATACCCGAAACCGCAACGGGACAAGGCAGGCAGCGGAAACAACAACTGAAGTCCACCCGCAACGACGACGACGCAAGCTGTCGCCTGAATCTGGATCGTCGGATCGGACCACAGGGGAACGAGCCACCATAACGCCGCCAGCCAAGCGATATTCAGAATGACCGGCAGGAGAGCCGGCCACACGAACCGACCGACTGCGTTCAATACGGCACTCAAGTGAGCCGCCAAACAGACCATGACGACATAGGGCAACAAAAGGGCGGTCAAATTGCGCAGCAGCCTGGCCCGATCACTCAGATCAAACATTTGACCAATGGCCCACAGCAGCCCTTCGGAAACCAGGACGCCACCGCAGAGGACTGCCAGGAGAACGACGAAAACAGCCCAAGTCGTACGTGCCGCCGATTCGCGTCCCTCTTCGTTCAGTTCTTTGATGAACACCGGAAGGAACGCCGTGGTGAGTGCTCCTTCGCCCAACAAGGCACGGGCCAGATTCGGAAGCCGAAACGCCACCGTAAACGAGTCAAGAATCGGCCCTGCACCAAAAATCGCCCCCATCGCCTGATCACGCAACAGCCCGAGAACTCGACTGCCGATCGTACACAGGCTGACGATACGCAGATTGCGTGAGACTTGATGAAGCGATTCACTCACGGTGGGATGGGACCGATCGTAGGAATTCAGGTTAACGACAAAATCGAATCGTGGACCGGAACAATAGATCCAGCCGCTACCGCTTCCAAGCCCAACTTCTCCGGAGGAATCACAAATCGACCGAACAAATTCCAACGTCCTCTTCAGGCATCCTGTATCAAACCGGCCAAGACCGAGGAAAAACGTCGGCAAACTCGACGGCCGGGGTCATTGATCCGCGGACCTCGTCACGGTGTTCCTTGGGGATCTGACGAATTGTCTCTCACGCATTTTTCACCGGATCTCGAATCTCGCGACGATTGTACAGCCCGTGTGACTCACGCTATGTTTCCCGCTCGCGGCCTGTTCGGAAAAAAGTGATGTTCTCCGTTCTGGGTCACGTATCGACCGCTCTCGATCAAAGGAATTTTTCGTGCGAATTGCTTATTTAGACTGTGCTTCAGGTATCAGTGGTGACATGACTGTCGCGGCACTCATTGATGCCGGGGTTGATGCCAACGCGATTCGAGTTGGCATCGAATCGCTCGGCCTATCCGGCGTCTCATTGCACATTGAGGAGGTCATGCGGGGCGGTTTCCGAGCGAAATCCATTCGCGTCGAGCATCCGGAACAGCATTCCCACCGGCATCTCGCCGATATTCAGAAAATCATCAACCGCTCGGAAGGATTAACAGACGATCAGCGAGATTTGGCCCTGCGCATTTTCGCCGCGGTCGCGGAAGCGGAAGCCAGCGTCCACGGTTCGACGATCGATCAGGTGCACTTTCACGAAGTCGGTGCGATCGATTCCATTGTGGATATCACCGCAGCGGCGATCGGCTTCACTCTGCTCGGCGTCGATGAAATTGTGTGCAGTCCCATTCCAACCGGGCGCGGACAGGTGCGCATTGCTCACGGAGTCTGCTCAATCCCCACCCCAGGTACGGCCGAACTGTTAAAAGGTGTGCCGCTGGTCGATGTTCCGGTGGATGCCGAACTGACAACACCGACCGGCGCGGCCATCGTCAAGATGGTCGTCGATCGGTTTGCTGACAGCCTTCCCGAGATGACGATTGACACCATCGGATACGGTGCCGGAACCAAAGACTTCGAGGACCGTGCCAACGTCGTCCGGCTTATCATCGGCGAGTCTCGCGCTGTCGCAACGATCACTGACAGCGTCATGTTGCTCGAAACGAATCTCGACAATTGCACCGGCGAAGTGATCGGCTACACAAAACGACAACTGTTGGCAGGGGGAGCGTTGGATGTGTATTCCACGTCCATACAAATGAAAAAAGACCGACCGGGCGTAATCCTCAGCGTGATTTGCCAGTCCGATGACGTGGCCAAGATGGAAACGATCCTCTTCAACGAAACCACGACACTGGGAATTCGCCGGCATCCTATTCAACGTTCGATTCGCCAGCGGACAACGTATAATGTCGAAACGGATTTCGGTCCAATCAAGGGAAAGCTGGCATGGCGCC
>Ga0315284_10003338_pt1 | contig 22769 bp, 14 predicted proteins | sample YL17G09_16_MG_FD_203696 | JGI IMG/M metagenome (GOLD analysis project Ga0315284, IMG submission 203696) | Sediment microbial communities from Yellowstone Lake, YNP, Wyoming, USA - YL17G09_16 | ecosystem: Environmental > Aquatic > Freshwater > Lake > Sediment | place: USA: Wyoming | collected... | reverse complement strand
TTCTACAAGGCGTATGTTGCGGACCGGCTGGACGGCCGGTGGGTCCCGCTGGCCGACACGGCGGAAAAGCCGTTCGCGGGCTGGACCAACATTCGTCCTGCGCCTGGGGTTGTGGCGTGGACGGACAATGTGAGCCACGGCGAGCTGGTGCGTGACAACAACGACCAGACGATGACGGTGGATCCAGGCAATCTGCGGTTTGTCTTCCAGGGGATGTTGGACAACGACAAGACGGGCAAGGGGTACGGGCAGTTCTCGTGGCGCATCGGGATGCTGACGCCAGCGGGCGCGCCGGAGAAGGCGGGGCGGTGAACGTCGGGCAAGGTGACCGGGCGGGGTTCACTGGCCCTGGTTGGGCGGGTCTTGCAGGACCGCCGCGCACGCGCGGCGCAGGTACTCCTCAAATTCCCAGTTGCCGCTGCTGCCGGTCTGCCGCGTCAACACCAGATCCAGGCTCGGCACGAAGGCGATGAATTGGTCGCCCGAACCTGGCTTGGCGCGGGCGTCGGCCGGAATACCCTTGCCGCTGCGGCCGCCCGCACCGTCGAGCAGTGACGGCCGCTCCCAGCCCAGCACAAACGTCTGCGGGTTAAGCTTCCATCGCAGCTCGGGCGTCTTCACATCATGAGATGAACCGCCGGTCTGTTCGACAAACCACTTGGGGATCACCTGCCGATCGTTCCATTGGCCGCCGCGGAGCATGCAATAACAGATCCGCGCCAGGTCGCGCGCTGGCATGCCCAGACCGTGGGAGGGGTGGCGCCCGTACCCGGGCGGGCCATCGTAATACTGAAACCACCAGTGTTCGATGCCCAGCGGCTTGAAGAGCGACTCGATGGCGAACTGATCGTACGGCTTGCCGGTGACCGTCTCGCACACCAGCGCAGCGTGGGCCAGCGCGTGTGTCGAGTAGCCGCAACCCGTTCCGGGATCGAATGCCAGCTTGGCTGTGCGCGCATCGCCGCTGTGCCCGAGGATGTAGTCCCAGGTCCCGTTGTTGGGCGCGCCGGTCGCCTCGGGGCAGATGCCGGAGCTGTGGTTGAGCAGTTGCCGGACCGTGATTCCGGCCTTGCGCGGATCGCTCAGCGGCTGCGTCCAGGGAATGAAGTCGAAGGCGGGATCGTCGAAGCTCATCTTCCTGGCCGTCAGCCCCTTCTGGCTCTGCTCCGAGGCGATCGCCAGCACCGTGGCGCACACCGCCTTGGACACCGACGCCACGCGGCGGGCGTCGGTCTTGGCGCTGTTGCCGCGCTCGACCTCGAGCACGATATGGCCATTCCTGATGACGACGGCGGCGAAGTCGCGCTTGTCGCTGGCCAGCAGCCACTGCTGAAGCCGCTCCAGCTTGGCCGGGTTCATGCCGCCGAGGCGTCGGATCTCCTCCGGCTTCTCGAGCTTTCGCCAACCGCCTTTGGATTCCGGGGGCGGAAAGTAGGCTGAAGTGTCCTTGGCATCGGCTTGGAGGCCGAGCCCCGCCAGAACAAGAAAGGCCACCGCGCTCAAGCGGCGGCCGCGCGCAGATTCATGTCGCATAGCTCGTCCTTTCGCTTGTTCAGTCTCTCAATCGGCCGCAGGCAGAGCGAAGCCGGGTCTTTCCATTGGATCAATACCGCGTGACGCCGAAGTTGGTTGTGCTGTGCGACCGCCGGGCAGCGAGTGGGCGACATCAACCGCTTCTGACGCAACGACATGGTCGGCGCAACTGTAGTATATTTAGCCATTTCCGATACGACATCCGCGAACTGCCATCCGCACCGTAAGCGGAATCTCGCCAGGGTCATGTAGGCAGTGGGCGCTCGGTCGCTCAGCAGGTCGCCTTGCCATCGGAGCACAAAGCGCGGTGAAGCCCTTGGAGCAGAGAAGGGAGCCTGCCGATGAAACAGCTAGCGATCATGGTATCCGTGTTGGCGGCGAGCTGGACGACGGCCGCGTCTCCGACCGTGACGATTCGCGCGGACCGCCGCCACCAGACCATTTTGGGCTGGGGCGGAATGCCCTGGTATCCGAACGTAACGGCCGACGTAAGGGACCAGGTCCTGGATGAGGCTGTAGGCGATCTGGGACTGACCCGGCTGCACTGGACGGTTCCCAGCGGGAATCGAAGCGAAGGGAGGAGCTGGGAATGGACCAACGACGATGCCGATCCGCTGCATGTCCACTGGCCGGGCTTCGCCACGGGTGTTGTCGATCGATCCGTCGGCACCTGGGTGCTTCCTTTCAAGCAGCGCGTCGAGGCACAAGGCGAGCGTCTTGGTCTGGCGATCACGCAGACATTTCACAACGGCGGCAGCACCGGCTCCGTGCCAGTCTGGCTGCTGGGGAGCCCCGCGGAATTCGCGGAGTATGCGACGTCGCTGCTGCTGTACTTGAAGAACACCCATCGCCTCCAGGCCGACTACTACGTCATCTGCAAAGACGCCGGCGACAGCGCGGACAATCCGTTTGAGGTGCCTGTCGTGGCGAAGCTTACCAAGGCGTTTGGCACCAGACTCCGGGCACTGGGCCTGTCCACGAAGGTGCTCTTTCCCGAATGCCACGATGCAAACCCCTGCTGGAAGTTCATCCATGCCGTGCGCGATGACAAGGAGCTCTGGTCCTCCGTGGGAATGGTCGGATATCACTTGTACGGCGGTGAAGCGCGGAACACCGATCGGCCAAACATCCGCGACTTCGCTCTCGCCAAGGGCCTGCCCATCGGGCATGCCGGATCGGACGGGATCAACCTCGATACCTTGTACGATGATCTGGCGTTGGGCGACGTTTCGTACTGGTCGATAGTTGGATTGGGCGGGCCGCAGACCGGCGGGGCCTTCTACATCCATCTTGATAACGCATCCTTCAGCCGAGGCGGCCAATACTGGCAGTATCGCCAGGTGATGCACTACGTGCGTCCGGGGGCCGTGCGCATTGAGGCCGTCTCCGACACACCTGCCATCCGCGCGCTCGCCTTTGTCCACAAGGATCGGACGACGGTGGTGCTGATCAACAACACGCCCCCGCTCCAGCCCCGCACCGTGAAGCTCCAGAACCTGCCACCTGGCGATTATGGCGTGTGCCGCTGCGTCGGCTCAAGACCGTATGAGGAACTGGGGATCAAACACGTCGGCGATGACGGGGCCCTAACCGTGGACCTGCCTGCCGACTGCGTGCTGACGGTCTATCCGCATCCGACCAAGAACCTGCCACCGACTGTTGTGGAGTGGAAGGCCGAACCGAATTTCCTCAAGACTCCCGCCAGCCGGGTGAGGCTCTGGGCGGCGGCCCAGGACCCGGAGCTGGATCGGCTCTCGTACTCCTGGTCGGTGACGAAGCAGCCGCTGGGGGCCAATGCTGTGTTGGTCGACCCGCGATCGGCCACAACCGAGGCTAGCAGATTGACCGTGCCGGGCCGGTATACCTTCACCGTGACCGTCAGCGATGGCGTGAACGAAGTCAGGCGGGAGGTGTTGCTGAACGTATACGCGGGGAATCAGCCGCCGATGCTGATTGACGTGCACAATCGCCTGCCGGTGCTGGTGACGTTGCCGCAGAGCCAGACCGAGCTGCGCGGGGGAGCGTTGGACTTGGAGGGGGATAAGCTGACGTACCGGTGGAGCGTGGTGAGCCAGCCGGCCGGCTCGGCGGTCGTGCTCGAGACGCCGCAGGAGGGCAAGTGCCGCCTGAGCGATATCAGCAAGGCCGGCGATCACGTGTTCAAGTTCGAGGCCAGCGACGGGACCAGCATGGTTTCGGAGAAACTCACGGTGACGGTCTATCCTGCCAATTCCGCTCCCGTCATCGACGCGATCACCGCTGTCCCCGTGGTGCTGACGCTGCCCGAGAGCACTGCCTTTCTATCGGCATCGACGAGCGATCCAGACGGCGACGTCATCAGCCATTGGTGGCGGGTGAAAAGGAGCCCTGCAGGGGCCAAGGTCGTCCTGGCGAAACCGGGAGGCCGCGACACCAAAGTGAGCGGGCTGACGGTCGCGGGCACGTACGTGTTCGAGTTGACGGTCGTGGATCGCACCAAGTTCGCAACTAAGGAGGTGGTGATCGTGGTGCAAGCGAGAAGGGACGGTGCTCGATGAAATCTCTACGCGTGCTGCTCGGAGTTGCGACCTTTGGCCATGAGCGGAGATCTCGAGGGTAATACCTGAGTCCACACAGCGTTTCGAGCGCTCCTCGGATCGAAGGGAGATGCGCCATGCGGATATTGATGCGGCCGGCTCCGATGCTGTGCACCGTGGCCTGCTTAGCCGGGTTGGTCGCAACGGCGAGCTACATTATTCCCACCGCCTTTGCGGCCGACGCCGCGACTGCTGGGGGAGAGCTTCTGGGTTCGGCGGACCTCAAGCCCACGCCCCAGCGCCCAATTGGCTGGCGCGGCGACTGGACCGGGCGGTTTCTCGGTGCTACCCCGCCAACCCAGTGGAGCCGCCGGATCAAGGGGATTACCAGCCAGATGAGGTACCAAGCCGATAAGCCGTCCGGCGAACCCGACACCGACAGCCATCCACTGGAGTACTTCACGGTAAAGGAATGGCTGGTGGCCGGGCCCTTTGCCGTCGAAAACCCAGCCAAGGACATCGACAAGGACTTTCTCGGTGGCGAAGCCAAGGTCGAGCCGGCCAAGGATGCGAGCGCTGGCGAGGCGACATGGAAGCCGCTTCGCGTCGGCATCGATACCCAGAGCACGCACTATCACAACGAAGGCACCTGCGGCGATCTTAACGTCGATTTCGTATACGTCTTCGGCAACCTGCCCCAGCGTGGCATGGCCAAGGCTCCCCGATTGCTGGACAACAAGGTGGCCTACGCGCACACCTATATTCATTCGCCCACCGCCAGCGAGGTCATGCTCCGGATCAACTGCACGGCCGCGGCCTTCAAGATTCTGCTCAACGGCCAGCCGGTCGTCATCAAGCGCGGCGAGCCGGTCAAGATCCCGCTTCAAGAGGGATGGAATCGCCTGCTGGTGAAGGCCACAAGCAACGAGGCCGCAGTGCCCGAGGGACAGAACGCATGGGTCAGCCACTGGCGCTTCGCGGCCTATCTGGAGCCTGTGCCCCCGGTCTCTTACGAAAGCAAGAACATACGGTGGATGACCAAGATGACCGGCCGGAGCATGTCCCAGCCGATTATCGTGGGCGAGCGGATCTACATCGGCTCGGGCACGACCGACCTTCTGTGCCTCGACAAGAATACCGGCAAAGTCCTTTGGTTGCGGTCGAACACGCCGTATGACGCCATGACGGACGAGCAGCGCGCGGCCATTCCCGGTATCAAGGAGAAAATCGAGCCACTGGTCGCCAAGCTCAACGCGCTCAACGAGGAAACAATGAAGGCGCTCAACGCGGCCGTCTCCCCGGCAGGTTTATCTTCGGACAAGCAGGCAGAACTGGACAGGACAATCAAGGTCAAAGCGGAAGCCGAGCGCGCTGTGCATCTGGCCTTCCGGGCCATCGACCGTAAGAAGTACCCGCCGATGTACGACAACGAGGTCTCCGCCAGCAACGCCACGCCCCTCAGCGACGGCCAATTCATCTATTGGGTCTGTGGCGGCGGGATGAAAGGCCCGGGTGCCCAGGTCATCGCCTGTTTCGACCTAGATGGCAAACGCGTCTGGAGCCGCCACGACGCCTCTGTCGGATCGCCGGAGCACGGCAATCACATCTCCCCAAACTTGGTTGACGGCAAGCTGATCTATGCGGCCACCGGGACGCTGATCGCCTTCGATGCCAGGACTGGTCGGGAACTGTGGCGCAATCACCCCAACGATTGGCAGAACGAAGGCCATGGCAGCACCTCGCCCCTCGTCGTCAGGATCGGCGACGCCAGCGCCATCGTCGAGATGAGGTACATTCACCGCGCCTCCGACGGGACGGTGATCTGCCCCAGCAACGTGGACATCTGGGGGGTGCTGACGCCCATCGTCGAGAACGGCGTTATCTACAATCCCTGTCGTTGGCATGGCTTCAAGGACCCGGTCTCGTTTGTGGGCGTCAAGCTCCCCGCCGGACTCAGTGCCGGAGCCAAAGTTCAGACGGTTTTGGACCTGGATGGAAGGGATGCCACGATGCCTGCCCGGGTGGATGGCCCCATCTTCATGGTGGCTTCTCCGCTGTACGTGGACGGGGTGGTCTATTCGGTTGAAATGGGCGGTGGGCTGGCCGTGGTAGACACCGTCGCCGGGAAGGTGCTCTATCGCCAATACCTCGACGGCTACAATCGCTTCAACCGCTTCCTCTACGGCGTGGCCGCCAGCCCCACGCTGGCGGGCAGGAACATCTACATCACCGATGACGCTGGCTACACACACATCATCCAGCCGGGGCCGCAACTGGTGGAATTGGGCCGCAACGTCATCGAGAACATCCACCTTTCGGGCCTGGGCGGCAACCCATGCAAACAGGAATGCTTCTACACTTCTCCCTTTTTCGAGGGCAAGTGCATGTACCTGCGCGGCGAAGAGTACCTCTACTGCATCGGCCAGGATTGAGGAAGCATCGCAATGACACAGGCACTGAAATCGCTGTTGATGATTCTGGTTGCGGGCGCACTGGTCGGGGCCGATCGCCCTGTGGGCTTTCGAGGGGATGGCAGTGGACAGTATCCGTCGGCCGATCCGGCTACCAAGTGGTCGGCCAGAGAGAATGTCCTATGGAAGGCCGAGGTGGGCGCAGGCTCCTCTTCGCCTGTCGTGGTTGGTGGGCGCGTGTTTATCACCGCAGAGCCAGACCTGCTGATCTGTCTGGATGCCGAGACCGGCAAGGAACTCTGGCGCAAGGCCCACAAGGTCTCCGATATTCCGGCCGCATTGAACGCCAAGACACCCACCCGACCAAATCAGTACGGCGACGCCACGCCGACGCCCGTCAGCGACGGCAAACATGTCTGGGTCTTTTTCAACACCGGCGTCGTGGCCTGCTATGACCTGGACGGCAAGGCTCGCTGGATGAACTGGTATGACATGCGGCTGACCACCAACTACGGGCGAACTGCCTCGCCTGTGCTGGTCGGCGAGCGGTTGGTGGTGCACTTTGGCGCTTTGGTCTGCCTGGATGCGGCCACGGGGAAGTTGCTGTGGAAAAACGAAGACGCCAAGGCGACCTACGGCACGCCCGCCCCGGCCCGCATCGGCGGTGTCGACGTCCTCATCACTCCCGGGGGCCACGCCGTCCGCCTCGCCGACGGAAGGATCTTGGCGGCCGACCTGGGCCATTGCATGTATACCAGCCCGGTTGTGCAGGGGCGGATTGTCTACTTCATCGACACGAGCATCAGCGCCGTCCAGCTCCCGGAGAATGCTGGCGATCAGGTCGAGGGCAAGGAGTTGTGGTTCGAGGACCTAAGCGGGGAGTTCTTTGCTTCGCCGATCATCCACGGCGGCCGGATTTACGCCGTGGACCGGTCCGCCAACTATTCCGTGATCGACGCCAACACTGGCAAGCCCATTTTGAAGAAGACGCTCGAATTGCCACCCGCCGGGCGCAGCGAGAGCCCCAACATTTATCCCAGCCTTTGCCTGGCCGGAAAGCACCTGTTTGTGGGCAATGACGCCGGTGAATCGCTGCTCATCGAGCCGGGCGACAAGTGCACGGTTGTCGGCGCCAACTCGCTGCCGGGCGGTTCGGGCGGAACGCCCATCTTCAGCGACAAACGCATCTTTCTCCGGGGCGGCAAGCTGCTGTACTGCGTCGGCCGACCGCTGGTGCCCAGGCCCAACCATTGAGCAGTGCGATCAAGCTCAGCCATCTGGGCCGTCAAACAGCTCTGCGAGATGCCGGGCAACTGCCACCTCGATCGGAGCGGATCTTACTTCAGGAAGTCCGGCAGATATCCATTGCCGCTCTGTGTCTGGGGGGGCTTGATTTGCGATCGTTCCCGTTGGCGCAGGGCAATGTACGAGCCGCTTCGGAGGCGGTCTTCTTTTCCGTCGCCGGCGAAGATCTCGATGGCCGTGCGCTGGAGCAGATGCTTCTGTTTGACGTTGATGATGTGGCAGCGTGTCTGGCAGAGGCCGCAGCCGACGCACTTGTCGCTCAGGACAACAGGAGCGAGGAAGCCGCTGGTTTCGATGGCTTCTCCATTTTCGTCGAGGCGCACGCCGACGCGCCGGAACTCGATGGCGTTGTAGCCGGCGGCGTTGCATTCGTCGACGCACATCTGGCATGCCTCGCGCTGGACATGTGGAAGGCAGGTTTGCTCGTTGACTACAGCCAAAGCGATGCGTACGACGCGTTTCTCCTCAATGGGCAGGGGGCGGATGGCGGCGGTTGGGCAGATCTGCCCGCAGTTGTTGCAGGAGGGTTCGCAGCCGGACCAGTTGGCGACGACTTGGGGAGTCCAGAGGTTATTGAGGTTTTTTTCGAAGCCGACGGGCTGGAGGACGTTGTTGGGGCAGGCCTTGAAACACTCGCCGCAGCGGATGCAGAGGCGGAGGAAGTCGTCTTCGGGGACACTGCCGGGCGGGCGAACGATGAGGTCGGATCGGCTGGTGAATCGGATGCCGAGAGCCAGGGCCCCGCCACCGAGGGTTCCGGCGAGCAGGTTGCGGCGGGAGAAGGGCACGACGGGGGGCGCGTTGCTGGGGAGTTTCAGATCTACCGATTCCCAGCGAGAGACGAACTTGATGGAGTGCGTGGGGCAGACGCCGGCGCAGGTCTGGCAGAGCGTGCAGTCGGCGGTGCCGGTGGTGTAGTCGGTGGGCTTGATGGCGTCAAAGGGGCAGATCCGGACGCACTTGTCGCAGTTGATGCAGGAGGACTCGACTTTGCGTTCGGTGGCGCGGAGGAGGTTGGAGATGGAGAAGACCGCGCCGGTGGGGCAGACATAGCGGCACCAGAAGCGCGGCCGAAGGAATCCCAGAAGGAGAACGCCGAGGAGGAGGACGATGGAGCACCAGTGCCCGGCGTTCATCGGAGGATTGAGATACCAGCCCTTGGCGGCTCCCATTTGAACAGGAGCGAGAGTGAACTGAAGTCCGCGGGTGATGACGGGGATGGCGGCGACGAAGCCGGAGAGGAGGACGCCGAGGAAGCTGGAGATCAGGATGGCGGCCAGCAGGTAATACTTGAGGTGGACCCACCAGCCATCGCGGGTGGGGCGGAAGCGAGTGAAGCGATGGGAGATGGTCCAGTCGAACAGGTCGATGAGGGAGCCCAGGGGGCAGATGTATCCGCAGAAGCCGCGGGGGAAGAGGACACAGATGGCGATGATGGCGGCGGCCCAGGCGAGCGAGAAGACCCAGGTTCTGGCGGCGATGGCGGTGGAGAGGCTGACGAGGGGATCGATCGCCAGGAAAGACTCGGCCGGGATTTTCTCTTTGGCGGCCAGGTGCAGGGCGTAGTTGTGTAAACCGTATGGCCAGCAGACGTAGAAGAAGAGGAGGAGAAAGAGGATGAAGCAGACGGATTGGATGAGCCGGCGAGCGGGGGAGGAGGCCCAGGTGGGGCCGATGGCCTTGAGCCAGCGGCGCAGCGCATTGGGCTTCTTCCGGTACGGCATGAAGAGGTCTAGTGCTCTGTCACAGCTAGGACTTCGGGTTGCCCGAGCCGTTTCAGTCCGTGTTTGCAGGCGATTTGGACCATCTCAACCCGAAATCTTAAGTGTGACAAAGCACTAGTCGCATGGTGGTGAGCGGCGGCGGCCGGTTATTTCATACCACTGGCGAGGGCCTTGCCGGTGGCCTGGATGATTGCTTCGGAGGTCACGGTTGCGCCACTGGTGGCATCGACGCCCTTGAGGCTTTGCTTGCGGATGATCTGGCCGGTGGTGTCGGTGATGGAGGAGTAGAACTGTTTTTCGGTGTGCTTGGTGACGCGGACGGCCTCGATGCGGCCGGACTTGACGGTTACGGTCACTTCAAGGGGGCCTGTGAATGCATAGCTGCTGGCTTTGTACTGTCCATCGGGGATGCGGGCGAGATTGAGCGAGTCAAAGACCTTGATGGCTTCGATGCCGGCGCGGGCGCGTTCGGTGTTCATCTTGGCGTCGGTGGCGCGGGGGTTGTTGTCATTGGCGACGGCCTTTTCGTAATAGGCCAGGGCCTGCGGATACCGGCCGGCCTTGCGGCAGGCATCTGCGGCGGCCAGATAAGCGACGACAGGCCGGCCGCGGTCCGCCTCCTGCTGGGCGATTCGCAATGCCTTGTCCAGTTCTCCCATATCCGACCAGAGCTTGACGATGGTGCAATTGCGCGTGGGGTCGCCATTGATGCGGGAGAGAATTTCGGTGGCCATCACCTTGGATCCCATTTTCCAATAGCAGTCGGCGAGGAGGATGGGATCGCGGCCATGCTTGCGGGCCCAGAAAGCGGCGCGGGGGTAGTCCTCGAGCAGATGGGCGTACATGTGGCTGAGGGACTGCATGGCCTGGTTGATGGCTTCGGGGTTGTCTTTGTTGACGGAGAGGACGTGGTGAACGAGCTTGGCGCCTTCTTTCCAGCGGCCGGGATTGGGGTCGACGATGTCCCAGATGAACTGGCCCACGTTACGCTGGTTGTCCCAGTTGGGGGTTTTTCGCCAGCTCAGGTCGAGGGTAGGAGGGTAATTCAGTTGGACGGAATCCCACCAGGCGGGGGGCGTTTGGCCGGCTTCGGCGATGAGCGCGTCGACCTGGGCGCGCGTGCGAATCACAGGTCGAGTGGTGGGGTTTGGCTGGGCTGGCGTCGTGGCGGCAGAGGCACTGGGAACGACGGCGAGCATCGGAATGGCTATCGCGGCGGCAAGGCAGGAAACGAGCCAGTGCGAGGTTATTGGGGTGGCAAAGGGAGGAGCATTCATGGAGGACTTTCTATGCACGGGGTGCGAATCAGAGATTGACTGAGGGGAACGCTCTTGTGGCGCGGACGCGGCCATCCTTCAGGACGAGCAGGGCCTCAACGCCTGGTGTGTTTTCGATGAGCTGCAGGCCTTTTTCGTGGCCGAGCACGAAGACAGCCGTGGAGAGCGCGTCGGCCTCGGCGCCGGTGTTGGCGACGACGGTGACGCTGGAGAAGACCTCGGGCGAGTGGCCGCTGGCTGGGTCGAAGATGTGGTTGTGCTTGCGATCGTCGGAGAAGGTGGTTCCATAGTCGCCGCTGGTGGCCATGAAGCGGCCTTCGAGCCGAGCCAGGGCGACGTAAGCGTCCTTGGAGCGAGGATGCTGGATGCCGACGGTCCATTGCTGGCCGTCAGTACGGCGGCCGATTGCCCCGATCTCTCCGGTGTTGATGAGGGCGTGTTGGATGCCATGCTTGCGGAGGGTGGATGCGGCGCGGTCGGCGGCGTAGCCTTGCGCGATGCCGTTGAGCGTGACGGACATGCCAGCGGGAAGGGAGACACGATCGGCGGTGACCTGAAGCTTGCTCCAGTTGACCTTGGCCAGGGCGGCCTGGATGGCGGCGGGGTCGGGCAGCGTGGCCTGTTTTTGAGCACCGGCATAGAGGTCCCAGAGGGGCTGGACGGTGATGTCGAACGCGCCTGCGCTCTGCTGTGACATTGATTGGGCCTTGCGAAGGACCTCAAGGACCCAGGGGTGGGGGTTTGGCAGCGAGGCGGAGCGGTTCAGTTGGGAGACCTGGCTGTCCGGGCGGTATATGCTCATGAGCTGATCGACCTGGTCGAGCTGAGCGAAGGCGTTGGCAATCGCCTTCTCAGCATTGGTGCGATGCGGGTGCAGGACCGTCCTTGAGATCATGGAACCCAAAGCTCGGCCGGTGCGTTCGACATATTGCATTCCAACCGCTTCCATGCCGAGCGCCGGCTGCGGACGACCAAGCCAGTCGCAGGCCAGCCCCGAGGCCGCAAGGCCTCCGAGAATGGTGATGAAGCGGCGGCGGCTGAGCGCGAGGTGATGCGGATTCCTTTGGTGTGCAAGATCGAAGGGCATGACAATACCTCCTGTGGTCAGATACCGAGCGTTGCATGATTGCGTTGCCGTGGCTCGCACGATTGCATGACCACTCGATGGTATACTGTCGTGCGGGGTCAAGAGCCGCCCGCGTCGGAACCAGCGGAGGAGCCCAGACCATGAGCAGGAAACTCGGTTGCTGTTTTCTTGTCGCGTTTCTCGGCCTATTGAATCAGCGGACGAACGGCGACTTGCGTGTATGGACGACGACCCAGACCCGGCACGTGCTTCGAGGCGATGCCTCTGGCGTCGAGTTGGCAGTGAAACTCGGGGCGGGGCGTAATGAGTGCAGAGGCTTCCAGATTCTGTTGCGATCGGATGCGCCGTTGGCCGGCGTGCGCATCGAGCCGGGCGATCTTGCAGGCGCTGATGGGGCGGTGATGCGGTCCGGGGATGCGAGGATCTACCGCCAGCATCAGACGGAACTGGCCACCGGCACGTACCGCAATGACAAGTTCAAAGCTGATTGGTATCCGGACGCGCTGATTCCGCTGCGGCATCCGGTGACGGGCGAGGTGCTGACGGGCGGGCGATATGTCGCGATGCCCTTCGACCTGCCGGCCAACCAGACGCACGGGTTCTGGGTGGACCTGCCGGTGTCCGCCGGGGCGAAAGCGGGGGTATACCGCGGCAGCTTTCGTGTGACTGCGCCCGGCCAAACCGGCACGGAAATCCCGGTTGAAGTGACGGTATGGGACTTTGCGCTGCCGAGCGTTCCCACGCTGGTGACGGCATTTGGCTCGCCTGCCGGCCCCTTGCGCAGCTACTACGCCCAGCGCGCCAAGGAGGGCAAAGAGCCGGAGCCGAGAGACTGGGCGGCCGCGGAGGCCGAGTGCGCCCAGGTCCTCAGCGAGCATCGGATGAACGCCACGCCCAAGGCAGATCTGCTGCGGCCGATGGCCCAGCCCGATGGCTCGTTCCGCATCCCATCCGAGCGGGTGGGACAACTGCGGGAGTTCGTGGATCGCTACCACGTCAACGCACTGCAGACACCGCATCCATCCAACGCGGTCAAAGACCCCGAGCAGGAGGCGCCCAGGTTGCGCGCGTGGCTGGCTGCGTTTGACCAGGCGGCCAAGGAACTGGACCGGCCGCAGGTCGTCCTCTTCACCTATCTGAAGGATGAGCCGAACACGTTGGAGGATTACCGTTATGTGCAGAAGTGGGGCCGATCCGTTCGGCAAGCCAGGTCCGTGGTGAAGGTGATGGTGGTGGAGCAGCCGTGGACGGCTGCGGGGATGGGGGGCGCCGACAGCGCCTGGGGCGAGCTGTACGGGGCGGTGGACATCTGGTGCCCGCTCTTCTCGCTGCATCATCAGGATGGGGCCGCCAAACGACAGGCGCAGAGCGAGCTGATCTGGACGTACACCGCGCTATGTCAGGGCCAGCCGACGCCGTGGTGGCACAGCGACTACCCGCTGTTGAATTACCGCGTGCCGTCGTGGATCGCCTGGCGGTATCGCATGACCGGGCTGCTCTATTGGGGCGGCATGTCCTACTGGAAACAAGTGGGCGACCCCTGGGTTGAAGCGCCGTTTTACACTGACAATGGCGCTTCTCAGCAGGGCCGCAGGGGGATCATCTTCAATGGCGAAGGCGCGATGGTCTATCCGGCCCGCGCGGTCGGCTATGACGGAATCGCCCCGAGTTTGCGGCTGAAGGCGCTGCGCGATTCCATCGAGGACTATGAGTACCTGGCCATCTCCCAGCGGCTGGGCAAGGCAGCCGAGGCGGAGAAGATCGTCGCGCCCCTGGCCGAGTCGTTCTTTGCCTGGGAAAAGGACGCGGCGGCCTACGATATCGCCCGCGCGAAGCTGGCCGAGTTGATCGTGTCGTCAAAATGACCGGTGGTCGTCGCCTGACCAGAAGGTGGAGATCGAAGGAGCCGAGCGTATCGGCCCGCACTTGCCGGCCGAACGGAAAGGGAGCAATTCAATGCGCACTACGCTGTCCGGTCTTGCCGTGTTTCTAGTCTGCTCTGGTCTTGTGGCATCCGGGATAGCCGACGACGGCAGGCCGGCATCCAGCAACGTGGCTGGCCGCGAGTTTCCAAGGATCCACGACGACCTACGCGTCACCTTCCGCGTGAAGGCGCCCGATGCGCAGAAGGTCCAGGTTGCTCCGCGCGGCGATGACAGCGGTCTGGGCCGAGGCCCCTTCGACATGCAGCGCGATGCCAGCGGCGTGTGGACGGTGACCACGCCGCCGGCCCGGCCGGGCTTTCACTACTACGAGTTAATCATCGACGGTTTTCGCTGCAACGACCCGGCCAGCGAGACCTACTTTGGTTGGGTACAGCAGACCAGCGGGCTGGAAATACCCGACTCGAAGCTGGACTTCTATGATGCCAAGGATGTGCCCCATGGCGAGGTGCGCGTCCATTGGTATTACTCCAGGGTCACCGGCACCCTGCGACGGGCTTACGTTTACACTCCGCCGGATTACGAGCTGGACCTGAGACGGCGCTATCCCGTGCTCTACCTGCAGCATGGCGCCGGAGAGAGCGAGCGCGGCTGGACGGCGCAGGGCCGGGCGAACTTCATCCTCGACAACCTGATCGCCGCGGGAAAGGCCAAGCCGATGCTCATCGTCATGGAGAATGGCTATGCCACCAAAGGCGGCGGCGCCCCGGCTCCCGGAGGGCGCGGCAACGAGGCGTTCGGGGAATTGGTCGTGCGCGACCTCGTCCCCATGATCGATGCCGGGTACCGGACGATGCCCGACCGCGATCATCGCGCGATCGCCGGCCTGTCGATGAGAGCTGGTCAGGCAATGCAGGTCGGGGTGGGCAACCTCGACCTTTTCGCCAGCATCGGCGCCTTCAGCGGGGCAGGGCGCAACCTCGATCCAAAGACCTCGTTCGGCGGCGTCCTGGCTGACTCCGCCATCGCCAATCAGCGCATCAAGCTGCTCTGGATCGGCTGCGGCACCGAGGACCGCCTCTTTGCCTCTGGCAAGGCACTCCATGAATCGCTATCGGCGGCCGGCATCCGGCACGTGTGGTTTGAAGGCGCCGGCTCGCACGAATGGCAGGTGTGGCGAAAGGACCTGCATGAGCTGGCGCAGCACCTGTTTCGGGACTGACGGTCCTCCAAGACACGGTATGGCCCGAGCAGGGGAGGCAGGCACGGCGGGCCTTTCAGGAAGGTCCGCGGCTCCAGAGCTTGCACCGGGCGATCGCACACGCAGAATAGCAGGTGACTGGCCCCTCTGTAGCATCAAGTAACCGCCGCCGACGGCGGCGCATCGCGAGGTCACCATCATGAGACACTTTCTGCTCCTTGTCGTAATCGCCACGGTGTCCTGTTTCGAGTGCGGCGGCCCGCGCCTGTCGTCTGCCGCGGCGGGGGCGGCAGCCCAGCCGGCCCTCGCTCTCACGGTCACGGACACCATCTTCTTCCGCGAAGGCGGCGGCCAACTGCGGCAAGTGTTGCACGCGACCGTCGCCGGGAACTGGGACAAGAAGGGAACGTTTCGAGTTGATGTCGGAGGGCAGCAATTCGAACTCGACGCCCAGAACGCACCGCTCGATGAGAATCGGTACATCATCGGCATCCCTCCGGTCGCGGCCGAGGTGCCGGTTTCCATTGAATTACGGACAGCCTCCGGGCAGACTGCCACGGCATCGACCAAAGCGCGGCCGCACCGGCAATGGCGGGTCTACGTCGCGATGAAGACACACTATGACCTCGGCTACACCGAGCCGATCGACGCGATGCTGAATCGGACCTCCGGGCCGATGCTCGACAAGGTCTACGCCTTCTGCGATGCAGCGAAGGACAACTCGCCCGGCCACCGCTTCGTGTGGGCATACCCGAGCTGGCTGATCGATCACATCCGCGACCGAAAGGACGAAAGGGGCAAGGCCAGGTTCGACGATTACATCGCGCGCGGCGCGATCACTTGGCACGCCTTGCCGATCACGCTGCACTCGTACTTCTGCGGCCTGGAGGACATCTCCCGCGCGATGTATCCGTCGAAAGAACTGGAGCAGCGTTACCACACCAAGGCAACATGGGCAAAACAGACCGATGTCCCCGGCGATACGCGGATTCTGCCGCAAATCCTCGCCCGCAGCGGCGTGCGGCTCCTGCAGATCGGTGCGAATAATGGCGTGCGAGGCGTCGAGGTGCCACTGGTCTTCTGGTGGGAATCGCCCGATGGCAGCCGCGTGCTCACCCAGCTCACGCCCGGCTACGGCTGGGGCTGGGATGAGGGCATGCTGGCGAAGCTGGAGAACGATCCGAAGTATCCATACGACGCTCACCTGGCCCTTTACGTGACCGGCGACAATCAGGGCCCGGAGAACCTCATCGAGGTCGCCCAACAAGCCGAGCGACTGGGCAAGCTGTACGCATACCCGAAGATTCAGATCGGACATATCGAGGACTTTGCCGACTGGATGGAATCGCATCATAAGGATCGCATTCCGGTATTGCGAACCGAGCTGTCCGACTGGTGGATTCACGGCGTCGCCAGCCAGGCGCAGATGACCGCGCAGGCCCGCTGGGCGCGCGACGCGCTGACCTGGAGCGAGCGATTCCATGCCGCCGGCATGCTCGCTGGGGTCCTGCCCGCTCAAGCGTACCCGGCCCGCGAGTTCCGCGAGGCCTATATCCAGTCCCTGCTCTACAGCGAGCACACCTGGGGCATCGCCGGCTTCAAGCCCGAGCCCAAGCCCAAGGCGGCGGACGATCTGGCGAAGAATCCCGCCTACGAGCCGATGAAAAAGTCCTGGCGGCTGAAAGGCGACTTCGCGCGGCGAGCGGCCGAGACCGCGGCAAAGACGCTGGAGAGCGCTCTGCAGCAGATCGCGTCCGTGGCGGCGCCGGCCGATGGTGGGATCGTCGTTTTCAACCCGACCGCGTGGCCGCGGTCGGATGTCGTAAGACTTGCGGACGGCGATTTCCCGCAAGCGGGGGCTTTTGTCCCCGCCGACGGTTCTGCACCGGCCGCGCCGGTCCAGCGGGTGGGCAACGAGCGCGTATTCATCGCCAGCGCCGTCCCCGGCGTCGGCTATCGCGTCTACAAGCCTGTCATGGACGCCAAACCCGCCGAAGTCCTCAAGGACCGCGCTCGGAGCATGGAGAGCCCGCGCTATCGGATCAAGATCCGCGAGGATGGAGAGATCGAGTCGATTGCCGACACACAATCCAACCTCGAACTGCTCGATTCCAAGGCGCCGTTCCCGTTCAACCAATATGTATACGAAGCCTATGCTAAAATCGGCTCGGCCGGATGGCATGAGTCAAAATACAAGGGCACGGGCACGGGAAAAGTCACGCCACGGACGACACAATGGTCTGTGGAATCCGGCCCGCTCTGCGACAGGCTCGTGATTGAGGGCAAGCTCGAGGTCCCGGATTTCCCGGTGCAGGTCGGCGAGGTGGAAAAGGTCCTCCGGACTGTCACGCTCTGGAAGCAGCTCGACCGGATCGACTGCGAGGTGCGGCTGATCGGGAAAAAGGAAAGCGCCATGATCGAGGCCGGCCATGTCGCGTTTCCGTTCGCCATCCCGGGGTTCCGCTTCCGCATGGAACTGCTGGGAGCAGTGACGGACCCTTCCGCGGACGTGCTGGTCAACGGCAACCGCGACACGTTCGCCGTGCAACGCTGGGTGGATGTGTCGGGCCAGAACGGCGGCGTCACCTGGGCGACGGTTGATGCGCCGCTCGTCTCGGTCGGCGACATCCGCATTTTCTCGTGGGACGCCAATTACGTCCCGTCGCGCGCGTACATCTACTCCGGCGTGCTGAACAACGGCTGGTCAACCAATTTCCAGGAGTTTCAGGGCGGCGACTTTGTCTTCCGCTATAGCCTGCGCACTCACGCGGGCACGGAGCCGGACGCGCGTTTCGGATGGGAGACCGCCAGCCCGTTTCTGGCGCGCGTGCCGAAATTGGTCCCGCCGCCGGCATCGCGACTTGCTTCAACCGTGGGCTTTTTTGAGGTTTCACCCGGCAATGTCGTCTTGGTCAATGCCAAACGGGCTGAGGACGGGCGAGGCCTTGTGATTCGGCTCTTCGAGACCGCCGGGAAAAAGGTCCAAGCTCGCGTGAAGTGTGGCCTGAAGCTTCCGGGCAATGCCGCCGTGGTGCAACTGACGGAGGACGCACCGGCGGGCGGGGCCAAGGTCTTGGCCATCGATAAGGACACCATCATCAGCGAGATCGGGCCATACGAGATCCAGACGATTCGCGTTGGCCCATAGCAGAGGCGACTATGATGGACATGCGGCCATTTCAGTTGCGCAGGTGCGGTCTCGCGGTGTTCCTGGTCTTGCCGGCGCTGGCGGCGGCGAGCGATGCTCACGCCGCGCCACCGGATTTTCTGCAAGTCGTGCGCCGCTACGCCGATACCATGATCGAGCGCGGCCGGGACACGTATGGCCCTCAAAAAACCGGCTTGTTCCTCAGCTCCCTGGATCGCATGACGGTCGCGCCGCTCACGGTCCGTCCCGCGCCGCCCGCGGGCATCCGCCGCGGCGACCGCGCCGGCCGGCCTTGGGTCGAGATGAACGGCGCGAACCCCCATCTCGACCAGAACCTCCTCCGCATCCTCTACACGCTCAGCCAGATTACGGGAGACAATCGCTATCAGAAGGCGGCCGATGCCGAGCTGTCCTGGTTCCTGAACAACACCCTCTCGCCCCAGACCAGCCTGCTGCCGTGGGGCGAGCACCTCTCATGGGATGTCATCCTCGACAAGCCCGTTTCCGGCGGCGACGAGGCGATGCACGAATTCGCCCGGCCGTGGGTGCTCTGGGACCGATGTTTCGCCCTGGCCCCCGAGCCGTCGAGGCGGTTTGCACTGGGCTTGTGGGAACACCAGATCGCCAATCAGCAGACCGGCGCCTTCGATCGACACGCACCATATTTTCAGCATGGCCCGCGCGACGGTAAGGATTTTCCGCGCCACGCGGGTTTCTACATCGGCACGTGGTGCTACGCGTACAAGCACACGAAGCAGGAGGTCTTCCTGCGCGCCATCGAGGTGCTCCTGGGCCGCTTTGAGCAGAAACGTGTGCAGAAGGACGGCTCGCGCATCGTCACCATCGGCCCGCTGGACTGCCACATCGCCGCCACCATGCTCACCGAGCCGCTGGCCGCTCGCCTGCGCGCCTTCGCGGATCAGGAGGATGAGTTGACCTTCGCGGAATGGCGTAAGCAGCCGCCGCTGGCGGCCCTGCCCAAGTGGCAGATGGCTTACGGCGGGCAGACTGCCGGCGCGCTCGCCATGTTCTGCGTTGAACGTTATCAACAGGCGAGAAAGCAGCAGTACCGCGATATGCTGATCGCCGTCGCCGACGCGTACCTCGAGTCGGCTTCGGAGGAGGATGCTGATGTTTGGCCGATGACCGTTGCCCACGCCATCAGCACAGAGGTCGCCGCATATCGCTTCACCCGGCGCGAGGCGTACCGTGACCAGGCCATCAAGCTGGCGCAGATGGCCGTCGAAGTCTATTGGCAAGACAATCCCCTGCCCCGCGCCAACTCCAAGACGGGACACTACGAGACGATCACCGGCGCGGATTCGCTGGCTTTGGCGTTGCTTGAGGTGCATGCCATCGTCCACAACCTGTCCGTCGAGATTCCAGCCAACGTCATCGACCGTTGACAAGGAGCAGCATGGCCAGCCAAGCCCCACGAAAGGTCCGCATCTGTCAAAGCTGCGCCTCGATGTGTTTTCTCATCGCGGCCCTGGCGTCGCCATGTGGCGCAGCCGATGTCCCTTCGTCGCCGTATCTGCCGGTGATCTACCGGTTCGCCGACGCGATGCTCCAGCAGGGGTGCGACGTGCACGGGCCACAGAAAACCGGCCTGATGCTCAGCGCGTTGGATCGCACGACGCTGGCGCCACTGACGACCCGACCCGCAGCGCCCGCCGGCATTCGCGAAAGCGACCGCGACGGCCCGGCCGATGGCCCGCTCGTCGGCGCCAATCCTCAGCACGATCAGAACCTGCTCCGCGTGCTCTACACGCTCAGCGAATTGTCCGGCCGGCCGGTTTATCGCGACGCCGCTGACGCCGAGCTGCGCTTTTTCCTCCGCAATGCCGCCTCGCCGACCACGGGCCTGCTGCCCTGGGGCGAGCACATGTCCTGGAACGTGCTGACGGATCGGCCGATTCCCGACCAGGCCGATGCCCCTGGCCAACACGAATTTGCCCGCCCCTGGGTGCTGTGGGATCGCTGCTTCGAGCTGGAGCCGGACGCCAGCAAGCGATTCGCCCTGGCGCTTTGGGAGCACCAGATCGCCGGCCACGCCACGGGCGCTTTCGACCGTCACGCCGGCTATTGGAAGCACGCCGCCACCGACGGCATGGATTTCGCCCGCCATGCCGGCTTCTACATCCGCACCTGGGCCGTCGCCCATGCCCACACCAAGGACCGGACCTTCCTGACCGCCATCCAGACCCTGCTGTCGCGCTACGAAAAGAAGCGGCATCCCACGACAGGCCTGATCGAGCTGCGAACCGGCCGCGATGATGCCTCGCCGGTGCTCAGCCTCTCACTGGCGATCGATTGCGACGCTGCCGCCCGGCTCGTGCCTGAGCCGCTCGCCTCCCGCCTGCGCAATTTCGCCGCCCGCGAAGATGAGATCCTCTGCCAACTGCCCCATGACCTGAAAGGCAAGAGCGGGTTCATTTCGTCATGCGACAAGACAACCGGCCGCCGCGACGATTCGAGCATCACCCCACTATGGGAACTGCGCTACGGCACTTTCACCACCGCGACCGTGGCCATGATGTGCGTCTCTCGCTATGAGAACACCGGCAAGATCGGCTATCGCCAGCTCATCGACGACGCAGCGGATGCTTATCTCGACAGGATGCCCGGCGACGCCGTGGACCTCTGGCCCATGAGCCTCGGCCATGCGATCAGCCTGCAACTCGCCGCTTGGCGCTCGACCGCGCGTCCCGTGCACCTGGACCACGCCCGCAAGCTCGCCGACTATGGGCTAAAGACGTTCTGGGCGGGCGGCGATCTGCCCAGGGCGAGTTCCAGGACGAATCATTACGAAACCATTACCGGCTCGGACACCCTGGCGTTGGCCCTTGTCGAGCTGCATCTGAGCATCCTGCACATCACCGCCGTCCGCTGCCCGGCCAACACGATCGATCGCTGACGGTAGAATGGTTCATGACAAGGAGGCACATGTCCAAGCTGCACGCGCTCATTCTGCTGGCTGCAATTCATCTGCCCGTTTTCCCGGCCGCGAAGGGACGAGCCGCTGAGACCGGCTTCACGCCGCTCTTCCACGGCAGGGACCTGAGCGGTTGGGTCAACGTCAACTGCGCGCCCGGCACGTTCACGGTGCGCGATGGCATGATCATCAGCACGGGGATTCCTACGGGCGTGATGCGCACGGAAAGGCAGTACGAGAACTTCATCCTGGAGCTGGAGTGGCGGCACATGAAGGCCGGCGGCAACGCGGGGTTGTTTGTCTGGAGCGACGCGTTGACGGCTCCAGGCGTTCCCTTTACCCGCTCCATGGAGGTGCAGATCCTCGATGGCATGAACGGCGAGAACTACACCAGCCATGGCGATGTATTCGCCATTCACGGCGCGACGCTCAAGCCGGACCGGCCGCATCCCGGCGGCTGGGAGCGCTGCCTGCCCAGCGAGAATCGCTGCAAGCCGGCCGGCCAGTGGAACCACTATCGCGTGGTCTGCAACGATGGCATCCTCAAGCTATTGGTCAACGGCAAGGAAGTCTCCGGGGCCAGCCAAGGCAGGCCGCGCAAGGGCTACATCTGCCTGGAGGCCGAGGGCTCGGAATGCCATTTCCGCAACATCAGCATCAAGGAGCTGCCAACCACGAGCCCCCGGCCGGAGGAGATCGCTGAGCTGGACCAGGATTTTGCTTCGCTCTACACGGGGGTCGACCTGTCCGGCTGGAAGGCTGACAAGGGCCACGAGGGACACTGGCAGGCCAAGGACTGGATCCTCAGCTACGACGGCAAGAGTGAGGCAGAGACCAAGGACCTCTGGTCGGAGAAGGAATACGGCGACTTCGTGCTGATCTGCGACTGGCGCTGGACCGCCAAGCCGGTCAAGCGCAAGCTTCCGGTGCTCCTGCCCAGCGGCGAACAGGCGACGGATGCCGCAGGCAAGCCGGTGGACGACGAGGTCCTGGACGCCGGCGACAGCGGCATCTACCTGCGCGGCAGCAGCAAGAGCCAGGTCAACATCTGGTGCTGGCCAGTCGGTTCGGGCGAAGTGTACGGCTTTCGGACCGACAAGACTCTGCCCGCGGACGTGCGAGCGGCGGTCACGCCGAAGCGACGGGCCGATAGACCCATCGGCCAGTGGAACCGCTTTGTCATCACCATGAAAGGCGACCGGCTCTCGGTGGACCTGAACGGCCAGACGGTTATTGAGAACGCGAGCCTGCCGGGTGTCGCGCCGAAAGGGCACATCGCTCTCCAGCATCACGGCGACCCGATCGAGTTCGCCAACGTCTTCATCAAGGAGCTGAAACGCGAGTAATCCGCCCCCTCCCGGCCGAGCTTACGGCGTTGATTTGCCTGTATTTGTAGATTGTGCGACGCAACATGCAGAGATTTAGCGCATTTCAGATGAATCCGATGGTGCATTTCAGGCCAATGCGGCTGGCGTATTTCCTTGCGATCGCGGTGCTTATCGAGACGGGCAGTCTCGCCTTGGCCGAGGACTGGCCGATGCTTGGCCACGATGTGAGACGGACCGGGTCAACACGTGAAGAGATTCGCGGCCCGACAAGCCGCAAGTGGTATCGCAGCTTCCATGAACTCGGATTATTCACGCGACACAGCGGTTGATTGTCATCGGTCCTGGTCGATGGTGCAAGGATAAAAATGGCTTCGCCGAAGGCTGATTCGCGAGGGTCCGCGCAAACCACCCCCTTACCCCC
>Ga0315284_10003337_pt1 | contig 22770 bp, 21 predicted proteins | sample YL17G09_16_MG_FD_203696 | JGI IMG/M metagenome (GOLD analysis project Ga0315284, IMG submission 203696) | Sediment microbial communities from Yellowstone Lake, YNP, Wyoming, USA - YL17G09_16 | ecosystem: Environmental > Aquatic > Freshwater > Lake > Sediment | place: USA: Wyoming | collected... | reverse complement strand
TTTTTTTTATTTTATATATATTTATTCGTAAAATATTATAAAGCTTCTTTTAATTCGTTAATTTTTTGTTGAAAATCATTAATTTCAGACAAAGTTACTGTATTATTATTGATACTGTTGATTAGGCCTAAAAAATCCTTAATTAACGGATGCTCTAGTACTGTTGTTTTTTTATTTAGCGTATTAACGTCCACGATTAGAGCAGAATCTAATTTTATCGTCGCCCCAAGAATATCTCTCAATAATAATTCGTGACTTTCCGAATAATCTAAAATAGTAATGTCCTCACCAATCTGAGAACCGTCGTTTTTTCTTATAATTTTAAATTCGCACATATTTAATTAATCACGTTTTTATACTTCAACAAACTTGCTTTAAACAAAACTTAAATTATGATATTAAAGAATTTTAAAAAAAAGAATTTTTTTAAGGTATCTAAAATTTTCATACTATAAAATATTGATATTTTTCAATATAATAAATTGATTGAACATGCATGTAGAAAATAAAATGACAATCACAAAGAACAGAGTGATAAATTTTGTCTAGACCGTATCAGAAGGCTAAAGAATATTGTTGGTTCAGCATATTCAGCAAATATACCTGGTCCAGACATGGGCACTACCGTTTTTGACCCGAAAGTGATGGCAAATCTATTAAAGTCGCCTAAAAGAAAAGTATTTGTTATTGGATCTGAATCTTTAACGAAAAACTTTGAATTAAATGGTAAGAAAGCAGTCGACTATTTTATTGAAATCGCAAAGAAATTAGGGTGCCAAGTTGTTGCAACTGGGCATATATATAAATATTTGAAGGAAAAAGTTGACGTAAATAAATTAGCGGACATGACTCTCATTGATATTACTGGAAGACTCGTTGATAAAGATTGGAAGGGATTTGATGGAGAAGGTCAATACGAAATGGCAATTTTTGGTGGTCATCTCGTTTATTACGTGTCTCAAACGCTTAGTAGAATTAAAAATTTCTCAAATTGGGTAAAAACGATCGATATTGACAAATACGCTCATCCTAACGCTAGATTTAGCTTGCCCAATTTAAGTAATGTCGAATGGAAAGAATTTCTTGAACATGTAATTCAAAATTTATAACATTAAAATAATAAAAAAATAAAAGTATTAAAAAAAAATAATTGAGGAGAAAAATGATATGAGTTTTGGAGAATTCCCAGTGGATGTGGGACCGGTTTACGAAGGTGAAAGGATAAGAGCTAAGGAAATGTATGTCGAATTTGGGGGACCAAAGATTGAAAAGCACTTCGAACTCGTAAAAGTACGACCAGAAAAGGATATTAAAGACGATCAAGTAACTGTAATTGGACCTGATTTAAAAGACATGAAAATGGGAGAAAGCTATCCTATTGGTATTTTAATAGAAGTAGGAGGTCCAGAATTAGAAGAAGATTTAGAAGCAGTGTTTGAGCGTAGAATTCACGAATTCACTAATTACATCCAAGGAGTAATGCACTTAAACCAAAGATATACGAACTGGATGCGTATTTCAATTAAAGCTTACGAGAAAGGATTTAATTCGCTTAAATTTCTTGGTATAGCTCTAATAAAGCTTTTCAAAGCAGAATTGTCGATCATTAAAAAAGCGCAAGCGACTATTTATACCGACGAAAACAAAATTAAAGACGCTTATGATATGGCAATGAAATCATACGGTAAAAGAGACGAAAGAGCTCGAGGTTTACACGACGAAGAAGTTCAGATGTTTTATGGGTGCGTGTTGTGTCAATCTTTTGCGCCAACGCACGCTTGTTGTATTACGCCCGATCGTACTTCTCTCTGCGGGAGTATTAGTTGGTTTGATGCAAGAGCCGCGGCAAAAGTAGATCCTAAAGGTCCTATTTTTGAGGTTCCTCCTGGAGAATGTCTTGATAAAGTAGCGGGTGAATATACTGGAATAAATGCGATGATGAAGAAACGCACTCTCGGTGAAATAGATAAAATATACTTATATTCTGGAATGAAATTTCCACATACGAGCTGTGGATGTTTTGAAGCAATAGATTTTTATATGCCCGAACTTGGTGCCTTTGGAATAGTCGATAGAAGTTACGATGGCGTAGCGATTAACGGATTACCTTTCTCGGCAATGGCTAATCAAACCGGAGGCGGTAAACAATTGCCCGGATTTAACGGAATTAGTATTCAATACATAATTTCGCCAAAATATCAGCAATACGATGGCGGAATTAAGACTGTTGTGTGGATGAACAAGGCAGTGAAAGATAGAATTGCCGAATTTTTACCAAAAGATTTCGTTGACAAGATTGCTACAGAGGAGAACGTAACAGATATAAATAAGCTTAAAGAGTGGATCAAAAAAGTCAATCATCCAGTAATGGAAACCGAAACGTATAAAAAAGCAATTGGAGGCACAGAAGAAGCTGCCGAAGAGGAAGTAGAAGCAGAAGGCGCAATGATTCCTATGGGAACTCAAGCGATTTCTGTTCCGGGAGTCGGTGGTGCTGGCGGGTTTACAATTATTCTTAAAAATTGTAAGATTCACGCGGAATCGATAATAATTAAAAGAATTCAACCCAAAAAAGGAAAATAAACCTTTTTTTTATTTTACATTTTTTTTACTTTATTTTATTATATAGAATAAGATTATTTAATTAACTCTTTATTTAACTCAATTGGGTTTAAAAGCGCTTATATTGTAATAATATTTAAAAAAAAAAGAGTTTTAGATATAATAACCCGTATTATCTTCGGAGGAATCGCTTTTATCGTCCTCCTCGTCGTCGTCGTTGCTGGCTCCCATTAGTTTTTTGTATATTGCTTTCAGGATATCTTCTGGATTTCCGTTAGGGTCGACATCTTTAATGTCTTTAAAGTCGCGAGGGTCGATTTTTATAATTCCGCCTTGCTTGAAAGGAATTATTTTGCTTTTTATTTCTCGTTCTAATTTTTCCTTTTTCTTTTCGTTTTCCGTTAATTCTTTTCGCATTGAATCTTTTAATTCGTTTGCAACAAGTTGATCCAATTCGTCACATTCAAGCTCCGAAAGCGTTTCGTTTCCAAAAGTCCTTGATAACTTTCTAATCGCTTTGTCTATTTTAATTTCACTTATTTGAATTATGGAATCTAATCCTAAGTGATTTAAAACGTTTAACCAATCAAGTTTTACCATCCAGGGAAATTCTTTTTCTGTCATCTTTAAAAAATAATTTTTTTAAATTTTTTGATAAATAGTCTCAATAAAAATAATTTATTCTTCGTGAAGAACAATAAATTAAAAAAATAAATACTTAAGTATTTTAATTTATGAATTTTTAAATCTTTTAGGTTTTTATTTAAAACTAAAAAAAAAATTAGTCTTTTAAAACAAATTCTAATAAAGTAATTTCAAAATAAATAATAAAGACTAAAAGTTTCGCGTAAAAAATTACGCAATTATTTACTTATTATTTATAAAAATTAAATATTAAATTCTTTTTTTTATTCAAAAAACCTATTAAAAGAACTATTAAAGTCTCGAATGTATTGGTTGTCTACTTCTCCGAATTTATATTTTCCATGAGGCTTCTTTACGATTTTCAAATAATGTTTAAAAGCGCGTTCGAAGTCCCCTATGTTCAAGCTGTTGTTTTCCGCAAACTTTATTAAGCCAAAATCATCGAGATAGTCTTTAAAATTTATACTTTTTTCTGTCATTTTTTCACCTTTTTTGTTTTTTATATAATTATTTTTTTATTTAATTAAACAAACATTTTTTCAAAAAAATGTTTTATTAGACATTAAGAATTATAAGTTGATATTTAAAGATTATACTAATTTTCAAATTATTAAAATTAGAAAACATTATACAAAAAAATATTTAAAATCTACCAATTTTTTAAAATTTTTTTTTCGATATTAATAATATTCGTCTTTTTTTTATCCAGAATTACATTAAAACGAAAAATAGTATCGGGATACTTTAAGAAAAGGGGTTTTTCTTTAAAAAAGATTACTTATCGTTTAGATTTAAATTTGCATAACTTCTACTTTACCATCCTTATTAATAACTCCAACAGCTGTATTAACTCTTCTAGAATATGAGCTCGAGGTAAAAATACTGATTAATTTGTTGTCAAAATATGTTTTATAACCGTTTTTAAACTTTTCGTGCGATCTAATTATCGATTGTATTTGATTCCTTTCAATAAATTCGTTAAAAGCTTCTTTTCCAAAATTTTTTATTCCAGTTCCTCTTGTACTTCGTTTAAAGGTATCGATTTTTTCTTTTGGATCGTTCCATAATAGTTGAGTAGTAATTGGGTGAGATATTTCCGGTTCGTTAGGCGGTAATTGGTTGATATCTTCAATAAAATCTAATCCCTCAGGTATTCCTGCGTGTACGCAAAAAATTCTATTCCACGTAATTGCTGCTATTGGTAATTTAGAAAAAACATAATTATAGTATTGAAACATTTTAGTATAATTTTTGAATTTAAGCCTTAATTCGTCGTAAAAACCGTATTGCCGATTTATAATTGGATCTTCGTGGTTTCCTCGCAACAAAAAAATTCTTTCTGGATATAATTTCTTATAATAAAATAAGACGTTCACTACCTCAATTTGTTTGGCACCGCGATCAACATAATCGCCTAGAAATAAAAGATTTTTAAATTTCTTGCGAAAATAGATTTGAACGATTTTTTTTAATGTACCGAGGTCTCCGTGCAAATCCCCAACGATCATCGTTTTTCCTTCGGGAATTTCGATTAAGGATTCTTCAGAATTAAGTAATTTTTCAACTTTTTTTATTAATTCAATTATTTGATCTTGAGAATAATGATCAATTACTTCAAAAAAACGATAAGGCAAAATGAACAAATAATATTTGTAATTATTAATTAAATTATAATCAAAATTGATTATAAAGATTTTTTATATATTTCTTTTTAAAAAAATTATTTTTTAAAAATTTAGTTCCGTAGATATGATTTCAGAATTAAAAAATGTTGAAATTTTCGAAAGCCTTTTCAATTGGCATATTATGGTAGAGATTTCCGAAAAAGAAATAGAAACTGTTGCCAAAAAACTTAATTTTCCATTGGGACAGGATTTCTTATTCAAATGTTCTTGGAATTATTATAGGAAATGTACTGTTTTTTCACTTAATAGAGTTCCACTTCTTTTTTTTAAATACGTAAGAGACGATTACTTTTTTGAAGTCTTAGGTCTGCATTTAACAATCAATTTATTTGATTCTGAAATGACGTTTAGAAATTATTTAACTGGCTTATTTAAAAGCCAAAAACCAATTCCCTATATCATAACTACTTACGAAATGGGCGTAAATTTAAGCAATTACAACAATAAAGATTATTTATTTCTTTTAGGAAGACAATGCTACTTGCACGAAGTTTTAGCTCTATACGATGTATATGATCGCCATTTTATAGTAAGAGACAAAAATTCTTTATGTCGGATTGATTTCGGTCGTTGTTTTGAAAATTTACAAAAAGAGTACTTAGGATTTCGTGATTATTTAAATAATAAGAATATAGACGTTTCAAACGAAGAGTTTCAAAAAGGATATGCCTTCGAAAAACTCAAGATTTCTAATAATTTAAGAGATAAAAGAATTGACTTGATTAAATTTATTAAATCAATAAGTTTATTAGAAAAAGATTATGTTCTAATAGATTTTGAAGTAAAAAAATTTTACGAAAGGTTAATTACCTATTGGAAACGAATTGGTTTTTTAAAAACGATTAAAATATCTGATTCGGAATTGATTTAGGTTTTTCCATTATTTTTTTTAAGAAAGAAAATAAAAAATTAAAACCGTGTAAATAATTCTGTTTAATTAATGTATGACGAGAAAAATTACGAAAAACGATAAATTATTTTTTTTTGAAAAGAATTTTTTTACTTTAGATGGACTGTGGATAATAGAAGTTGAAAACGCAACTGATTTCGAAACGGCGTTAAAAATAGATATAACAGTTTGGCAAAAATTATATAAAATAATTTTTAGAAGAGTTAAAAACTACTTAAAAATTAGCACAAACGCGTTAAAAGATTTAATCGACGTTATATCCTTTTGTTGGAGTTGTGAAGGATATAAATATAAGATAATTAAGTTAAACAATCACGAAGCTATTTTAAACATATTTGCGTGCCCATACAAAGCAATTATGGATAGAAATCCAGAAAGGCGCGAGAAAGTTAAAGCAATCTGTATTGAAATGTGCGTTCCCTTTTACGAACCAGCGTTAAAAGAATTCAATTCGAAAATTGATTTAAGGCGAGAGAAATTTTTAGGTGCTGGCGATTCTGTTTGCGATTTTCATTTTAACGTAAAAAATAATTAAATTAACATAATTTTTATTATATACCCCATTTCAATTCATATTAAGTTATAAGAACTAATAGTGTTTTTTTATGAATTATAATTATTTTGACGAGAAAAAGGAAAAGGCTCCTTGGAAAGAATTGGAAAGTAATTGGATTAAGCGCGGCAAGTGGACTTTAAAACGACTGAACGATAATATACCTATTCTAAGAAAGCGTTATCAAGAATCGGGAATTTCTCCGGATAACCTTAAAAGCGTAGAGGATTTTCAAAAAGTTCCTTACATGACCAAGCAAGATTTTTTAGACAGCTTTCCCGATAAATTAATATGCGGTCCTAAAGACGAAATTGTGAGAATGCACGCAACAAGCGGTACTTCGGGACATCGGCCTACGTGTGGATTTTATACTAAAAAGGATCTTGACGATTGGACGTATTTGTGCGCTCGAAATTTGGCTGCAATTGGTATGACTAAAAAAGATGTTTTTCAGAACACTACTTCAGCAGGATTGTTTACCGGAGGTTTTGGATATGCTCAAGGATGTACGTTATTGGGGGCTATGTTAATTCCTTTTGGACCAGGTATGACATCCAGACAGCTTGAATTTTTTAAAGATTTTAAGGTAACATCTTTTCACGCAATTCCTTCTTTTGGATTAAGATTAGCAGAAGTGATTGAAGAAGAAGGAATAAAAAGAGAGGATTTATATCTTAAATACGCAATTTTAGGCGCGGAAGGATGGGCAGAATCAACGCGAAAAACCATTGAGGAGCGCTTAGAAATAAAAGCGTACGACAATTGGGGAATGACAGAGTGTTATGGGCCTGGTCCTTCCGTAGAATGCCCCGAACAAGATGGTCTTCACATATGGTGCGATTATTTCTATCCAGAAATCGTAGATCCGGAAACGGGAGATGTTTTACCGCTAGGAGAGACCGGAGAATTGGTAATGACAAGCCTCTATAAAGAAGCAATCCCCATTTTCAGATACAGAACCGGAGATATAACGACCTTGAGAAAGAGCGAGTGCCCATGCGGAAGAAAAGGTTTCATTATGGAAAGAATCAAAGGAAGAAAAGACGATATGCACGTAATAAAAGGCGTTAATATTTATCCCTCGATGATAGAAGAAGAAATATTTAATCTATCGAAATATTTTACTGATGTTTATTTAATTACATATCATACAATTGGAGTAATGGATACTATAACAGTTAACGTTGAAGTTAAACAGAGTGTTAATAAAGATAAGGCAAAAGAAGAATTGGAAAAGAATCTATACGAGGCAACCTTTCTAAAGTTAAATGTTATGTTATTTGATCCAGGTAAGTTACCTAGACAAGAAGGAAAAGTAATTCGCTGTCAAGACATTAGAGAAAGACCAGACGGATATAAAGGCTGGCTAAAAACGATAACGGAAGAAAAAAAGTAATCAATTAAATAATTCTAAAAAATATTATTACCAAATTATCTAATTGAATTTAAAAATTTAATTGAAAATAAATTCAAAAAAAATAAAAAAAAATTTTTTTTATTTGTTTTATTTTGTTAAAGGTTTTACTCTTCTGTTTTAGCTTTTTTCATTACTCCAAAGATTTCGTTTAAGAACTCCTTTGAGGGTTTAGAACCCCTAGTTAGCAACGAAATGACAGGAAATGCAATAATAGCAATTAATTGAGAAATAATGAATTCATGGATTGAACCGATAGATATTACGAACCATGGGGTTGGAATTATTCGCAACGCAGCTATATCCCTTAATGCTTTAGGATATGTTAAACCAAAAACGCCCCAAGCAGTTGGAGCATCTGGTCGGAATAATATAAACCACAATATTGCCGATAGAAGGGAAACAGCTCCGCTCCACATTACCGCTTTTTTAGTTCCGCCTTTCCAGACAAGTCCAAATATGTAAGGTATTAATATTACTGCCGCCATAGCAGACCAAGCAAACATACATAGCGCAAGAACCATAGCTGGTTTTAAAAGCGCCAAAATTGCCGCTATGACGACTAAGACCGTCGTTGCTATTTTAGTTATATGTAACGCTTTATCGTCGCTAGCTCCGGTTTTCACTTGATATACATCAATAGAAAATCCACTTGCCGCTACCAGAATAACCTTTTCTCCCGTAGTCAAAGAAGCAGCTAATACAGCTGCTAAAAATATTGCAACCAATATAGGTGGTAAAACAGCAATCATTAACATTGGAACTGCAGTTTCACCTTTAGCAGCAGCGATATCGTAATACGTTGATCTATCGTGTTCCCAAAAATACGCTCTTGCCAAAACTCCGTTAAACCAGGCAAAAAGAGCTATAATAAAAGCCCATATGCACACAATTACTAAGCCCCAACGGATAGATTTTTGTTTTTCTGCCGTATAAAATCGCGAAATCATCTGTGGCATACCCCAAACTCCAAACGAAGTAACTAAAATGTATCCTATAACGCCAAAGCCTCCCGCGCCTGGAAATACTTTTAATGATCCTGGTTTTAATCCTTCACTTCGTTCAATATCTCCTAAAGTTCCTAAAAACGAATCAAATCCGCCAACAGCGTATAATGCAAAGAAAAATATTAATGAAACTCCAACCAGCATAATTACACTTTCAACAGCATCGGTCCAGATTGCTCCGTGAGAACCACCAACATTAAGATAAAAGATAGTAATTACGGCACAAATAGTAACTGCGATTATGTACGCGTAAGGATTTCCTGGGAACGTTACTGAAAGCAGTATACTCAATCCCATAAAAATCGAGACTAAATAAACGGTTTCAAAAAATAAAATAACTACGGATGTAAAAGTTTGGATTTTTGGATCTTGATATCTTTTCGAAAGAAGTTGAGGAACTGTTAATGAATCGAAATGTTCTCCTAAAGCTTTCGTCTTAGGACCAAAAAGTACGAAAATTATAAATACGCCAATTAATACGTCTATTGTAGCAATCCATATTACGCTAAGACCCCAATTCCATGCAAATTGACCGCCTCCTACGATTAAAACGGCAGAAAAATACGTTACTCCAAAGGATAGTCCAAGTAGTAAAGGTCCTATTTTTCTCCCAGCAACCATGTAATCCTTCAAAGTCTTCGTTTTTTTCTTAGCAAGCCATCCTGCAATAGCTAAAAACGCAAGATAGATCACTATTACAGTCCAATATAATATTTCTAATCCAGCTAGTTGATTCAGCATTTTTTATGCTCCCTCCTTAGGTTTTTTTTTCACCAAATTTAATATTTCTTTCTTGTAATATTTCCACACAGTTAGTAACACTGCAGCTACGATAGTTAAAATTCCTACCCAAATTCCTAAACTAATCGACCAATGTAAATATTCGTTAATCATACATTCATCAAATCGAGTTTTTATTTTGTATCCTTAAATTTTTTTTTACAAAATTGGAAAATATGTGTTAAGACACTATTTAAGGATAATTTTTGTTACAATATAATCTATTAAAAGGTTTCCCAAATTTTTCCCACAAAAAATTCAATTGTTTTTATTAAAACAGATTCCAGCGTCGTGCAACTAATAAAAATATTAATTGAAAAATGTTTTATTGTTCAGTTATTATCCAAACTTATTCGATTCAATAAAAAATGAAAAATTTTTAATAATGAAATATTTTATTTTTTAGCATTATTCATATAATAAATTTAAAGGAAACTATATGACAACATTTTGGAATCAAAAAGCGGAATGTATGCCCCGAAAAGAGTTAGATAAATTACAAGGGGAAAAGTTGAGAAGATTAGCTAAATATGTTTACGATAAAGTTAAATTTTACCGAAATAAATTTGACGAAATGGGTATAAAACCAGAGGATATTAAAAGCGTTAACGACATTACAAAACTACCTCTCACCTATAAAACTGATTTGAGAGATCATTATCCTTTCGGATTAAATGCCGTTCCAATGGATAATATAATACGAATTCACGCTTCTTCGGGGACTACGGGTAAACCAACCGTAGTTTCTTACTCAAGAAAAGACATTGACGATTGGACCGAAATGATGGCTAGAACGGTTACAGCTCCTGGAGTTACGAAGAAGGATGTTATCCAAAACGCTTACGGTTATGGATTATTTACGGGAGGTCTTGGATTTCATTACGGTGCTGAAAAAGTAGGGGCAACTGTAATCCCTATTTCGGGAGGTAATACGGAAAGGCAACTTATGATTATGCAAGATTTTGGTTCAACCGTTTTAACGTGCACTCCAAGTTATGCGCTGTATATTGCCGAGTTTGCTAAAAGTCAAGGAATTAAAAGATCGAACTTAGCTTTAAAGAAGGGTATTTTTGGAGCGGAGCCTTGGTCAGACAATTTAAGAAAAACGATTGAATCCGAATTAAAAATAGATGCGTACGATATTTACGGTTTAAGCGAAATTTACGGTCCTGGTGTATCGGTTGAATGCGAAGAGAAAAATGGAATGCACATTTGGGAAGATTTCTTTATCGTAGAAGTGCTAGACAGAAAGACATACGAACCCGTTGGAGAAGGAGAAGATGGAATTTTAGCATTTACAACGTTAGAAAAAGAAGGAATGCCTTTAATAAGATACATTACGTACGATATTTCTTCAATTAATAGAGAAAAGTGTGCTTGTGGTAGAACATGTTGTCGTATGAGTAAGGTTACCGGAAGAGCTGACGATATGTTAATTGTAAGAGGTATTAACGTGTTTCCTTCGCAGATTGAACACGCGCTAATGCAAATTCCTGGTGTTGCGGGTTATTACCAAATCATTCTGGATAGAGATATAATAGACGCTCTCTCCGTTCAAATTGAATTGACTAATGAAACATTTTCAGACGAGATGAAAGTACTTGAAAAATTTAAAGCCGATATAGAAAATAAATTGTTTAACATTTTACAAGTTAAAGCATCGGTTGAGTTGGTTCCTCCGGGTACATTACCTCGTACTGAAGGAAAAGCCAAACATGTTATTGATAAACGAACAAAAAATATTTAGGAGGTTAAAAATATGTTAAATCAAATATCTGTTTTTTTACCAAATCATCCTGGAACTCTTGCTGATTTTACAAAAACGTTAATGGAAAATAAAATTAATATGAGAGCAATAAGTACTGCAGACACAACAGATTACGGTATTTTGAGAATATTAGTGGATAAACCAGAAGAATGCTTGAAAGTTTTAAAATCTAAAAACTTTTTAGTAACGGTTACTGATGTTATTGCAGTTAAAGTACCAGATAAGCCAGGAGGTCTATACGAAATTGCGGCTTTTCTCGCTGAAAATGACGTAAATATAGAGTATTGTTATTCGACGATTATAAAAGAGGCGGCAATTATCGTATTTAGAATTGACGACATCGCAAAAGCGATAAAAATTCTTAAAAAAAAAGGCGTATCGCTTTTAGAACAACACGAACTTTAAATTTTTTTTTTAATATTTCTTTGTTTTTATATAAGATAAGAAGTAAAAATAAAAATTTTAATTAATTTATTTTACAAAACCTATCATTGAGTTTTTATTATTTATAAATTTTCATCTCTCGCAAAAAAATTGGACACTATTATGGCTTTTGATATCACAGAAAAGGGGATTATAAACAACGATAAAAAATTTCGCGTTAAGGATAATTTCAACGCTTTGTGTGTAGGAGTTGGAGGAACAGGCGTAATAAGGGCTTCGATGATTTTAGGTTGGTGCGCGTCAAAAGAAGGCTTTAAAGTACGTACGGCTGAAACGCATGGAATGAGTCAAAGAGGAGGTTCTGTGTTATCTTATTTAAGATTTGGCAAATTTTTAGAAGGCCCTTTTATGATTGAAGGTGATTTAGATGTTCTTCTTGCTTTTGAGATCTCGGAGGCGCTAAGAAATTTACATTTTGCAAATAAAGATACATTCGTCATAGCGTCCAAAAATAGCGTTGTACCTCCATCGGTTTTAACGCATATTTCTTTGAAAATTGATGGAAACAAGTGCGTTGGATGTGGAAATTGTGTAGCTCATTGTTTACCTAATCAAATTTATAGAGAATCCAATAATAACCACTTTTACACTTTAATGAAAGGGCCTACGAGAATTGTTATAAATGGTTCCTGTAGAGTTTTCGATTCGTGCACGGGATGTGTTCATTGTATTATTGATAAAGTATGTCCATTCGGCGCGATAGAAGCCTTTAACGAATGGGAATACCCTGCCGTTGAGTTAATTGAAAAGGACATATCTTCTGTTGTAAAGAATGTAATTATATTAGACGCAGAAAAAATAGCTACAGACGCGGGGAACATATTAGCTGCTAACATTGTCTTATTAGGAGTGCTGATAGGAGTGAATGTTATACCGCTTTCTGAACGCATAACGAAAGAAACTATAAAGAATTTCGTTCCTAAAAAGCAGTTAGATGTAAATGTTAAAGCTTTTGACGTAGGTTTTGATATTGGTTCTGATTATAAAAAAAAATAATAATGAATTGAATTAAAATAGTAATTTTTAAAAAATATGAGTATTCCATTTTACGCTTTAGACAAACCAGGTGAAAAGGGAGTCGTATTAGGCAACGAAGGAATTGCTAGAGGGATATTTGAAGCTTGCGTGAAAGTAGCTGCCGGTTATCCAGGAACGCCATCGTCAGAAATTATGGAAACTCTTGCAATTATTCATAAATATTATCCAACTTTCGATCTCGAGTGGTCTACTAACGAAAAAGTTGCCTTTGAAGTTGCTTTAGGCGCTTCTATGTGTAATGCAAGAGCTTTTGCGTGTATGAAACACGTTGGTTTGAATGTAGCTTCTGACGCTTTTATGACCGCTACGTACGCAGGAGCGCACGGTGGATTCGTGATCATATCGGCGGACGATCCAAATTGTTATTCAAGCCAAAACGAACAAGACAATCGCAATTACGGGAAGTTTTCTTTATGTCCTGTTTTTGAACCCATAAACATTCAAGAAGCAAAAGACATAGTTAAATTCGCTTTTGATTTTTCGGAAGAATATAAATCGCTCGTTATTTTAAGAACTACTACGAGATTAAACCACGCTCGAGGGGATTTGATTTTAGGCGAGATTAAAAAAATTGAAGGTAGAAAGTACGATTTCGATAAAGACAGAGCTCGCTGGACGTTTTTACCGAGCAACGCCAGAGTGCAGCGCGTAAAACAATTAGAGCGATACGAAAAAATTCGGTTATTTTCTGATAATTGTCCTTATACAAAATTAGATCTTAAAGACGGAGCAAAAATTGGTTTAATTTCGGCAGGAATTCCTTATTCTTACGCAATAGACGCGCTCTCAATGTTGAAATTAACAAACAAGGTTTCTACTTTAAAATTGGGAATGGTGTTTCCTCCACCAGAGAAATTAATAACAGAATTATTTGAAAACTCAGAACGAGTAGTGATCTTAGAAGAACTAGATCCGTTTTTAGAAGACTTAGCAAAAAAAATAGCGTTTGAACAAAGCGTTCAACTCGAAATAGAGGGGAAAAAATTCTTTCCGAGAAATGGAGAACTTAACTTGAGCAAAACTATGGAGGGTTTGACAAAGTTTTTAAAGATACCTAATCCATTCGTAAACTTACAAATAAATACTTCTGAACTACATAAAGCGTCGCCCAGACCTCCTGTTTTATGTCCTGGTTGCTCCCATCGCAACACTTTCTACGCGCTTAAGCTTATGGAACATAAACTCGGAAAAATATGGGCATATATTGGAGATATCGGATGTTATACTCTTGGATTTTATAAGCCTATTGAAACAATTGATACCTGTATTTGTATGGGCGCTTCGATAGGGATTGCAAACGGAATTGCAAAATTACACGACGGTCCCGTTTTAGCAATAATTGGAGATTCGACTTTTTTCCACGCGGGAGTTCCAGGTCTTATAGATGCCGTTTACAACCAAAATAATATATTAATTATTATTTTAGATAACAGCGTTACAGCCATGACTGGTTTTCAACCTCATCCTGGTACCGGAATAAAGATTACGGGGGAACAAGGTACTAAAATTTCGTTAGAAAATTTAATATTAGGTGCTGGTATCGAGAAAGATCATTTATGGGTTGTTGATTCAAACGATTTAAAACAAACAACTAAAGCGATCGAAGAAGCTGTAAAAATTAAAGGTCCTAAAGCGTTAATTTCTCGTCATGGATGCATTTTATACGAGCGTGGAATTCAAAAGGACCTTAAAATAGTGCCAGTACAAATCGATCCTGAAAAATGCAATAATTGTTTAATTTGTATTAAAAATTTTGGCTGCCCCGCGTTGACTCTAAAAGAAGGAAAAGTAACTGTAATAGAAAGTCAATGCGTTGGATGTAATATGTGCGTTGAAATCTGTCCTTTTAAAGCAATTTCTCCTAAAGAGTAACCTTTCTGCGATGTCAATTAGAATGCAAAGTTTGTTTCGCGCATTAAGAGTTTGTATTAATCTTTCACACCCCAGAATTCGCCAGTTAATCTCTGCATTTTGTCCCGTTGAGAACCTTTTTTATTTAATCTCGCTCTTCCGGTTTTAGGATCTCGGCGGAAGGACACGTCAATTATTTTCAAGAAAATGTTCATACCCTCTCGCTTATTCAAAGGTCCTATGGTTTTACCTTGAACTCCTGGTTTTCCGGTAAAAAGTAGTAATTGATCAACGAGAGCATCAGCAATTTGAATATCGTGTTCGATACAAATGGTAACGGCATTTACTTTTTTAGTAATCGTTCGAATGATTTGTCCGATTTTGATGCGTTCTTCGACATCTAAATACGCGGAGGGCTCGTCCAAAATGTATAAATCAGCGCGTTTAGCCAAGCAAGCAGAAATATAGACTCTTTGTAATTCTCCACCTGAAAGATTCGAAATAGATTTAGAAAACAACTTATCTACTCCCAACGGTCTATATAACACGGTGAGCATCTCCTCAGAAAAATTGTAATTTTGGGACCGCTCCATAACGAAGTCCTTGACCGTTTGTGAATTATTTTGAGTAATATACTGCGGTTTATAGGACACAACAGCTTGGATTGGGGTGAAGTTTGAGCCAGGATCGGGGGTTAATTCGTTTGCCAAGATCTTTGCGAAGGTGGATTTTCCACATCCATTTTCTCCCATAACTCCCAATATTTGAGACGCATAAATCTTCCCGGGTTCAACTTTCAATTGGAACGAATCAAAACTTTTTGAGAATTCTCCGTATTCGGCAAATATAGTTGTATTGCTCCATCTTCTACCCGTAGTGGATCGTCGAAACCCATATTGCGTTTCCCTGAATTCAATATTTTCTGAGGTTAGATAACCGTCTAAATAGGCGTTAATTCCATTTTTGGTGGTCATCGGTTTGGAAATAATACCGAACTGGTGTGCTTCTCCGTAGAATAATTGAATAACATCAGACACATAATCTAAAACAGCCAAATCGTGTTCCACCACTAAGACAGGACATGGGTGTTCTTTAAGAAACCCGTGGGCACGCTTTCGTAAAAGTCGAGCTAATTTGATTCGTTTTTGGATGTCAAGAAAAGTGCACGGTTCGTCAATAACGTAAATGTCTGCTTCTTTAACGAGAACGGAAGCAATCGCAAATCGTTGCAGCTCGCCTCCCGAGCATTGGTCTAACGTTCTATTCTTAATGACATCAATATCTAAGGAATTATAGATTTTTTCAAAAAATTTTTCGCTCACTTCGGATTCAGAGTTTAATATGTCTTGAACGAGTTTCCCTTTATATTTCTCAAAAAGAACTCGTAAGACTTGTTGTTTATAAGCAATTTTTTGGTCGTTTCTTGCAATTGCTTTAAAATGGTTTCTCATCTCACTCTCGCGAACATTACTTATAATGGATGCCCAATTAATTTGATCTTGCGTGAGATCAGATTTTCCGAAGTTCGGTTTTAATTTTCCGGCAATAATTTCTAATACCGTTGTTTTTCCGATTCCGTTGGGACCACATAAACCCGAAACTTTGCCCGATATTAATGTTGGTAAATTATATAATCGGAATCCTTTCTTATTAGCGATATCAGGATATTTATGAGTCGGAAGTATTTCTGTTGGTTCTTCCAATAAATTTTTCACGTAGATTGCATTATTGGGGCAAACATTCACACAGATACCACATTTTAAGCACTTTTCCGCTTCTATTCGAATCTTTTTAGTAGAATTCTGAAACCAAATAGGTACTTCTTTTTTTTTCTGATGAGCATTCAATCGTGCGTTACTGAGCGTGATAGGACATTTATTAACGCAAACTCTTCCACAAAAGTGATGATTGCATAAATCATAATCCACTAAATAGACTTTTTTCATAAAAACAGTATTTAATCTAATGAAATCGATTCATAAAAATCTTTCGATAAGATAAACACGACGGGCGTTCTACGTCGTGTACATCTATGTTTGCGTATAAAATCTTCATATTACGAAATAGTTGTGAAAGCTAAAAAGCTTCTAAAAAAATGTTTAAAGAGGTAAAAAAGCTATTAATCCTATTATTAGAAACAATAACTAATAGATCAATATCGCTTTTAATTGTCTATGTACGTCTTTCAACAGAACCAAATAAAATAACCGTTAACAAATAATAGGAATACTCGCAAAACACGCTTCTGCAATGGCTAAAAATCGAAAAAAGAATTTTTAAAGATTGGAAATCTTAACATTTTTTAAAAAATTCATCCTATCAATAAGAAACTTGCAGCACCAGCCAGCTTCTCGTGGAGTGACAAAGAACGGTACTTTTTCTTTTTCTGCTAAAAACTTTAACTGTTGAAAAGCATTACCAAAGAGAATAAGCGGAATTAAGGGTTTCTCTCTATTTGTCTCGTTCCACGCCCGAATCATTCCGTTAAAATGTTCGTCGACTTTAATTCCTAAAAAGGGCGGTATTACCGTACAAGGAACTACAATATCTATGTTAGGATCTTCGAGCATTGCTTTAGTAACTTGATAGTATTGTTCCTCTTCTGCTCCTGCTATCATGTCTAAAGGATTAATCACCTTTACTAAGGAAATTAGGAATGGGGCAATTTTCTTCTTAAAATCATCAGAAAATAATGCTAATTTAAATCGAAATTTTTCGATATAGTCGGAAAATAACACGGCCGTTCCTCCACTATTAGTTAAAACGCCTATTCTATCGCCTTTCGGTATAGGTAGATAAGAGAATGTTTTTAATGCTGTAATATAATCGTATATATCTTCACACATAATAGCTCCAGCCTGATTTACAGCAGCCTTAAGAATTTTATAATTAGATGCAATAGAACCCGTGTGACTAGTTGCGGCACTCATTCCTATTTTCGTTCTTCCACCTTTAATAGCAATAATCGGTTTATAAGGTGCTATTTCTTTTAAAGTATCAAAAAAAGTTTTACCTTCTAAAATGGATTCAACATAAATACATATTACTTTCGTTTCTTTGTCGTTTTTAAAATAATATAGGATTTCGTCGAAAGAAACATCAATTAAATTCCCCAGATTGGCGAATTTTGCGCACCCAAGAAAGTTTAGGCTCATTTCATATAAACATGCAACCCCAAAAGAACCTGATTGAGTTATCATGCTAACATTTCCTTTGGGAGGCGTTTGAATAAACGAGGCATTTATTCCGGCGTTAACATTTTGAATACCAACGCAATTTGGACCAATGACGCGTATACCTGATTTTTTACACTTATTCGCTATTTCTTTTTCTAATTTTTTCCCTTCTTCGTTTATTTCGCCAAATCCTGCCGAAATTATTATAATTTTTTTCACTTTTTTTTCTATGCATTGATCTATTACGTTTGATACTAAATTAGCTGGAACTAAAATTACGGCAAGGTCAATTTCTCTTGAAACTTCTAAAATAGAATTATACGTTCTCAATCCACGAATGATTTGACTACGATTAGAGATAAGAAATATTTCGCTTTTAAGATCGTTATTGTTAAGGATGTTTGACGTTATTGCGTTTCCGAATTTTTTTGGATCGGATGTTGCTCCTATTACAGCTACAGATTCGGGATTAAAGAAACCCTCTATTCCATTAATTATTGCCATAAAAGTTTAGAAAATATTTTTTTTTAAAAGATAAGTAATAATATATCGAAGGTGTTTATAATTCTATCGCTCGAAATCCCCTTATACATTGATTTAAGGGAAAATCGTGGGAAATAGAATACCTTTTTTTATGAAAAAGGAGAAGAGAAAAATGTGGGAAAAGAATTCAATTTCACTTAATGGAAATTAAATACGAGTAAAATAGTTATTATTATAAACGTGAACACAAAAATATACTTTAAAACGTATAATAACAAAAATCACAAGTATTAATGGGCTTGAAATTAATGAGTAGAAAAATCGACGATAAAACGTACTTAGGACTTCTTTTGCAATCTTTAAATGTTGACGATTTAAAACAAATATGTCGAGATTTCGAAATAAAGGGATTTTCGAGTTTAACAAAAGGAAAAATTGTTGAATTTATAATAGATTCTCTTTCTGAAGAAGAACACAAAGATGTTATTAACCAAAAAGAATTAGAAATTGTTTCGAGCGGCATCGATTTAGCGTTGAAAAAAATAAATGGTGAAGATAGAGAGAAGATTACGAACTTTAAGATTGTAAATCCCAACGAGCACGAAATAGAAATTTATTTTAAGGGATTTAATTGGGAAGTTACGTCGTTTCTATCTATAAACGATCAAACTATCAACAACCCAGAAAGGGATTGCGATTGTAAGATTGGAGCGAGTATGGGATTTTGTAGTCATTTTTGGGTTGGATTCATATTTTCTTTAAAACAAGAATATTTTAAGATAAGCGATTGGACCTTAACTGTATTACCCGAAAATTTTAAAGAAAAAATAAAATCTATTAAGATTAGGAGCGATTTTAAAGAACAAGAAGAAGGAAAAGAAAGTAAAATTCAATTAATTGACGAAAGCTCGGAGAATTTTGCTCTAATGGAAAGCGTTGGAAAAACGATTACGGTGTACGAGAGCGAAATAACTAGTAGCGAAGAAAAAGAACAAGATTTTCAAGGCAATATCACTAAATATTACATTATCTCGTTGAAGTCCGTTAAATTTGGTCCAAAAATTGAGAGAAAGAGCGATTTCCGAGAAGAAGACATTAAAAATGTCGACAAATTAAATCTAAGAATAAGCGATAAATTATTTTCTGATAACAATCTTAAAATTGGAGATAAAATCAGCGGAAACGGAAAGCTCGAGAGAGATAACTTTTTAGGACCAATCGTTAAAAATATTAAAAAAATAAGTAAAATCTAAATCTTTCTTTCCTAATTCTTTATTAATTATTTTGAATTTGTATTTGAGAATATTATTCTTAAATTTTGGAACTATCAGGATAAATTCTTAATTAATTCGTCTATTCTTACACGATAATCATTTAAACGATTTATTAAAAGATGTTTAAATAACTTTTGTTCATTTGAATTTAATCTTTCAAGATTTATCGATTTAATAGAATCAAAGTTGTTTGAAAGAAATGCTATGAGAAGAGTGTCATTATCTAATAAAGGAAATGCTCCTTGCAGAACTTTTTGAAAATATGGATATTTTTCCTCGATTTTAAAAATTGAATCAATTACAGATTCATTAGGATATATTTGTTCTACAATTTTAAAAAAAATTTTAATATGTTGTTGGAAGAAAAAATTTACGGTATCTTGGAAATTAATTAAATGAGGCGAAATGACTTGCGTTAATTCACCAAATAAAGTAAGCATTTGAAGTGCCTCTAATCGACCTTTAGGTGTTATTGTATACAATTTTCGTGTTCTTCCCTTATATGTCTCAGTTCCAGCAACTTTGATTAACTTTTCTTTTTCTAAATCATTTATTACTTGATATATTGCTGGAATGGTATCCCAAGTTTTTAGTTCTGCACCAATATTAATTAACATATTTTTAGCATCTTTATTTAATTCTTTTAATTCCATAAGAACATCCTTATTTTTTTTTATTTTATTTATCAATTCAATTATTAGAAATTTTAATAAAGGTTCATTGTAAGATTCAACAATTTTTGTTAGGTCATTATCATTAAATTTCGTAGGATTATCAAAATATTCTATTATTTTATCTCCAATATTTGCAATTGCTGCGATTCCTGAAATTCTTTCTTGATGTTTTTTTAAAACTTGCTTTTCCAATATACTCATGATTTCATAAGGATGCAAGTTATCCTTTTCAGCTAAAATTGAAAGAATAATAAATTCAGAAGCTGGTCTAGTTATTTTTTTAAACTTCATAATATGATCAAAATCTTTTTATATTATTAAATTATATTAGTATTAAGAAACCTTAATATTAAGAAAGGTTAACATACCTAAAAATAATTTAAAAGACTATACAAAAAATATATAATACAAGGTAAGAATCTATGGATAAAAAAAAATTGTTAAAGTATTTTGATTACTATAGTTGTTTTTTAGATGGTATAATGTCGTTTGTTATGATCTATTCATTATTTGCTATTCCCCCTTTCATTATTCCATATTCTAATGCTAGTAAGGAATTCAGATTCGCTATGGGTTGGGCTTCTGCTTTTATGATAGCTTGGACAATATTACTATTCTGGGCAGCTCAAAAACCTGTTGAGAGAAAATTTATTATTCCCTTAACTCTTTATATCGTTGTAGTAGGTTTAGCTCTAACCTGTTTGATTATCTCTCCTATAGAATTAATAGAAATCTGGAGTTTTCAAATATTAGCAATTATAGTGCCTGGAACTGTTATATGTGTTTTAACAAGGGATCTTAAATCTCCTATATTAAATTAATGATTAGAAGCAAAAAATGAAGAAAAAATATAAAAATTGAAAATTTAAATATAGAGGTTATTAAAAATTACAAACTGAACCAAACAATGTACAATCTAATTTTTTCCTAAAAAAAATTCATCATACCTAAAATTTTAATTATCTTTGGAATATAATTCGTTTATACTGAATTATTTTTTCTCATTTGTTGAGGGAAATGGATAGCGTAAAATCTGGTTTTATAGACGACATCAATATGATTTTAGCTACTGATTTTTATCAACTTACGATGGGCGCTGCATATTACCAATATAATTTGGATAATAACGTTAAAGAAGAGGACGACATTGCTACGTTTGAATTATTCGTAAGGAAATTTCCTTACAATCGTAATTATTTAATATTTGCAGGTTTAGAACAAGTAATTCACTATTTAGTAAACGCTAAGTTTACTGAAAAAACAATTAATTTTTTAAGAAAAAAAGAAGTTTTCAAAAGAATTGATTCAAGCTTTTTTGACGAATATTTGCCAAATTTTAAGTTTAAATTAGACATTTGGGCGATGAGAGAAGGGAACTTTTTCTTCCCTAACGAACCAATTATTATAGTTGAAGGTCCTATGTTTCACGCGCAGTTGGCAGAAACTTATTTGTTAAACGTTATTAATTATCAAACCATTGTTGCTTCAAAAGCGTCAAGAATAAGAAACATAGCTCCAGATAAGGTTCTTCTTGAGTTTGGAACTAGAAGATCTCACAGTCCTCTTGCGGGAGTATACGCAGCTAGAGCAAGTTATATAGCGGGATTTAACGGCACTAGTAACGTTGCGGCAGATATCGAACTCGGAATTAATTCAACAGGTACTATGGCACACAGTTTTGTCCAAAAGTTTGACACTGAAATTGAAAGTTTTAAGACCTATTATAATATATACGACGAAAGTTCGATTTTTTTGATTGATACTTACGATACCGAAAAAGCGGCACAAAAAGCGTGCGAGTTTGGAAATAAAATCAAAGGTGTAAGAATTGATTCTGGGGATCTTATTAAACACGCAAAAAACGTAAGAAAAATATTAGATAAAAATGGTTGTAATAAAGTTATTATTGTTGCTAGTTCTGATTTAAACGAATATAAAATTAAAAAAATCGTTGACAAAAATGCTCCTATAGATGCTTTTGGTGTTGGAACAGAATTAGCAACATCACGCGACGATCCAACTCTATCTGCGGTTTACAAGTTGATGGCACATAATAATGTTCCGAAGATTAAAATAAGCGAAGAGAAAGCAACCTATCCAGGAAAAAAACAAGTCTACAGAATTTACGAAGATAATGGAATGTTTAAAGAAGATGTTCTCGCGTTGGAGGAAGAACAAGCCCCTTCAAATTCCGAAAATCTTTTAATTCCAATAATGAAAAATGGAAATCTTATCGAGAAATTACCTAAAATTGACGAAATTAGAGAGTTTTACCTTAAAAATATAAAACAATTGCCCGATAAATACAAAAAGTTAGAGCAAATTCGTACGTTTAATTTAAAAATCTCGGACAAGTTTGAAGAATTAAGAGATTTGTTAAAACAAAAATATACTTAGGGGTTGTATGAAAATAACTTCCCTAACTTTTTAAAAATTTTGCACGATTTTTTACTTCGAAATTCGGAATCTTTTTTATAAAATCTTGTATATTTAGAAGGATATTTGA
>Ga0315284_10003336_pt1 | contig 22771 bp, 11 predicted proteins | sample YL17G09_16_MG_FD_203696 | JGI IMG/M metagenome (GOLD analysis project Ga0315284, IMG submission 203696) | Sediment microbial communities from Yellowstone Lake, YNP, Wyoming, USA - YL17G09_16 | ecosystem: Environmental > Aquatic > Freshwater > Lake > Sediment | place: USA: Wyoming | collected... | reverse complement strand
CGAGGAATCGTCAAAGATTAGAGAAGAACTACAAGAAAGAATGTTAAAACAGGAAGATTTACTAAAACAAGAAGTATTAGTAATGGAACATATTCAAGAAACGATAAGCGAAAAAGAAAAAGAACGCAAGAAGATTAACGAAAACATTACGCAATTAAAAACTAATTTATCGTCAAACCAAACTACTTTAAATTTAGCAAGAAAATCTATTGAAAAAATGTCCAGCGAAAAGGAAAATTTAGAAAGTCGCCTCATGAAATTAGAAGAGGACCAAAATTACAATTCGTTAATAGAAAATTCATCTAAAAAGATAAATGAGATTGAAAATCAAATTGAAGAAACAAAAGGAGAAATAGAAAAAAGTCAACAGAATCAAATTGAGTTAGATAATAAAAATAGAGATAAAGAAGAAGAAAAGTCAAATCTTAACGGGGAAATCTCGAAAATTAAGCAAAATATTTCTTCAAATGAAGCTCAAATTAAGTTAATTAATGAATCTATCAGTAAAAATGAAACAAAGAAAAAAAAATTGGAAACTGAATTAGAAAATTTAAAAGGGGATTCAAAAAGCATTGAAGACGCAATTCAGGATATTAAAGTAATTGAAAATGGGACTAGAGCAAAAATAAATGATTTAAAATCAAAGAATGTCGAAGAAAATCAAAAGCAAAAAGAATTAGAAAGTAAAATCACATCTCTTCAAACTCAAAAAAATGAAACTAGTGTTAAGTTAACCACTTTATATTCATCACTGTCCTCGTTAAATACGGAAGTTAAATTAAATAACGAGAGTAGCGAGGAATTAAAAAAGAAGAAAATAATAAACGAAAATAAGATTAAAGAATTAAACAGAGGAAAAGACTCGGAAAAAGTTCTCAAAGAATTTATAAAAGAAAGAGAAAAGATAAATTCCAATTTAAACGAATTAAAAAATAAATTAAAAGTCGAGGAGTCAAATTTTCGAAAGAACGAACAAAATTTAGAATTATTAAAAGTAAAACATAATTCCATTGAAACTGAAATAATTGATAACAATGGGAAAATATCTAATTTAAACACCGAATCAAAAATATTTGGGAAAGAATTAAATAATCTACTAAGAGATAAGAAGAATTTAGACCTTAATATTAATTCGTTAAATCAAAATATTTTAAAAATTAAAAGCGAATTAGAACCACTTAATATTAAAAAAGAAAATATTACTAAGCGATACGAAGAACTCTTAAAGGAAAAGGAAACTTCAATAAAAAAGATTCAAGCTTCTGAAGAAGAATACGATAAAAATAAAGAAGATATCACAGGTATACTTCAAATTTTAAATATGCTTACTCAGAACATTAACATTTCTGTTGAATCTATTAAATCAAACATTCAACTATCGAATACAGAAGCAATTAACTCTTCAGCTGAAGATTTTAAGAAATTTATTTTAGATATTGTCGACATAATGAAAACTTTAGAAGACATTAGTTGTGATCCAACTAAATCGCCTGAAACGACAAATACTATTAATTCAATCGTTCAGACGCTCGGTTTATTTACTGAAAACACAGATTCAACTATCGAACAATTAATAAATAAAGTAAAAGAGGCTTCAGACGTATCCGTGCAAGAGTCTTCGTCAAATTTGGATAGTTTTATTATGGATTTAATGGAAATTTTGGAAAACGTTCATATTTCGTTAAGAAAGCTAACGATGTCGATTAGTAAGGATCTGTATAAACAAGTTGAAGATATTTCTGAAAATGTTAGTAAACACGAAAATGAATTAAACGAAGTAGAAAAGAAAATAACGGAATTAAGTATTCAAAATAAACACGAAAATGAAAATTGTTCTAATTACCAACGAAAACTTGAGGAAACAAATAAAAAAGTTAACGAAAATAACGAAAAAATAGAAAATAATCAAAAAGAAATTGAAAAAAGAAATAAAATTATTTCTGAAAAACAAACTCAAAAAGAAAGCGTAAACAAAGAAATAAACGAATTAAATAACTATAAAGACGAATTTTGGAAAATAACTTCGGTTATTCAAGAAGAAATAGAAAAAAAACAAAAAGATTTAAGTAAAGTTCAAGAAAAATTTCAAGAACTCAAAAACATTCAAATTTTATTTCAAAACATTGACGAGATTGATAATTCAATTAAGGATTTAAGTAAAATTGTTGAAGAAAAGAAAAAAGTAATAATTAATACAGAAGAATCCATCAATAATACGATTTCAAAACAAAATTCTATAGAAAAAGAAATCGAGACATTAATTGTAGAAAAAGATAAATATTGGGAACTTACAGAAAAGATTCAACAAAAAATTGAAGAAGAGAATAGAAATCTTGAGGAAATAATGGAACACTCAAGAGCTCTTAATAATGTAAAGAGAATTATAAGTTCTATCGATGAATTAACAAAAGAAAATATAGATTCCGGAAAAAATGTTGAAAATAATAAAAAAAATATAGAAAAATTTAATACAGAGATCGAATCAATACAAAAAAAAGTAGATGATAATCAGAAAATAATAGATAATTTAAGAGAAGAAAAATCCAAGGAAATAAATAATCAAAAAGGTTCACAAAATAAATTAAATAAATTGAATAAGGAATTCCAAAAAGAACAAAACAAATTAAACGAATTAAGTAAAAATAAAGAGAGAGAACAACAAATAATAGCACTTTCAGACGAAATAAAAAGTACAGAAAACCAGACACAATCAATATTAAATGAATTAGAAAAAATCGAGAACGATTTAAAAAAAGAAAACGAAAAAAAAGATTTGAAACAAAAAGAAATAGACGAATTTATTCAAAAAAAAGACGATTCTTGGAATAAACAAAAAGAATATCAGAAAAAAGTGAACGATTTTAAATCGGATATTTCGTTAGAAAATTCTAAAATAAATAATTATGAATCTAAAAAAATAATCTGCACAGATCAAATTGATACCCTTTACGAAAGATCAAAGGATTATGGTAAATTACCTGCTATTACGGAAGATTTAACTGTAGAAGGATTACAATCTGAAATTGAAACTACAACTAAAAATAAAAAAGCTTTAGAACCTGTAAATTTAAAAGCAATCGAACAATTTGATACGGTTAAAGAAAGGTTCGACGAAATAGACATGCGAAGACAAACAATTCAACGAGAAAGAAAATCCATTATTGATGCTATTGAAAAAATCGAATTAGAAAAAACTAGAACCTTTATGAAAGCATATCACGAAATTTCTCGTACATTTTCTAATATATTTCAAAAACTTAGTCCTGGTGGGAGTTCTAAATTGTTGCTCGATCGACCAGATAAACCGTTTGAAGGAGGTGTCTCTATTGAAGCTCGACCTAGGGGAAAAAAGATAAGTTCTCTAGAAATCTTGAGTGGAGGAGAAAAAACATTGGTAGCACTTGCATTTATTTTTGCTGTGCAAGAATTCTATCCAGCACCATTTTATATAATGGATGAAATTGATGCCGCCCTTGATGGCCCTAATGTCCATCGAGTCTCTTTAGTTTTGAACGATTTTTCTAAACAGGCACAATTTCTAGTAATAAGTCATCGTGAAGAAAATATAGTAAATGCAGATAGAATTTACGGCGTTTCAATGCAACAAGATGGAATTACCGATGTATTTAGCGTAGATTTGGAAGAGGAAGCAAAATAACTTTTAGATAGCGAAGATGTAAATTCAAAAATAGAAGATTCGCAATAAAATTTCATTTAGGTGATAAATTATATCAAATAATAATGAATCAACAAAAAGTGTTAATTTTGACGATTGGTCTGTCAAAGATTTAAGAGATTTTTGTAAAAGGAATAATATAAAATTACCATCAAAAGTTAATAAAAAAGAAATTATTGAAATTATTCAAAAAATTATATCTCCTCCTGATTTTATAGATAAAACTCAGAATGTTGAATTGGATAACATAGTGGAAGAAGAAATAATTGTAGAATCCGATGAAATTGAAGATCCTGCTTTATTAAAAAAAGATAAAATTGAATTAAAATTTTGGCAAAAGCCGCCGTTTTCTTCTTTGTTAGATCTTGAATTAGCAAAAGAATCTGATGTCGCATTCTATGATTTAGCTTCTTTAGTGGATAATTTTTTTGATAAAATGTTAAAAGAAAAAATTATTAATTATAAGATATCAGGGATTGCAATTAAATCCGCTTCAGCATTGCATCATTATAAGATAACAAGTATTGTTAAAGAAGAAGAAGAAATACAAAAAAAGGAAGAGCTTGAAAAATTAAAGGCGCGTCATTCAAGAACAATACCGAAAGCGTTACCACAACCAATAACACCAAAAATGCAAATTGCGACAAAAGAAGAGTTGTTCGAAGCAATGAGATCAGCTATAATTGAAACTATGCAAAAGAAAGAAAAATTAAGGCGCGAAAAATTGCGCAAAGAGATGGAAAAACAAAAAAAAATTCAGAAAAGATCTGATGCTAAATTACCTAAAGAATTGTTAAAACACATTAGTGGAAAAGAACAAACAATAGAAGAACTGCATCAAAGTTGGCTCAATAAAATAAAAGCAACTGCAAATCTTAATAATAAAAAAGAAACACACTTTAACGAATTGATTGAACTAATAAAGAACGAAGAAAAAAGTATTATAGGAAAAAAGTTTGCATTGGTAAGAATGTTTCTTGCATTATTATTTCTATCAACAGCTGGTGCGAGTGGAATTGGGAAAACATCTACAGAAATAGATTTATTTCAAGAAGAAGATTTTAAAGAGATTATTATTAAATTAAAGTAATAGAATCCAGATAAGATGTGAGAATTAAAATTTGAACGAGATAAACGAAAATAAAGAAAATAAAAATACCAGATTTGATGAAAATTCAAATAAAATAAAGCCAGAACGTCCACCTGATTTAATATTAGAAAAACAATTGGATATTACGCCAATAGGAGACGAATTAAGAATTTTTCACAGAAATCAAATCGAAGCGTCTTTATACGTTGCTGGTAGACCATTAAATGTGGAGGAATTATCAACAAAATTAGAAATTTCTAAAAAAGAAGTTGAAGAATTGATAAAAGAGTTAGCTTTTGATTATTTAGAGCGTTCAACCGCACTTGTTATAAATCAAGTCGGAGAGCGCTATCAGATGAGTCTTAAGAGTGAATATGTCGAAAAAGTGTCAAAATTTGCCAAAGGGGGAGCCATTGCTGAGAAATATTTAAGAACTTTAACAATAATAGCTTTAAAACAACCGATATTGAAATCTCTGGTAATAAAAATAAGAGGTAGCGGTGCTTACGAACATATTAAATATCTCATTGACAACGATTTAATCAATGCAGTTCAAAAGGGAAAATCACAAGAATTAAACACAACTGATAAATACGCAGAGATGTTTGGTCTTCCAAAAGATATTGAAGAAATGAAAAAAGTTATGATTAGTCAATTAGGGATTGAAAAAGAAGACGATATTAAAAAACAGGATTAATTTAATTTTTAGAAAAATAAATAGAAATTTTAAGATCTTCAATATATTCTTTAATTTCAGGCTTATCTTTTACATCATTTTCTTGACTATTGTTATATACTTCAAGTTTTTGGATTCGTATTGTATTTATCAAATCTATTTTGGATTCATTTATAGTTTGTTGAATTTCATCTTCCGAAAATATTATCATTCTACTAATTTCTTGATTCAAGGGAATTTGAGCTTTTGATTTAACATTTCTAAGGAATTTAATCAGCTCGATTATAATCCTTCCTTTTAATGACGATTCTTCAGATATTTGGGAGTATATTGATGGCCATTTTTCTAAATGTATCGATTTTAGATTTATATATTTTTTATATATATTATGATAAATTTCTTCTGAAATAAATGGCATAATCACAGCAAAGATTTTTAACATATTATAAAAAAGGTTTAATGCGTTTTTAAGAGATATTTCTTTAATATTTTGGTCTTCTGAATAGAACTTATACTTTATAGCTTCAATATAATTATCACATAAATCATTCCAGAAAAAAGGTCTTAAAATTGTAAATGCTTCGTGCCAATTATATTCGTCAAAACTTTTTGTAATTAAGTCAAGGTTTTTGTTGAATTCTGAAAAATAAAAGCAATCTATTGCAGATAAATCGTGATTTTTGATACTAATATCTGAAATTTTAGTTTTATCTAAATTTAAGCTTAAAAACCTGTAGGCGTTCCATATTTTAGTCAAAAATCGCGAACCACCGATTAATTGTTCAAATTTCCTCTGATACCTATTTTTAAATTTCTTTTCGGGTAGTTTTTGTTTTTCTTTTTTTATAGTTTCATCTGAGACCGGTTGATTATTTTGTAGATCTATCCAAACATATTCAAATGGATAATCGTCGCCTTGTGTACCTAAAGCTGCCCATTGTCTGACAGCATCAGCTCCAAAATAAGGTAGAACCTCATCCGGAGATACTATATTTCCATAACTCTTTGACATTTTTTTTTGGTCTGGTCCCGCAACCATTCCGTTTATCATAATTTCTGAAAATGGTGATTTACCGGTTAATCTCTTACATCTAAAAAGAGTATAAAACAACCATGTTCGAATGATTTCATATCCTTGCGGTCTATGAACTTTAGCGTTCGTATAAGTTTTATTGAAAAAGAAATCGTCCTCTAACCATTTACCAATGGCTAACGGAGTTATACTTGAATCAATCCAACAGTCACAAACATCCTTTTCTCCAATAATATTACTACTTTTACATTTTGGACATTCTTTTAATGAAGGCGGTGTTTTCATAGGATCTAAGGGCAAATCTTCAGGTTTAGGTTCAATTATATATCCACATTTAGTACAATACCAAAAAGGAATTGGAGTTCCAAAAACACGTTGGCGCGAAATTACCCAATTCCAATCTAAACCTTCACACCAATCAATTAATCTTTGTTTGTGCTTTTCAGGATACCATTTCATAGATTCACTGGATTCAATTATTTCTTTGGTAAAATCTTTCACATTTATGAACCATTGATAAACTGGTAAGAATTCAACTGGCTTTCGACAAGAAGCTCTTTCTGAATGCACGACAACTCGATGTAAGAAATCTTCTATTTTCACTAATAAGCCTAATTCGTCAAGATCTTTAACAATTTGCTCTCGCACTTCTAATATAGTCAATCCTTTATATTTTGAATTCTCATTCAAACGACCATCTTCAGTAAAAATTTGAATTTCATCAAGATTGTACTCTAATTTCCATTTTATATCCATCTCGTCTCCATAAGTACAACAATATACTATTCCCGTTCCAAAATTCATATCAACATTTTTATCTATATAAATCCGAACCGTTCGATTTGTGAAAGGAATTTTGACCTCTGCCGCGGATAAATCGTAATATCTCTCGTCATTTGGATGGATAAATACACCAACACACGCTTCCATGTATTCAGGTCTAGTTGTTGCTATTGTTATGTATTCATTTTCTCTTCCCACTAAAGGTAATTTAATATACCATAAATTACCCTCTTCGTCATTATAAGAAACTTCAGCTTTAGCAACGGAAGTTTCGCAATTCACACAAAAATGCGTTGGAAACTTTTCACGATATAACCAACCTTTTTGAAAAAAATATAATAAAGACCATTGAATCTTATATTTATAATTATCTTGCATTGTCCTATAAGTATAATCCCAATCGGTAGAATAACCTAACTCATTGAATTGTTTTGTCATATTTTCGATATTTTGATTCACCCATTCAATACACTTTTCTAAAAAAGCTTCTCTTTGATGCTTATTAAGTCCATATTTTTTTTCTACTGCTAATTCTACAGGAAGACCGTGACAATCAAATCCTTGTGGAAAATATACATTATAAAGTTGTTTCATTCTATGATATCTTGCAACAAAATCGATCCAGGAATGATTAAGAACGTGACCTAAATGTAATGTACCGCTTACAAACGGAGGAGGGGTATCAATTGTAAAAACTTCTCCTTTTGCTTTTACATTAAACTTGTAAATATTCTCATCTTTCCAGTATTTAATCCATTTTTTTTGAATTTCGGTAAAATTATATCTTTTAGGATAAACGGTTTCTTCTGTCATATTTTTTCCATTTAGTTATATTAAAAGGATTAATACCAAATGATTGAATAATTTATACTAAATTTAAATAACAAATTAATAAAACGAAATTTAATAAGTTAATTGTATTTTATGGACCTGACGGGACTTGAACCCGTGACCTCTTGGATGCGAACCAAGCTTAAGATTAATTTGCAACGAGCAAATTAACGATCTTCCACTGATCTACAGGCCCATTATTTTTTACGATTTGTTAGGTATTAAAAATATTAATAGCTAAAAATTTTTTCCTTTTCTTGTTGGTTTTTTTTTTAATTTAAAATATTGGAAATTTTCTATTAAAAGAGGGAATAAAAAAAAATTAAAAAGATTAAAAGTTAAAATTTATTCAATTATTTTGGTTTTCTTACAAAGCCTAAGAAAATAATAATCATAGCAGTAAAATTTAGTCCTTCTGATATAAGATTACATTGTTCTATAGATAAGATTCCAAACAAAATAATAGGTAATATTACACTAGAGGGCGTTGAAAAGATATAGAATAAAAAGCCAAACGACACAAAATTAGCCTTAATGGTGGGAAATGTGTTGTGTTTATAGGCGAATCTAAATAGATAAACCATAAAGCAATATGTCAAAACTGACATTATTGCAGTTAGCAACTGAATAAAATAACTATTATATGCAATAAAAATAAGAAATCCGAAAGAAAACGCATAAATAAAAACAAGATCTCTTCTTAAATTCAATACTTTCTTCTCGTTCCATTGCTTTTTTAATCCTATACTATATAGAAAAGGTCTAAGACCAAGATAAAGCAAAGGTATGAATGTAATAATAAAGAAAAGTTGCCTAATCTTCGCTAATATTAAGAAAGTTTCATCCTCCCCATTAGGGGAAAAATGATAGATGTAAAGTAAAATGTCGAGAAACTTACCAATTGCAGAGAAATAGAAGAAGAGGCCTACTAAGAACGGTATGTTTTTTAAATATCTTTTCTCTTGAGCAAACCACTTCTTAAACATATAATAACAGAAAGAAAACATTATCCCAATCCTAGTCAAAATTATAAAAGTTGCTAAAGTTAATTCTGGTGTGTTGTTATATATTTCAATCATCCCTTTCCCATAATATAAAAATAAAGCAATTAAAAAAATGCTAAAAAAAACATTAACAAGAAAAAACATTAATTTAATCGTTGAATCCTTATTTTTAATTATCTTTTTTAATGGGTTTATTATATTTGTTTCCGTTTCTTTTTCTTTTGTATCAGTATCTAGAATTTCAACTTTTTCCATGTTTAAACAACCTTTTTAAATATATTTATTATACTTTGAATATTTTATCAAACTATTTTAATTCCTAAAAAATTCTTTAAAAATTACCGAAGTTCTATAAGACTTATTTAAAAAATGTTTAACAAAATTGAAAATCCTTGAATAGGAATAAATATAATTTAATAAATATTTTTAAACATAATTAAAAAATTCAGTCTTTTCCATCGAATTTGTATTCAAATTGTTTTTTATCCATTAAAAAAAATGTAAATAAACTTCCAAGAAGGTATATAAGCGTCATGGAACCGAACGCAATTCCATACATTAATATAATATCGGAGGTTTGACTAGCTAAAATATTAAAAATTATACCAATAGTAAATAAGCTAATAACACCACCGAAATTCGTAAAAGATGAGCATATAGAAAGATAAGTTAAATTAGTTTCAGGATATTTTTTAGAATATTCGCTAATTATGGAGGTTAAAGCGGATGCGTTCCATCCCATGCTTATTCCAACAATTGTAGCGAAGATTAATACGATATGCCATCCATTGGATGAAATTGGTGTAAATAGTAAGAAAGTTGAAATTGATGTTAAAAAAAAAGAAAAAATGACTGCAAAACTTCTTGACTTTTTATCAGCAATTCTACCTCCTATTATAGAACCTGCAATCACGCCTGTACTAATAAAAATAGTTATAATTGCTTGAAGTAAATATAGATTAATATTTTCACTAAAAGTTTCAATTTTTGCTCCTTTTTGATTTACTAAACCAATTTTTATTAATACTAGTAAGGACAAAAATACATACATAATCGCTCCAAATATAGCCATAAAAAAAGAAAAAAGGAAAACTTTCCAATTTTCTTTCTTTTTAACAATGGTCCTAAAATTATTAAAAAAGTCAATTTTATGAAATATTTCTATGTTTATTTCTTTTATATTTAGAGTTAGTAAAGAAAAAAAGATTGTGAATATTCCTATACATATAAATAAAACATAAATAGGAAATAGCGTGATGATAAGTAAGCTAAGTGGCGCGCCCATAAGTATTCCAATCTCTCTAAAAGCCCAACAGGTTCCCGTTGTTTGACCTAATTTTGAACGAGGACAAATATCTAAAATAAAACCGTCTATGGCACAATCATTTATAGATACGCCTAAAATAATGAATATTCCTGTAATCGCAAAAATTAATACGAGATTTAAATGAATTGAAGATATGATTAAAGGCAAAGAAAGCCATAACAATCCTGAAATAATTGAAGAGATTAATATCCATACTTTTCTTCTTCCTAATTTTTTAGTTCCAATTTTATCACTAAGTGCTCCAAATAAAAATTTTAAAATAAAAGGTATCATTATAAAAGAGATCATAAAAGATATGGTTGCTGTATTTATCATTCCTTGAGTAACTAACAAATATATCGGAATAATAACAACAAACATACTATGATTTAAACCTTGAATTAAATAATTTGAAGAAAATATTCCAATATATCTTTTTTTAAAAACATATTCTGGATTTTGTTTCATTTTTAATCTCCATAATTTTTATCTAATTTTTTGATAGCATTAACAGACAAATTAAGTATGTTTTTTATAGCTTCCTTAGATATTAAATCAATATTATCTCTTAATGTATGAACTTTCTTAAATGCAGTTAAAGAAGATAACCAACAGGCTTCAAATCCATGATTAACAATTGATAAATAATCGCTCCAAATACCAAAAGGTGAGCATATGTTTTTGATATCTATATCTAATTCGTTAGCTGCTGAAAAAAATAAAGTTTTCAATTTTATCGATGAAACTTTTTTTTTCGGATATCCATAATTTGTAATTAAGCTTAAGTTTCCATTAGTTCCAATAACATCATAATTAATAAAATAAGTATCAGCTTTGTTTAATTCGTTTTTATGCGTATCTAAAAATATTTTTGAACCGCCTAAATTAATTTCTTCTGAACTTGGAAATAAAAAAATTATATCTAAATTATTTATTGGATTCTTTTTGAAATATCTTGCTAATTCAATTAAGATTCCCACGCTTGATCCGTTATCACTTGCACCATTAGATGTATTATTTGTTTTATTGAAAAAATTGATAATAGTAATTAAACCAACAGTAATACATACTATTAATAAGATTAGACTAAATTCAAAAGCATTATAATTAAAAAAAATCTTTATTGAAAAAAAGATAATATAAATAATCATTGTAATAATAATACCGAATATTGCAGTTGAAAAAAGGATTTTTCTTAACGAAATAGAAAATGTTTGACCTTTACTGTCATAATGCCCCAATAGGATAACCTTTGCTTTTGAGTTTTTGCTTCTTAAATTTACATAAATATTTTCGGTTTCGTAACGCTTAAATTTATTTCTACTTAATTTTATCTCGTTAGAAGATGAAATTATATGACATTTAATAATCATAATAATCATTAAAAAGATTAACAAAATTGTTGTTAAATGATTTAAATAAAATAAAATTCCTAATAATACGATTAAAATCCCGGTAAAAAGAAATAAATGCCTAATAAAATTTAGATTATAAAAACCGGTTTCAAATTTTTCTCTTTTAATTGAATCGTAACCTGCTTTATTTAATTCTTCAGAAATTACATTTCTCGCTTTTCTTTCACCATCACTTCCTACTAACCTAGGGAAAGAGATTCGTTTAATAATTTCATAAGCATTATTTTCATCAAATTGCATAATTTTCACTTTACTTTACCTTTTTAAAAAAATAATTATATTAGAATCATTACAATTACCATTTTAAATTTAAAAACTAAACCATAAATATCTAACAAAAATAATTGTTTTTATTTGAAAATCGTTTCATCTGAGTAAAACATAATAATTTTAAATTTTTCAAAATGTGTTTTACTCGCAAATTCACGACTAATTTTGCCAGCAAGCTGTTTCTGATTTTCTAAATTAACTTCTAAAATTAATTTTCTTTTCTTTTTTGATATAGAATACTTTTTATTTTTCAAAATTTATAAAAAAATACTATTCGTTATCGATGATGCTTGGAGCTGTTATTGAAGGTACTAGGTTCACCAATTCCGAATTGAATTTTTACCAAAATGTTGCGCTTGTAAAAAATAACGACGATTCGAAAGCAGATAAGCGTTATATGTTCGTTGGAAATTTCAAAAAAGAGTTTGAAGACACGCAATACATTCAGAAAAGGATGTATAAGAAAGATTTGGATATTTGTCGGCACTTTAGAGCAGAAAAAGTGTTTTTCTACGATTTAAAAGGATTTCTGAGCCATTACGGGTAGGAAGGAATCGAAGATATTGGGAAATACAATCAACAAAAAGAAAAATGGTATTTGGAATATAATAACAGCAAATCGATTTCTTTCGCGTTGTTTTACTGCGGATTAATTGTTATAAATATGTTTGCCTTTTTTGAAAAGGATGTCTCTTAAAAAATTATTATTCAATAATGAAATTTTTCTTTAAATACAACCATTTTGATAGACTATTGAAAAAATAATATTAAAAAATTTAACATAAAATGATAAGAAATATTAAAAAAATTGAAACAAAACATTGTAAATATTGTGGAGCAAAGTTTCCTGAAGATTCTTTAAACGATATAACTGATGATATTAATATTATTGTTTGCGAATCCTGCGGAACAGAAAATAAAATCGAAAGCTTCGAAATTCAAAACGATAAAAAAAAGGAAAGAACCAACGTTAAAAAAGGAAAAAGCGATAAAAATAGAAAAGACTCGTCCAGCAAAAAGGAATTTAATCGTCAGATCCGATTGTATATTTTTCGAACGATATACGAGATGTTAAAAGATCCAGAACATAATTTCGATATAAAAGAAAACCAGAACGAATTAACAGAATTTCAACTAAATCGTTTAGCATTTGCTTTAAGAAAAAAGGTTCTGGAACAGGAAATTCAAGAAGAATGGCTTAACAATTTAAACATTATTAAGCAGCTCGATTTTAAAGAATATTACGAAAATTTGCAGTTTATTTTAAGTAGCAAAAGGCAATTTAAAGAAAATTTTCTAAGAGATTTTCAAAAAGCAATAGAATTTGTTTTTGAATTAATTAAAGGAAAGCTAATAATCTCTGAACTTGAAACAGAAAAAGGGCAAGAATATACATTTATAAAGAATAAAAAAGAAATAGCCGAAGATCTAATTAAAAGATTTGGCTTTTTGGAAGATATGAAGCAGCGGGGAAATTTCGAAATATTTTTAGCGGTATTTATTTCCCGATATATTTACGACACCATCAAGGATTCTAAATTTGAATCTGTAATGGGAACATATAAAGGAGAATTAACTACTTCTCAAATAGATAAATTAGCGCTCTCGCTCGAAAGAGTTATTTCTTATCAACAAATTAACGACGAATGGTTTGAAAATTTTAGTAGGTTTAAAAAAAGAAGTTTTTTGAAAAACTACAAGAGACTGCAAAATTATATTCTAACGGACCATCTCTATAGCATAAGTTTTTTAGATTATTTAAAATATTTAATTAGACTTGTTGATGGATTAATTAACGGTAAAAACATCGATTCAGAACTTAAGAAAAACGAATTAATTATAGCAAGAGATTTACGCCGTGGAGATCCTTTTCAAAACATTGTTAATTCCAATCCGCTTTTTAAACCAAATCTGTTAATTGTCGTAGGAAGAATTGCGTATTTAATGGCAAAAATCCCGGAATCTAATCGAGAATCCAACGAAGACCAAGCGAATCGTTTAGAGATAGATACCGATAAAATTTTAAATCAAATAATGCCTGAAATCGCGACTAGAAATAAAATAAATGACGAACTTTTAAAAAAATTATACAAAATCAGTAAAGAAGATTTTCAAAAAGATTACGCAAAATTAAAATCAAACTTGAAATCAGACCAGATCTATTACGAACAGGTTTCATTTTATTTGAAATGGGTAATTGAGACGGTATTAAACATACTTTCCAGAACTAAACCACCGTCCAAATTTTCCATCTACGAAAAAGCCATCGTGAGAGATTTAAAAAATTATTCCTTTGATAATTTGATTAATGGTCAAAAAACGGGAGCAAACGAAAAAACGGTTAATTTGTATAGTAATTCTACCAAATTCTTAAATGAAGAACTGGAATTTTTGAAAGAAGAACCTATCTCAATTCAAGATTCCGATTCAAAATGGTCGTGGTTAACGAAGTCGTTAGCTGAGAAATATTTTGTATCCGTATTATTGCCTTATTACATAGTTAAGCCTAATCTTACTTATGATGAATTATATAAATTGGGATTTTATGCATTCATCCACAAATTAAAAGATATGCAAGGAATACATTTTTCAGACATAAAAAAAATATATTTAAACTTAAATACTCAAAGGTTAACTGATTTTTTAAACGAAAAATTTGGAATAAATAAAGCAAATAAGAAGCTAGAAAATGCCAAAATAAGATTAGATAATATTGTAAATATGTATTCTAATGACATTATTAAATATAATAGAAGAAAAATTAAATTATGTTTTGATTTGGGATTTTTTCCAATTAAATGTAAAGAATGTGATATTGGTATTAATTTACTTGTTGCTATACAATTGCATCATCCCATAAAATCAAAAGAAATTGTTTTGGCTTCTATATATTCTGGTCTTTATGCTCAAAACTATAAATTAATCTTAGAAAAATTCAAGAATGATAAGATAAAAGTGTTATGTAGCAATCATCATTTAGAGAAAGGTTGTTTTTATCCAATTGAATTTAAAGACATAATTTTTAAAGAGGATTTGTTTTCGATGACCGCAGAGGAGATTAGTGCTTATATTGACGATTATTTAGTTAAATTTGCCAAGACTGAGAGATATAGAGAAATTATTTATGAAAAATACACATCAAAAAGCAAAAAAATTCCGAATAGAATTAATAATCGCTGGAAACGTCAAATAAAAAAATGGATTAAAAAAAGATTTGTCTTTAAAGAATTGTTTGATGGAAAATGTATTGTTTGCGGTGATTCTAACTTAATGCATCTTGTATTGCATCATATAGATTCAAATTTAAAAGATTTAATTAAATTTTGGTATTCAATATCAAATCTTAATTGTATTGAAATAATGCATAAAATCATTGAAGAAAAATGCGTATGTTTATGTGCAAATTGTCATATTCTCATTAGTAGTAAATATTATATTGCTGTTTCAAAAATACTAGAAGGATATCTTTCTCAGCAAGAAATTGACAAAATTTCAGAACAAGTTAAATTGAAATATAACGATGCAATCGAGAAAATATCTAGATTTAAATACGATCTAACGAGAATAAATTTTAAGTGCCCATTGAAATTAGAATTTTCTAGAGGTAAGAAAGGTAATATATGGAATCTCTATTTAATGAAAATTTATTATTATTTAGAAATCAAGAAAAAAAGGTTTTTTCTAAGAAATGAAATTATATATGACTTAGCATTGAATCTTGATTTTATTAAAACTGTAATTGAAAGATTATTTAATAAAGGATATGTTCAAAAATCAGATTCATTAATCAAATATTCTTTAACTGAAAAAGGGAAAGATAAAGTCTTAGAAATTATTCAACAACACAAAGAAAAAGCAGAAGAGATCAAAAAAGAATTAAAAGAAACCTTAAGTAATAAAAGTAAATATGAATATTTAGATTATGTTTATGATAGCGAAAAAAAATGTTTTATTCCAAAAAGTAGATATTCAGAAAAAGAACTGATATTAAAATATTGTATAACAATCTATGATTTAATTGTGAACAAAGGTATTAATGAATTTATTACAAAAGAATTGGTGACTTTTTTCCATAATAGAAATGCTGATACAATTACAGCTGATTTTAATTCCAGATTAATACCTTATAATCTTATAGAAGAAGTCGATAATTCAATATTATACCAACGTGTAAATCGAAATGTAAAGATAGATGAATCGAAAATACAAATAGATGTACATTCAAGAATCTTTAGACTTATCGAAAAAGGATTTGATGTTGTTAAGAATGGATTTGAAGCACTATAAGTTTTGTAATTCTTTTAAAGTAATATAATAACAGAATCCATTAAAATCGGAGAAATTTTTAGTAAAAAATTAGGAAAAAATAGAATAGAAACACCATATTTACCAGAAAAAAAAGAAAATATAAAAATTAAAATAAATTTCTTGATTTTTACAAGACTTTAACGAATTTCTACAAAAATCTAAATTTCTTTTTTTTAATGAATTGATGATATAATAAAATTTAAACTATATGTTGAAAAAATAAAATAGAGTTTTACTATAAATTCAGATGAAAAATTATTATTTATTTATTAAAAATCCTTAAGAAAAAATAATTGTTTTAAAATATTAACTTTAAAGATTTAAATTATCAATTCCTTATTTTTATCAATAAGAATTAAACTGTATCTTTTTTATCGTTAATGATTAGAATATGATTGATAAAAAAAAATTTGAGGATTTGTTTAATCAACAACTTATAAAGGATCTTTCTCAAGAAGAAATAAATATTGTTTTGACGGGTCAATATGGAAAAGCTCTTGAATTACTTCGAGATGCAGAAGCTACAGGCCTTTTTCCCGCTTTGGTAGGTCCACCTGGAGTAGGTAAAACTATTTTATGCCGTTATTTTGCAACACTTAGAGCAAAAGAAAAGAAATCACAAAGTTTCCATTGGTTAACGATGGACGAATCAATAAAACCGTCTCACTTCATTGGATCTTTCGATCCTGCAATTACTTTGAAAAAAGGTTTTGTCATAGAAGCTTTTAGTCCTGGTCCTCTACTTAATGCAATGTTAGAGGGAGGTACATTTTTGGCAAATGAAATTAATAGGGCAACAGAATATTCTCAAAATACTTTATTAGAACCTTTAGAAGAGGCATCTATTAATATTCCACACTTAGGAAGAATCAAAGCCGATAAAGATTTCTTCTTCATTTCTGCTATGAATCCCGAAGAATTGTCAGGTACTCATAGATTATCTGAAGCTTTAAAAGATAGAATAAAAGTTTGGATTAAATTGGATTATCCCGAAAAAGCAACAGAGTTGGATATTATAAGAATTAATTTACCAGAACATTTTACTATAGAAGAATCTGAGTTGGAACTAATTTATTCAATCATTGAGGAAACTAGAAAAAATAAAATTGACATTGAAATTCCCGCTTCGATAAGAGCAGGTATTGCAATGGCAAAATTATTAGCAAGAAAACGTGCTGTTGAAAAAGAAAAAAATTTAAGAGCGAAAGATACATTTATTTATGTTTCTGAAATTGCACGAAATGTTTTATTGGGAAGTCTTAAAGCAAAACCAGGCATGAAAGTTGAAGATATTGTTGAAAGTATAATTAAAAAAACATTAGGAGGTTAATACTAGTTTATGGGGATTTTTCCTGAAAATCCGTGCGAATATGCCGTAGAGTTTGTAAGAAGAATGAGGAATCATCCTGATATCGTACAAATGCCTTCTTCAAGGCAAGTTTTATCAATACCTAAATTGATTTTAGCTCGTTTTTATCGCAAAGGTGCAACAAATCCTAACGATTTTATAGAAATAAGTGCTATGACATCTTTTCCTGACAATCAAGAAATAGCTAAAAAAATAGCGTTTGAAATTCTTTTTCCAAATTACAAAAAGGATTTTATGTCTACTTTTTTCGAAAATGAGTCAAGTGCGGAAGATAATGAGGAGAACGATAAATTTTTAAATAAAGATTTAAAATCGGAATTAGATCAAATTCAAGATTTAATCGACGAAATTGAATTGACTAAGTCAACAGATACTGAATTAATAAATCAAATGGAGCGTTTCATTGACGAATTAAACAAAAATAGAAATACTGAACCGTATGAATCAGCTTTACATTTCTTTAATGACGATTCTGAGTTGTTTAAACAAAAAATTACTTCTTTAGAGAAATTAATCGAAGAAGCAAAAAAAAAATTAGAAGAGAAAATCAATTCCCTTACGCCTAGTGATTTAAAAGCAGGCGAGCGTTTGAATTTAAACGATTTGATTCAAAAAAAATCAAAACGTTCGTGGGAAAAAATCACAAGTAAGGCTCTTAATAATCAAGATATAGTAGGAGATTTAAAAGATTTATTAAAAAATAAAAATCTCGAAGATTTTATTCAATCCTTAAAATTTTTAAAGGAAAGTCAAGCCATTTCTAAAGATCAAATAGATCAAATGAAAAATGCTCTTGAATCTCAAATTAAAAATTTGGATCAATTATTTCAAGCTGCGAAAAATTTAGGCGAAGTTCCTAAATTTGATTTAAGTGAAGTTTTATCTAATTCTTTAGAAAAAGCGTCCTTTGAACACAATTTCAACGTAGCAAATTCTTTAGATCAATATTTTGGAACAAATCTAAGAGCACAATTACTCGATAAATATAACGATCAAAATAAAAATTCGGAAATTAATCTTTCTTTAGAGGCTTTAATGAAAAGTGCATTTGCGAATAAATCTTGGAACGATTTATTAAACCAAACCCTTCAAAATGCGATTAAAGAAGCTATGAAAGAAAAAAAGAAGTTTGAGGAGTTTAAAAACCTTTCTTATCAATTGCAACAAATGGCCAATTCGTGCGCAAATCCTTATTGTAGTCAAAAAATGGAACAATATTTGCCTAAAGTAATACAGAAATCCCTTGAAGCTTGTGATAATGGAAATGAACTCAAAAATGTTGTAGAGTTTCTTAGAAATCTTGGCTTAAATCCAGAATCGGAAGATATTAAAAAAGCAGGAGAGCGTCTAAATATGTCTGACGATGAAGTTTTCGAGTTAATCGAACCTAACTATCAATTATTAAAAAATTTAATCGACAAAAAATTAGGAGATTTTGAAAGAATTAGCAATCTTTTAAATCAAATAAAAGATCAGATAACTAAAGAAAGAATGAAAGAATTATTAGCGAGTGCTTTGACATCGGATAATAGGTCCGCATTGGGTGCACTTGGCCATTTTAACTTAGAAGAATCTTTAAAATCTGCCGGTCAAATTGGAGGCGAAAAAAGTCAAGATAAATTAATTCAATGTTTAAGCGCGGGAAAGGGAGAAAATTTACTTAAGCAATGGTTTATTCACCGTCAAAATTTACCAATAAGAATTAAAGAAAAAGTAAAAGAATTAGCAAAACAAATTTTAATTGAATTAGGGATTCAATATTCGCGAGCAATGCTAGGAAGTTCAGTATCAGGTCCAATTCCTATAAATGTAATAAGACCATTTACTATAGGTGATGATTTTGATAATGTAGATATGGAAGAAACGATAAATAACATCTTAGAAAAGGGAAAACAACTTGATCATATTAATTATGATGATTTTTTTGTTTATGAAACAGCAAAAGGACTGAGAAGTGCCTGTTTTGAACTAGATATATCGGGTAGTATGAGCGGAGATAAATTAGCATATCTAAGCATCTGTGTAGCAATGTTGATATATGGAATGAGAAAAGACGAGCTTGGAATAACCTTTTTCGAATCAGACACTCATGTATTAAAGGAAATTGACGAAAAAATCGATTTAGAAAAAATAGCTGACGAACTTCTTTCTATTCAAGCTAGAGGCGGCACCATGTTAAGTAAAGCTTTAGAATGGGGGCTTAGACAATTTAAAGAAAATTCAACCACCCGAGAAAAGCTAAATGTATTATTTACCGATGCAGAGGTCTATGATTTAAAGCAAGCTATGGAAGAACTAAGGATCTTTCGAAGTATGGGGGTCGATTTTATTTTAGTTGTTCCGGAAGTTTCTTTTAATCTTGAAGACGCTAAAAAGATCGTTAAAATAACAGGCGGACAACTTTTAACTATAAAGGATTGGAATGAATTTCCAAAACTAGTATCCGATATAATTAAATCAAAATTTTAAAGTAAAATATGTTTAATTACTCAATAACAGAATTAATCGTAAAAAAATTTAGCTATGTTCTCTATCAAAAAGCATTGAATTTTCCCAATAACAAAATAAATATTATTTATTTAAGAGAAAATCCAATAAAGATTAATTCTATAATATTGGATAATGATCGCGAATATCATCTTATAATAAATCAAAAGAAGAAAGAGATTTTTCACGATTGTCCGTCTTTTCTTATTTATTCTGAAATTGAAAAAAAGATATGCATCCATTTAATAAAATTACTATTATTATTAAAAAAGAGCTTATCTTCAGAGATTTTAAATAACTTTAACGAATATAATTTAACTTCTGAGGATTTTGGTTCTAAAAAAAAAAGTAAAAATTACTTATTATTGTCAAAAAAATGTTTTGAATCAAAAAGCTGCATAGAGGGTTTAAATTATTTAAATAAAGCGATAATAAATCAATCCCAATGCGAAGATATCATAGAAAGATACTTAAAAATTTCAATAGAAAATTATTTATTCTTGGAATTCTTTGATTTTTTAAGAACTGGTTATGAGAACGATTTAAATAATAATTTTTCAAAATTTTTTAATTATATTGAATCAGGATTTAAAAGATTTCTTAATTATATCGCAAAATTTTCTTTCTTTGATATTTTAAACATTATTGAATCTTTAAATATTATTTTTCAATTTATAGATATTACGTTTATTAAAGATTTATTCGATATTTTTATCAAATTAATATTTAGTCCTAATTTTAATGAAAGATATTTTTCCATTTATTTTATAAAAAAGAATTTAAATAAACTCACAAGTTTAATTCCAAAATTTGAAGATATAATCGGAGGGGATTATTTATTATCTTTTCAAAACGAACTTTTGAAATATTTCTTTGACGAGATTCAAAATCTTGCTTTTATTGATAAATTAAAAATTATGAAAAATCATTTCCAGATATTTGGAATTTCAAAAGATAAATTTTACAGCGAGTATAAGCAATATAAAAACGAAATCAGGGAATTAGAAAAAAAAGTATATTTAAAAAAATTTTCTTATTTAAAACTCTTAATTGAAAAACATAAGATAAGTAAAACAAAAGGAGAATTTAGAAAAAAAAGAAATACATATATCGTAAAATATGATGAAATAAACCTTAAGAATCCCGTTTATCAATATATAATTTCTCATATTGGATTTTATGGAACAGAAAGTCAAACGATTAAGTCTAATGATATTGGAATTAATTATTTTATTATAAAAGAATTATTCATAGACAATTTAGAGAACTATCCAGATATATTTTATTATAAAAATCAATTTTGGGGTGATGTTGATAAAAATTACAAAATAAATTCAATAGAAGGAGTTTCTCTTTTTAGCGAAAATATTACATATTCTTACGATATTGATAATATATTAGTTAATATTGACGATATTTTTATTATAGAATGGGATTTAGCAAACAAACCCAGACAAGCAAGTATAGTTAACGCTTATGGATCTCAAATAATTATACCAGATCAAAACAGCCCATTATATCACGATTTAAAACCATTTGATTTGTGTTATTGTTATAAAAATCCTATAAAAATTGAAGGAAATATTAAAATTATTAATATTATAAGTAAATGTTCCTTTAAAGACGCCATAATAGCTATATCAAAAGGAATGCATTTTATTGAAGGATATTATCCTTTATCATTGGTAAAAGCTGTTAATAATAAAGAATTAAGCCCATTTAAAGCGTTTGAAATAGCTACTAATAATCAAAATAAAATATTTATCCCGAATTACAAATATTTTATAAAAAGTTTAAGAGTATTCCTTTTTGATTTTATAAATAAAGAAAAAGAATACATCTTTAATGAAATAAAAGCTGATCCTGAAAATAAAGGAAATCAAATAATAACTCTTTTAAACCTATCTAATCAACTTAACGGTATAGATCTTCCATATTTTGAAATAATTAAAAAATTATTAGTTCAAAATTTAGATATATATTTTTTTAAATTAGAATTTTTGAATGAAATTCACAAAAAAATAAAAGAAATATTAAAAAATAAAGAATTAGGAAGTACAATTATATTTGATTTAAAAAAAATGAAAAATACACCATTTGCAAAATATTCAAATGAAATAATTAGTGTCAGAAAAGAAGAATTCGAATCTAAAAAGATTTATAAGGTTCAGAAAGAAGAAGAACTTATTTTTGATATTATTGAAATTCTTGATACGTATTATGGTAAAAAATTTGCAAAAATTTTAAAGATTGACGATAGAACATATATAAAACCAGATAAATTTAAGAAATTAATAACATATTCGTCAAAATTAGATTTAAATCTTCATATTATTAATAATACGAATTAAAAGAAAAATGTGATTTTATAAATATAATTTTAGAACGATTACAGTTAAATTCTGGTTGGTCTTCGGATGACGACGATTCTCTTACAAATTGTTATCTGGTTGGCTCTCTTGAGACGAAGGAGCTTTTCATTGTTGATCCGGTGGGAAATCCTGAAATGATTATCGATAAAAT
>Ga0315284_10003335_pt1 | contig 22772 bp, 18 predicted proteins | sample YL17G09_16_MG_FD_203696 | JGI IMG/M metagenome (GOLD analysis project Ga0315284, IMG submission 203696) | Sediment microbial communities from Yellowstone Lake, YNP, Wyoming, USA - YL17G09_16 | ecosystem: Environmental > Aquatic > Freshwater > Lake > Sediment | place: USA: Wyoming | collected... | reverse complement strand
TCGAATACACGCCCAAAGCCTGATTCCTCAAAGGCGACTCCGCACCCGTAGCGCAAACAACAACCTTGGCTTTCTCCTCAAACTCATTGCCCAAAAACTCGCCTTTGACACCCACAAAATAGCCCATGGTGTCCTTTACTAGCCCAGAAATGAACGTGCTAGCCTGCACCGTTGCTCCAGCTTTAGCCGCTTCTTCGGCAAGCCACTTGTCAAAGACCTTGCGCTCAAGCACGAAACCTCCCTCAGTTAAAATCGCATCCAAATACCGCCCGTCAGGCGCGTAAATTCTTGCGCCTTTGATTTTCCGAGCAATGCACCTGTCTGGTATTTTCCCGACGAACTGCTGAGACGCTTCGCTCAAGCCTTCCCCACAGCGCTTCGGCGCCCCAATCTCAGCCCTCTTGTCAAAAACCTTCACTGAGAATCCGTTTTCTGCCAGTTTCTTCGCGCAGGCAGTTCCAGCTGGTCCAGCACCAATTATTACGACGTCATTCATTTTTTCGTCACCTGAATCGCTTCTACTGGGCAGGCTTTTTCGCAGATGCCGCACAAAGTGCACAGTTTCCCATCATACATCACGTTGTCTCTTAATTCTAAAGCCGCAACTGGGCAAACGGAGACGCATCCTCCGCATCGGAGGCACTTGTTATTGTTTATGTTCCAAGTCATGGAAACCATCAACCTGTAAGATTGGTATATTTTTTATACCTAGTTGTATAAGTAAACCCTTATAAATCGTGAAGTAAGCCCCACTACACCAAGTGTGACCCAATGGCAACCCAAATAACCCTAAGCGCAGAACTCCGCAAACTCATCAAAGCCCGACTTGAACAAACACTCAAAGGCATAGAGGACACACTCGCGAAAATAATGGAAAAACAAGAACTAAACCCGCAAGCACTCCAAGAAGAACTGAAGAGTCTCGAAGAAAGCTTCAACCTCTTATTCCAAAAATGGACCCTTGAAATTCTCTACACGCTGTTCCTAAAAGGCTCCATAGGCTTCGGAGAACTGAAAAGAGTCCTTGGCGTCAACTCGCGCACCCTGTCCGACAAGCTAAAGATGCTTAACAAATACAGCTACATCAAAAGAACTGTGGATGATGGGCCTCCCTTGAGGGTGGAATATGCTCTAACACAGAAAGGAAAGAACACAGTGCTTCTTGCGTTACCCTTACTTTACTACTCAAGCTCCACTCAGCAAACTACTACAAAAACATCTCAGTAAGGCTTAGCTTCGTCTCCTTAAAGGCAACGCAACGCTCGTTGTCTCCTTCACCGTCTCAAAAACCATACACGTCAAAGTTTTCTCTAACCCACTGATAAGCCGAAGTTTATCCACCACAAACTTGCCAATCGCATCCACGTTCTCCGCTCGAAGCTTAACTAGCAAGTCCCAATCACCCGTGATGATGTGCACTTCCTGAACTTCAGCGAATTTCGCAATTTCCTCCGCCACGGTCCTCTGGGAAACGGGAGCGCCGTCAGCTTTTGACCTGTACGAGACAGACGCCAGAATGAACGCTAATGTTCCTGCGCTAAGCTTCTCAGCAGCCACAATCGCCCTATAGTTCTTTATTATGCCCTGCTCTTCCATGCGTTTCGTCTTCGCGAAAACCGTGGTCAAAGGTGCGTTGACCTTTTTGGCAATCTGCTTGGCAGTAAGTTTGCTGTTCTCCTGAATCAATGCAAGTATGGCGAGGTCCTTTTCATCAAGTTTTACTGACATAATTGTAAATATTACAAGTTTAGGTATAAAAGACTATAGTTTTTTGGAATAATTACGAGTTTTCTTATAAAAAATTTATAATCTACCTTCACATTTACTTCTGCAATAGCTCGAGATGAAAAATCTTGATAACCGTCCAAAAAACTACGCCCCTAATTGAAATGCCTAAATCACTAGACCAACTTTCAGAAAGTGAAATTGAAAGAAAAGCTTGCATAGGCAAAGTAATGACCCGCACACTCAGTTGTCTCACCTCAAAATTTGTGGACAGCGGCTTCCAATGGCTACTGCCCGTAGCGCTCAGCCAGTCAACAGACCCTCTCTGGCCTGATCCAGGCGCATCAATAGAAAAGCGCATTGAAGTGGATATCTACGGGAAAACAGTTCGCACAACGGCAAGCATGATTATCCACAAGCTAGTTGCTTCTTCCACGGCTTACCCGAAACTTTTCATACTCTCACCCAACATACGCATCGAAAAAGCCGAACGCGCAAAAACTGGAAAGCACGTGTACGAGTTCACGCAACTTGACTTTGAAGCAAGAGACGCCACCTCAAGAGACATCTTTACGCTAGTCGAAGATGCACTGTGCGACCTAGTAAGTAGCTTAAAGAAAGACGTGAAGGACGAATTAACCACTTTATGCCGCTGTGACACTCTGAAAGTTCCCAAGAAACCATTCAAAGTCTACGATAGAGAGGAACTTGAAGCCGAGTACGGAGCAGACTGGGAAGCCGGCATCGCCATGAGCACCAAGGAACCAGTATGGGTAACCAACATACCCCGAGAATTCTACGACTTCGAAGACTTCAAAACAGGCAAATGGGACAACTACGACCTGTTTCTACCACAATTCGGCGAAGTGCTGTCAGGCGCCAAAAGAGAATGGGAATACACCAAGATCCTCAAGAAAATCGAACGCGACAAAGTCAACAAAGACAACTACGCTTTGCTTCTAAAGTTGGCGAAACAGGGAAAACTGAAGCCCTCAGCAGGCGGAGGCATAGGCATGGAACGCGTAGTTGGCTGGCTAACAGGAGCAAAACACATCGCCGAAACACAACCCTTCCCAAGAATCCCCGGAACCGTACACGAACTCTAAGAAAACGTAAAGAACAGCCATGGCAAACAACACAATCTTCAACTTTTTCCTTTTCTTGCACAAAGTTTATCATTTACCTACGCAACTCAACAGAGTTAAAACTCCGAAAGGAAACTGGAGAAAAACCAACACAACTAGGTGCAGCAAATGAACCCATACCTTGAAGCGTTACAACCCAAACTAACCCAAAAAGGCTTCCAAAAACTATCCGCAATAGACAACCCAAACGTTCACGAATTCATCGCCAAAGCCAGCGACCTCTGCCACGCCGAACAAATCTTCGTCTGCGGCGACTCCGCAGAAGACATCGCCCACGTCCGACAGCAAGCAGTCGCCACCGGCGAGGAAAGGGCCATTTTAACACTTCCCGGACACACAATTCACTTTGATGGTCCCAATGATCAGGGACGAGACCGACAAAACACCAAGTACCTCGTGCCCAGAGGAATTTCCCTCAGCAAAGCCCTCAACCAGATCGACAGACAGGAAGGTTTGGCAGAAGTAAGAGGTTTACTTAAGGATTCAATGAAAGGCCGCACAATGATTGTTCGCTTCATTTCCCTAGGACCCCCAAAATCCATATTCACCATTTTCGGGTTGCAATGCACGGACTCTTGGTACGTAGCTCACTCTGAAGACCTTCTTTACCGACCTGGCTATGAAGAGTTCGTCAAAGCAGGACCAAAAAGCGACTTTCTACGAGTCTTGCACTCGGCAGGAAAACTTAACGAAGACATGGTCAGCGTAGAGCACGAGAAGAAACGCATCTACATTGACAACATGGACAATACAATCTATAGCTTCAACACGCAGTACGCCGGTAACTCTGTTGGTTTTAAGAAACTGGCTTTTCGACTTGCAATACGCAAGGCTAGCAGTGAAGGCTGGCTTGCTGAACACATGTTGCTCATGGGCGTGCATGGTCCAGGTGGGCGCAAGACCTACTTTGCTGGTGCTTTTCCAAGCGCCTGTGGCAAGACCTCTACCGCTATGCTTCCAGGTGAAACTATACTGGGCGATGACATAGCCTACATCCGCGACATTGATTCAGCAGCTCGTGCAGTGAATGTTGAAGCTGGCATCTTCGGCATTATTCAAGATGTTAACCCCAAAGATGACCAATTAATCTTCAAGGTTCTCAACGCCTCAGGCGAGATTATTTTCTCTAATGTTTTGGTTAAAGATGGAAAACCCTACTGGCTGGGCATGGGCAGTGAACTTCCGAAGGATGGAATAAACTTCTCCGGGGCATGGTATGAAGGCAAAAAAGATGAATCTGGCAATACAATTCCACCAGCTCACAAGAACGCCCGTTACGCAGTAGCCCTTAAAGCACTGGAAAACTGCGACCCTGAACTGGATAACCCACTAGGCGTGGAGTTGGACTGCATAATGTATGGCGGTCGAGACACCAAGGCCTATGTGCCCGTTCAACAAAGCTTCAGTTGGGAGCACGGCATCATTGCTTACGGCGCATCTTTGGAAACTGAAACAACCTTTGCCACAGTTGGTCAAGAAGGCGTACCAGAGATAAACATGATGAGCATCCAAGACTTCATCTCCATTCCCTTAGGCCAGAACATCCGCAACAACCTGCAATTTGGAGAAAAACTCAGGAAAGCACCACTTGTCTTCGGAGTTAACTACTTCCTGCGGGACAAGGACAACGGAAAATACCTGAACACTCCCAGAGACAAACACGTTTGGATAAAGTGGATGGAGCTCCGCGTACACAACGAGGTTGATGCAGTGCAGTCTCCGACTGGTTGGATTCCAAAATACGAAGACTTGCGCAAACTCTTCAAACAAGTGTTAGGCAAAGACTACGCAAAAGAAGATTACGTGAAGCAGTTCACTATTCGTGTTCCTGAAAACTTGGCAAAGATTGAACGTGTACAGCGTTTCTACCAGGAAAATGTCTCCGACATACCGCTAGAGCTTTTCGGCATACTGTATCTGCAACGCGAACGCCTGCTTGAAGCTAGGAAACGCTTTGGGGACTACATTTCTCCCGAAAGTTTTGAGGGATAAAAAGGCAATGTTTGGCGCATCTGAATCCGGAAATATCCGAAGCGGGAGAACCTTGAAGATGCATCCTTCACCTTTTTCCTTAAGCTTGCGTCTCAAATTTCAAATCAATTTGAAGTACTGATTAGTGATTCATAATTGTTAATTATATTCAGGTGCTACTCATGACCAGCAACAAGAAAAAAGCAAAAGGTGCAAAAAATATGATGAATAGAGAACTGCTCAATAGAAGCGGCGAAACCCACACGATAGACTTGTCCCAGATTGAAGGCGACGGTTCTTTCCAATGCCCAAAATGTGGAACTTCAATATCTCCTGAAGATGAAACTGAAGAAGTCTACAAAATAATCGACACAAAAGTAGTCAATGACGAACTTGTTGAACTTGTCGTATCGTGTGCCACCTGCAAAACCATACTAAAGCTAACTGGTTTTCAGCAGACCGCTGAATTAGCAGACAAATAGCTACACAATACTACAGCAAAGTTTCCGCTACATACAGAAAAGCCAACTGCATGATTACGCTATAGCTTGCCTCGTTGACGGGGTGAGTTTTGATGCAGTAAACATCGTTGTTTCTTTTGTCTATTTTTCAGAGTAGCTTATCTTTCTTGTTTGGTTTTAGGATTGTCTTGTTCTAATAGCTGATTTCGCTGTACTAAGAACTGGTCAGCAAGTGTTCTTCTGTGAGAACGGTGCTGTTCCCCGAGTAGAGCTATAAAGACATTGCCCAATAGGGTATCGGGTGTGTCTTAGCATGCGGTTTGGCTTAAACTTAGTTTTACTCAGCTTTCTAGCATTGTTGGTCAGTATTATATTTCAGCGAGGTCCACTATGCCCGCAAAAGTGCATGGGTGCGTCATGATGTTAAGCGAGTTCAGTTGAAAATATTGGGGCACTATGCATAGGCACCTTTTGAGTTCGGTGTGGAAGACTATTGAATTAATGCGCTTTCTGCTTGTCTATACCCCCTCTATTTATAGGTTGAACTTCCTGTTAACTATCGGTTCAAAGAGTCAAAACACTTGAGGCGCATTTGAAGTGCGGGTGGTGTTTGAAAATGCCGAATTCGTCAAGTGAAGCGCTTGAAGGAACCACGTTTGCAGTTTACTCTTACGTGGTTAAAGAAGGCAGGCCCGTGGGAACAAGGGACGTCATGCGGGGCGCAAAGCTGAGCAGTCCAAGTGTTGCTTACAGGCATCTCCAAAAGCTTGAGGCGCTGGGCTTGCTTCAGAAGAACGAGTGCGGCGAATACGTCGTGAAAGAGAAGGCGAACATCCGCGGCTACATCTGGGTCGGCAGAAGATTGGTACCGCGCATGCTGTTTTACTCGTTCATTTTCGTGGGAATTTTGGCTCTTGAAATTGTGGTTTTAACTATTCATTTTTCGGTTGAGGATTACAAATTTAAAGTGTTCTTCTTGCTTTTAACGTTGATTACTGCCGCTGCTATGGTGTTGTTTCTTGTTGAAGGAATATTGCTGCTTGTGAAGTCTAAGCGGGAGAGTTCCGTGAACAATTTACGGCAAACGCACCCGGACTCAACGGGTTGATTGGAGTTGAATTCTTGTTTGTTGATGTGTGCTGATTGTGGTGGGCGAAAATTCTGTTTCTCCCAAATTTTCAGCTAATTTATATATGTGATTATCGCGAATACACTGCGAGGAAGCGTACTTGAGCTGGAAAGTTCTCTTGAAGCTGCTTCTAGGATCCATCAGTTATGGGTTATTGCATTCTGAGGGGTGGCTTAAACGGTAGACAAGAAGGCTAATCGGAGAAAAACGTTTGTGGCGAGGGAGGACCTGATTAACCGTTTAAGCGAGATAGCCAAGCAGCGGGGCCACAGCTTGTATGAGACTGTTAATGAACTTTTCGAGTTAGCCATCACAGCTGAAGACATGGGTTTTACCCTCAAGAGAGTTGTCGAAGAGAGGGAGCTGTCGGAACTCGCTAGGAAAACGGGTTTCATACTTGGTTTGGAGTCTCTATGGTACGAAATGACTGACCTGGCGTATGAGCAGAAGAAGCGTCAAGCCTTGAAGAGCTGGTTCGAAGCGGGCGTTTGGTTTGCTAAGCGTTATGTTACCAGTGAAGCTGCTGATCCTCTTGCGGCTTTCAAGAAAGATTTGGCGGTTTTCACCTGGAATGCTCCAGAATTTAGCGTAGAGAAAATGGAGCCTGCGGTTTCTGTACGCGTCATGAGCCCGAGGTTTCCTGAGTCCTACACTTACCTGTTTGCGTCTTTTCTTGAGGGCGCGTTGGGTGCGTTTGGCTATAAGGTAGCTTCCTGCGATGTCAAACAGGGGGTTATTCTCTTGCGGGGTGTTAGGGAGTGATCTGCTCGTGAGTAAAAGTGTTAAGCGCCCGAGTAAAAGGCTGATTTCTGTTCCGGATGACCTGCTTAAAGATGTTAACAGGGCATCGGTGAAGGAAGATGCGTCTGCGAGCAAGTTTGTGGAGGATGCATTGAAGCATGCGGTTAAGATGAATGAGTTGGGGATTGACTCGAAGCACTTGGTTGAAGTGTGTGGGATAGTTCAGACTTATCGGGTTTTAGGCGGAGCTTTTGTGCCAACGGACGTGCTCAACTATTTGACCAGTAAAGCGTACGCGGATGATAAGGAGACGTTTCAGGCTAAATGGTACGAAAGCGGATTATGGTATGGAAAGTTTTTGAAGGAAAAGTTTGAGGACCCTGTTCAGGCTTTCAAGAGTTTTCTGGAGGCTACTCGTTGGGATTTAAGTGAGGTTGAGGTGACGCGTCATAGCGATATTGTTAAGTTGAGGTTTATTTCCAGTGTTCTTTCAAACGAGGAAACTGAACTTTTGGTCAAGTTTATGGAGGGCGTCATGCATAGTTTGGGTTATCATGTGGAAAAACGTGACTTCATGAAGGGTATTGCGGCGCTGGAGTACAAAAAGTGAGTTGTGGTGTTTTGCTTTATTGATAGTGCAGTGGTATGTTTGCTTTATATATCGCTGCATGTTAAAAGTGCTCCGAAATGTGTACAACTCCTAGTGGCAGCTAGCGATTGTCTACAAAAGTAATAAATAGCTGTTTCTAAGTATCGGTTACCAGAAAACTCATAGGAGAATAAAAATAAAAATGCAAATAAATAAAAAACTATCAACAATCGCTATAACCGCACTCTTATTACTCTCAATACTCGCAGCCGCAGCACCAGCATACGCAGCAGTTACAGCGGCAGCACCCGCGCCAGCAACTGGCATTGTCGGATCAAAAACGCTAATCGCAGTAACAGGTGCATCGCCAGGTGGCCAACTTATGGTTTACTGGCAGAACTTGGCCGGAATCGTGTTAAGCAACTCAACAACCTATGCTGATGGTGCAGGCGTATGCGACATCGTAGTGACAATACCTGATGCAGCTGCAACTGGAACTGGAACTCCCTACTCCATAATTGTCAAAGATGTCTCCACTGGCAATACAGCAGGAGCAACAGGAGGATTTACTGTAACACCCTCGATTTCTCTGTCACCAACACGAGGAATTCCAGGAGACTCTGTTACTGTAACTGGTACTGGCTTCGGTGCATCAAAGAACATCAATGTAACATTCAACGCCGTTGACGTTACTCCCATAGCCCTTCAGGTTTCTAACGCCACTGGTAATGTCATACTCGCTTTCACAGTGCCCACTATTGCTTATGGACCTTACAACGTTGTCGCATCAGATAATGCAACTGTATCTAACGTCTCGCCAGCTGTAGTCTTCACAGTTGGCGCCGCTGTAACTATATTGCCCACTTCAGGTCCATCAGGAACAATCGTCACCGCAACTGGCAGAGGCTTCACACTCACTGCTGGTCTTACTGTCACAATCACAATTGGTGGAGTGCCAGCCGTGAACATTACTTTGATAAAGACTCTTGCTGATGGAACCTTCTCAGGTCAATTCGTAGTACCTTCAAGTCTCGCAGTGCAGACTACACGCTACACAGTCACCGCAAGCGATGGCACTATCTCTGGGTCAACATCAGGCACAGGAAGCTTCAAAGTAACAGGCACCACGGGAATCACATTGACACCAACCTCAGGACAACCAGGCACCACAATAACCGTAGTGGGCGTTAACTTCACGGCAATTGCAGGCACAGTAGTCACGTTGAAATTCGATGTACTCACCTTAGGAACTTTCACCACGGACGCCTCAGGAGGCTTTAGCGGAACTTTCACTGTTCCTTCACTGCCAACAACCACATATACTGTAAATGCCACAGACGCTAACAGCTTAACCAAATTGGTGAACTTCGCAATCGCCATAACCCTGCTGAACCTATCCCCAACCAGTGGTCCCACAGGCACAGTAATCACAGTTACCGGCTTCGGATTTGGAGCCACAGGTGGCACAACAGCTAACGTAACCATAGGTGCAACCAAACTAGGCCCAGACGTCACTGTTGCTGCTCTCACAGCAGGCACAACCTTCATAATCCCAACACTCCCTGTAGGCGCTAAAACAGTAACAGCAACGGACGATGCAGGTTTAACCGCATTTGCAGCCTTCACAGTGACCCAAACAACAACGCTAATGGTGAATCCAACAACCGCACCAGTAGCGTTACCAGGAGTAACTTTAACGGCAACATCCTTCTCAGCAACCGCTTCAATCACCTTCACATTGCTGAACTCAACATACAGCACCGCACTGACTGTATCTGGAACAGGAACAACTAACTCCACTGGCGCTTACGTAGGAACTTTCACAGTGCCAACCTTAGCACTTGGTAGCTACACAATTAACGCAACTGACGCAAACGGCTTAAACACAACAGCAGCATTCAACGTTGGAGTAGCAGTCTTCACAATCAGCACACGAGCTTCATCATACAGCCAAGGTGACATCGTCAGCTTCAACATCCAATCCACCTTTGCACCTACTATGACAATCAACATATTCGATCCACAAGGAACTCCAGGCGCAATCGACCTCGTACCTGCTGACTTTGTTACCTCCGGTGGCTTGCAAGTATTACCGCTCAACGAAGAAGAAGGCCAATTCACCCTTTCAAACGACGCAGTAACAGGCACTTGGACTTGGAACACGACCGTCTTCGGAGTTACTAAAAGCGGCAACTTCGCAGTCGTAGCAGCAGCAGGAATCATAACAAATACAGACCTTAACACAACCCTCGCTGGAATCAACTCCAGACTCGACACCCTCAACTCAACCATTCTGGGCATTGGAGCTAACGTAACAAGCATCAAAGGCACAGTCGTCACCATCCAAACCAGCACCGGAACAATAACGACCTCACTAGCATCACTAAGCGCTACAGTAACTTCAATAAGCGGCAGCATTGCCACACTGCAAACCAGCATGGGCATAGTAACTACATCCGTCAGCTCACTCAGCTCAAGCATCTCAAGCATAAGCAGCGGCATGGCTACAGTACAAACCAGCCTCGGATCAATCACAACAAGCCTCAGCAGCATTGACGCAGTACTCGGATATGTCGCAAATGACACAGCAACCCTCAAGACCAGCCTCGGAACAGTCACAACCTCACTGGCATCAATCAACCCAGTACTGACAAGCATCCAGAACGGCATCGCAACAATCACAACTGACGTCGGCACACTACAAGGAACAGTCACCTCAATCAGCAACGGCGTCGCAACCATCCAGACAGGCGTTGGCACACTCCAGACAAACGTAGGCAACCTCCAAACTGACGTTACAAGCACTAAAGACAGCACCGCAGGCGTACCCACCCTCGTCTACATTGCAATCGTCCTCGCACTAGTAGCAGCAATAGCTGCAGTGGCATCAATAGTCTTGATGCGCCGAAAAATAGCAGGTTAAAAATCCTCAACAAAACGAGGCAATTACCTCTATTCGGTACAACTGTTGCGGCGACGGGCGATGGCTTACCAACAACAAGACGAACAACAAGATAAGCCTACAAAGCCAGTGACATAGACAGGAACTAAACCTCAGGCAGCATGGGTTGGAAAGCAACTCGCAAAAAACCAATCCATCTCCTCCTCTTTTTGTTTTTTTGTAGATACTCACAAAGGCTTTCTAAAAACCGAATTCATTTCCTAGTAATGTGCATGCCTATTCTGGTCAACATCTACAGTGCACATAAAACAGTACGAAAACATATTATTCTTTGAGATGAAAATATATCTTGGACAAACGAGAGAGGGACACTAAAGTTGCTGAAAAACATGAAAATCACACTTTTTGAAGAAAGACAAGAAGACGCTTGGTTCGACCTAAGCCTAAGACAACTAAGAGCAGGAGAAGTCCACTTCTACAAAGCCGACGACCTCCAAACTGGCAAGTGGCTCTTCAAAGTCTGCTTAGACCCGGAAAACAACAAAACCATGGTCAAAGCCATAAAATGCCCCCCTGGAAAACTGTTCAGCCAACTTGAAGGCGCAACAATGCTCTTCCAAAAAAGCGTCAACAAAGACCTCTACTACGACATTATCTCGCTTACTCGCGTCGACAGCGAAGGCAGAGTAAGAAGAGAAGTCATAAAAACCCTCGAAGAAGTTCCTTCGGCTATACGAGAAAACTTTGAGGTCAAAAACTACGAAGAAGCAACAGGCAGAAAATTCCCAGGAAACCACCTCGTAACCCTATCCAAAAAAGACAACGAAAAAGACATGATCACACTATTCATAATCGAAAGAGCATGGACACTGCCCATAGAAGAAAGGCAAAAAAGCATGGACCTCATGGCGCTCATCAAGAAACTGGAGAAAACAAGCATCACCGAAATCAGCAACGTCGCCTGCGAACAGTTCGGAATCGACAAAGCCGCGTTGGACAACATGCTGGCTAACTTGGAAGCGAAGGGAAAAATAAAACGCGTAGACGGAAGCTACGTCAAAGCAGTTTAGCTTTTCCTGAAGAGTTCTTTGAGCACTTCTTCGGGTTTAAACTCCTCTTTTGACCTCACAGAAGCTTCTTCCACGTACAACCTGACTGCCCGCTCAAGCACATCCTTGCTCACAGGAATATAATCCAAGTCATCATTGAAGTAGCTCAACAGCGAAGCTGCGCAGGCAAATTTCACGATATTATTTTCCAAGCGTGCCGAGAACTTCATACTTCCAGGTATCCTCTTCAGAATCGCTACCCTCGCTCTGCTGATTGCCTCGAACATTTCAGCTGTAATCATTATTGGCTTTCTGGGAAAGCGTCCTCGAACTAGCGGGTGCCCAGTCTCAATGGCATACACGAGCGCTACGTGGTCCCTGATCTGACTGGCGCCTTTGTCCACGCTTACTTCCCCCATAGCTAAACGTATCTGGCTCTTAGCTATCTCGACGTATCGTTCCTTCGTAAGCCTATGCAGCCTGCAGATCATGCGGTCTTCTATAGCGTTGAAGTTCGGGTCACCGATGGTTACCGCGTAACCTTGACCCATTACTTGCGTGTTGTAGTTCACGCTGAAGAAAGAGTCAAATCTGTATGGGCCAATTATTTCCCTGTGCAGTTCATGTTTGATTTCCCCGCGTTCCATGGCTATCTTCAAAACATCCACCATGCCCGAATAACGGAACCAGTCATTAAATTCAGGCACAATAAAATTGAAGGTTTTGCCCACGTAGACTTGACCGATTCTTATGAAGCGGGCAGGCGTGATTCCTCCGCAGTAACGGTTTCTCCCAGGGATGCCGTGCGGCTGCATTTTCCCGCCAGGTATTCCCAGAATCAAGTCTCTTGTGGAGAAGCTTTTGCCTGTGCCGGGCTCGCCGAAGAGCGCGAAGGACCACCCTGTCTTCATACCCGTTTTTCCTTGGGGATTCACGATTTCCACGTCTGCTATGCTGTACTGCTGTATTATGCTTAGGAAACTGTCGAAGTAAAGCAACTGTCCGAAGAGGCTCTGAAGGTACTCTGCCAGGTAGCTTGCGGAGAAAGTTTTCCCAAACTTTATGGTTTGGCTGAGCCTGTTCTTCAGCAAGTCGTTGATGTGCGCGTCAAGTTCGTTCTGCATCTCCTGAAGTTTTCTGCGCTCGTCCGCTAGTGGATCTACTTCTTCCTCAGCCTTTATTGGAGAACTATCTGGAGCAGTTGTTGAAGTTGCTGTTGCTGCTGCGGCGATTGGCTTGCGTTCCACGTTAGGAATTCCCAGTTCATCCCTGATGAGTGGCAGTGTCTCCTCAAGCATTCTCCATTCGCAGTATTCCTCACCTCTGTATGAGGGTACCACTACCTTCAGCTGTTCAAGTTTGCCCAGAATAGGATAGGGGTCAATTTTTTGCTTCAAGGCTTCTTTGAACTCTTTTTGCCCGAAACTTCCGCCCGTCTGCGCGATTGTCTTCAAGAGGCTGATGCTGTCTTTTCCGAATTTCTTCTCGGTTTCAGTTATGCCTGCTCGAATCTTCTCCACAGACCCTTTTAGGCTTAGGGCTCCGTCCTCAAAAGTGTAGTGTTTGCCTCGGAAAACAGTCCAGTTTCGTCCTGCGTGTTTCTTGAAGGCTTCTTGCAGTTGCTTGTCGCTTAATGCTTGCCCTAACTCCAGAGAGGCTTCATCTGGGTTGGCTTCCCAGCAGTTTACGAACTGGTCGAAATACTGGATTCCTTGTTCTTTTCCAATCGTGAAGATATCTGTTTCTGGATAAACTCGTCTGATTAGAAGTTTTTTTTCTAAGGTCTTGTCGTCAACAGTCATGCTTCTTCCCCCATTATGCGTCTGCACACGGCTGAGGCTTCCTCTGAAGTCATCCAGCCTCGCTTTGTAAGTTCGTCTAAACCTTCATTCAAGGTTTCAGCAAATTCCATCGTGTCCAGAAGATTATTAGAGCGGCACACTCCATTCACCCTGCTCCTAAAAATCTCGTCGCTCCGCATCCTCTCAGTCACGTTTGAACTGAGCATTTCATGCAGTCTCTTGGATGCTGGACGGGCAAGAGTTTTAAACCGTGGCTCTGAACTTAACGTCAGGATTTTGCGGAGCCCGTTCAGGACGCCAACATCTTCAGATATGTTCGTTGGCGAAAACAGGTTGTACCTTTCCTCTTTACCCTTTGTATACTTCATAATGTAAATTGGTAACTGCACTAGGACTGGGGTTTCAGGGTCATCCAGTTTCCAGTCGATTTCTACTTGCTGCCTGAGGGCGGCGCTGTTGTGCTTCAACTCGTCCATGAGGTTTTCAAAATTCAACTTTATGGACGCGGCTTCAGAAGTTATCTCGTCAATTTGTTTCTTCTTCTTGTCCATTTTCGCTTCGTATGATGCGTTAAGCTCCTTGATTTTTCCTTCTTCCTGTGCCACGACGCGGCGGAATTCTCCTTCAACCTGTTTGGCTTTGTTATCGCCTTCTTTCTTGATTTTGTCGATGGCTTCGTTGATTGCTCTGATTTCTTTTTTAATGTTGTTGATTTCTCGTTCGTACTTTTGAAGTTCGTAAGAACCGTAAGCCGCTTTTGATGAAGTTTTCTTTCGTTTAGCCTTATCCGTCTTTTTCTGGACGGCGTCTTTTCTCTGTTCTGCGCCTTGGAGTTTGCGCATGTATCTCTCACGTTTTTTCTCCAGAACTGCAACTTTTCTTTCAGTGTTCCGCTGAACGCTCGTGAGGGTCTTGTCGCGTTTCAGCGTTAGGTTTTTTACTTTTTTGTCAACTTCAGGTTTTAGGGTTGACAGCTCAGATTCACATTTTTCTTTCAGTCTTTCAATCTCGTAGGTTATTGCGCGCTTGTGGAACTCTGCTTCTTCGTTAAGGACTTCTAAAGCGTATTGGAGTCCTTTAGCGTCAGCTTGGATTGTTCTCAGACAGTCTGTGACTGCTTTGCTTGTTTCGGCGGCTATTTTCTCATCTACCTCCATTGGGACTACGGATTCTTTTGCGTCTTCATTTTTGCTGAAAAGTTGACCACTCTTGAAGTATTCAAGGAAAAAGCTGTGCAGTTCCTTGTCCGCTACTAACGCTTTGAATTGTATGTTGACGGGTGACGTGAATTCGCCAGTTTTTTTAGCTTGCTTCCCTAACGCGTCCATGAACTGCTCTTGGCTTATGGAGTTTTTCTTTAGTTCTTCAATGAAGGTTCCTGTTTTTGCTGGCTCTTTGAAACTGAAATTGTGGGATAATGAGCCTAAGCCGTCTAGGATTAGGCATGAGTTTTCTGCGGGGACAGCCCAGAGCGGATAATAAACTTTCGAGATGTACGATAGTTTTTCGGGTGTGTCTCGTAGGATGCCTGTTTTTCTCCTTTGGCATTCAGCCATACATGCAACGCATGCTATCTCCGCGGGGTAAGTCAAGTCTTCTTTTTCATCTTGCGCTTTGGTGATGAATGGCAGAATCAGGTTTTTCTCAGTCAATTTTTGTCCCCTACTTTGAATATGGTTATTTTAAATGTTGAGATTAGCTTGTCTTTGGAGCGTGCTTTGAAACGTCTGGATGCCAATTTAGGTTCTGCCTTCAAAGCTTCATGTCCCTCAATATACGAGTAGTCGTTTTGTTTTTATCCTTTTACTTATGCAGCATAAAAAATGTGAAAGAAACTGAAATAGGAAGCAGCGCTTCGGATGAGGAAACGCTTGCTTTCGGTTCTGTTGTGCTCTGAGAGCCTATCCCCTCCCTTATATATAGGTTGAACTCCTACTTCGAGAAGCGTCAAAGGGCGGAAACTGCATGTTGCTGACGAAGATGTTTGCGGTCGGTATGCTTTCAACGAATTGTTACGTGGTCAGCTGCAGGGAAACGCGAAAAGCCGTGATAGTTGATCCCGGCTTTGGTGGCCAAAGAGAGGCTGAGGAAGTCTTCTCGTTCATTAATGATAGTGGCTTGGAATTGAAGTTTATTGTTAACACGCATGGGCATCCTGACCACACTTGTGGAAATGAACTAGTCAAAAACAAGTTCCACGTGCCCATTTGCATTCATGAAGCTGATGCCTACATGCTTGGCGCGTCCGGCGAGGCAACAGCAAGGTATTTTGGTTTTGACTCGGTTTCGCCTTCAGCGGATATTCTTCTGCATGATGGCGATTCTGTGACGTTTGGAGACGTAACTCTGAAGGTTGTGCATTCTCCTGGTCACAGCTTCGGAAGCATAGTGATTCTTGGGGAAACAGAGGTCTTCACTGGGGATACTTTGTTTGCGGGGTCTATTGGGCGGACGGATTTTCCTGGAAGTTCAGAGCGGGAGCTGCAGTTATCTTTGAAGAAGCTGCTGCGTTTGCCGGATTATTTCGTGGTTTATCCGGGGCATGGGCCTGCGACGACTATGGGTGAGGAGAAGCGGGTTAATCCTTTTTTGCTTGGTTTGTAGTCTTGTTTTAGTGCTTTGTGTCTTCTGTGCTTGTTCTCGATTCTGTTTTGTGGTTTAAGTCTGTATATGTGTTCTACACGTCTGCAGTATTGCATAGTGAGACATAATATTTAATAGAATGGCTCGGGCACCCTAACAACGAAGGAAACATCATGCCCAAGGTTCCCCGTAAGCATTCACTCTCAGGCTTAAATGGTCTGAAAAAAGTCAAATTCGGCTTCCGACGCAAGAAAAACAAGGAGCAACCAATACCAATACCAGCGACGAAGCCAATGCCGCGGGGCCTCAAAGTCATCGAAAGATATCCACTCTACGAACCCTTCGCACACGTCGTAATAGTACAAAACCCCAAAACAGGAGAACACAAATACATACTTGACGAGCTCCAACTTGACACTCTCGAAAGAGACGTCTACCACCGCATCCTGGATGTATTGCTCGCCGAAATCGAATCACCAAAAGAAGAAATTGCTGACCCACGCAAATTCTTCGCTGAAGAAGCCAAAAAAATAGTTGATAAATACCGCATAAGCCTCGGCTGGCTCCCTGACGTCTCATGGTACAAAATTCTCTACTATGCCGAACGTGACTTGGTGGGTTTTGGTACCATAGATCCATTAATGAGAGACCCAAACATCGAAGACATTAGCTGCGATGGGGTAAACAAATCAGTCTATATATGGCACAGAAACCACGAAAGCATCGAAACCAACCTACAATTCGAAAACGACGAAGTTCTGGATAATCTGGTGGTCAAACTTGTTCACATGGGTGGAAAGCACGTAAGCAGCGCTTTTCCCATTGTTGACGCTTCGCTTCCAGGAAAACACCGCCTCGCCGTCTGCTACAGGCGAGAAATCACACCCTTCGGAACAGCCTTCACCATTAGGAAATTCCGAGAAGACCCTTACTCAATAATTGACCTCATAAACACTGGCACTTTTTCTGAGGAAATGGCTGCCTACTTGTGGATATGCCTAGAAAATCGTGCTTCAGTGATGGTCATTGGGGGAACTGCATCTGGCAAGACCACTTCTCTGAACGCTTTAGGCTGCTTAATCAAGCCTGGAAGCAAAATAATGACTATAGAGGAAACGGCAGAGCTTAATTTGTCTCATGACAACTGGGTTTCTCTCATAGCCCGCCAAAGCTACGGTTTAGGTGGAAGTAACGTTGGTGAAGTTGCGCTATTTGATCTCGTAAAAACTTGCATGAGACACAGACCAGACCTAATGATAGTTGGAGAAGTTCGTGGTCAAGAAGCGTATGTTCTTTTTCAAGCTTTAGCTACGGGTCACGGTGGCATGTGCACTATGCACGCTGAAAACGTAGAATCAGCCGTTAGGCGTTTGACCCAAAAGCCCATGGACATTTCACCAGCTTACATATCATTGATGAACATTGTGCTGTCGGTTCAACGGGTTCACCTTGTGAAGAACGGCGTAAAGAAAGCTTTCAGACGAATGCTTTCAGTGAACGAAGTTGTTGACTTTGAGAAGTATGTGACTCCGTTTAAGTGGGATCCAATAAAGGATGAGCAGATCGTGCATTTGGAGTCTAGTCAACTTATGCCCTCGATGGCTTTGAAGTTAGGTGTAACTGCGGAAGAATTGGTTAAAGAATTGTACCGGCGCAGAGATGTGTTGCATTACATGCGTGAGCATAACATAAGAAGTTACCATGATGTCGCAGTGACAATTGCTGAGTACTATGCAAGGCCTAAAGAGTTTTATGAGAAGATAATGGCTGGAGAGGAGGTAAAACCAGTTGCCGCTACTAAACACGCTTGAGACCTGGTCACTTCGCCTCTTTGGGCGTTATGCTCCCTCGCTGAGTAAAGTTTTCCCAGTTAAAGAGTCACTTGAAAAAGGTAATATCAAGATCTTTCCTTTAACTTACCTATCTTTAATGGTTTTAGCTGCAGTTTTGACTGTTCCAGTATCTGTAATTGGTGTTGTCGGTTTTTTGATTACTGGTTTTGTGGCTTTGCTAATTCTGGTTCCAATGCCACTCTTTGTTATAGTCGGGTTTGTTCTGATTCCAAAGTCTAAGGCTAGTGATAGAGCTTCAAATTTGGATCGTGAATTGCCCTTTGCCGCAGCGTACATTAGTGTAATGTCTTCTGGTGGCATAGCTCCATACATGAGCTTCAAGCGTCTTTCTGAAGTGGATTTGATGCCTGCTATGCGTGTTGAGTCAAGGGAAATCATAAAAGATGTAGAGATCTTTGGAATAGACCCGCTTTCCGCTTTAGAGAACGCCGCCAAGAAGACGCCTTTAGATGGTTTTAAAGACTTTCTTGGAGGTTACGCCTCAACCGTGATTATCGGCGGAGATATTGTCCATTTCTTAGAACGAAAAGCCGAAGACATCTTTAAAGGTCGTGCCTTAAAAGTTAAAGCCGCCGCTGAACGCCTCGGAATGCTCTTAGAGACATTTATCATCGTAATGGTGATGATGTCTTTGTGTTTCTACATTCTTTTCTCTGTTCAACAAATTAGCTCAGGGGCAGGAGTGTCGGATGGAGGGGCAGCAGATTTTTCTGGCATTCTCATGTACACTTTCATGTTCACGCCAATGCTTTCGATGCTTTTCATTTACTTGGCTCACAGTATGCAGCCCAAATCTCCAGTAGTGGAAATGAAGGCTTACAAAGTCTTTGGCGTTTGCAGTGTAATAGGCATAGTGCTGTTTATGTTGCTTACAAACTTCTTGGGAGCAACACAGTTGCCCTTGTTCACTCAACTTCAAGCTATGGGAGTTGACTTGCCTGTGGCGATGGCACTTTCTCTTTTCGTCGTTACGGCGCCTGCGGGAATTGTGCATATGCGATTTGCAAGAAAAGTAACCAGTATGGAAAACGGTGTAAACAATTTTCTGCGAGACCTAACTGAAGTTCGAAAAACTGGTTTGTCCCCTGAAAGATGCATTGAGAGTCTATCCAAACGAGACTACGGAGCGTTTAGCAAGGAGATACGCAAAATCAGCTCTGACATATCTTGGGGGATTCCGATAAAACAAGTGATGATGGATTTCCTGAAACGAACGAAAAGCTGGATGGTCCAAATTGTCATGTTTCTGTTGGTGGAAACAATAGACGTGGGCGGAGGAACAATTGGCATGATTGAGGCACTATCCAGATTCAGCAACCTAACGCAGGAAGTTGATAAGGAAAAGAAAATGTCCACGCGCCCATACGTGTTCATGCCTTACTTAGCTGCATTACTGCTAGTGGCAACAACCGTAATGATGACGGGCCTTACCAGCGGATTCGGATTGTCTGCAGGCGCTGAAACGGCCGCGTTAGCTGCAAGTGCTGCTGCCGCTACTCAAATGACAAATATATTCGTAACCTCCGCAATCTTCCACAGCTTCATAATCGGCATAGTTGCTGGAAAAATAAGCGACGAATCAATAGCCTCAGGATTCAAACACGCCGCCATACTAGTAATAATCTCCATGCTAGCAGCAAAACTAATACCCCAATTCATAAAAATAGGATAAGGCGAACTAAAAATGAAACTTAACCTTCAGCATAAGAGAGCCAAGAAAAAACCAAAAAGCAATAAGCAAGCCTTGGCGAGGTCTATATTTGCTGTTGTCCCAGTTCGCAAACTGATTAAGAATAAGCGGGCTGTAAGCGCAGTTATCTCAAACATGATTCTTATAGCCGCGGTTATCGTAGTGGGATTTGTAGCACTTGGATACGCAAGGTCAACATCAAACAACTACGTTGCAGAATACGGGCAAACTGTAAATTCGGACATTGCTAAACTGAAGGAAACAATAGCTTTCGAGTACGCATTCTACAATGCTACTCGATATGGTTCCGCTAATGGCAGCCTGACTGTTTTCTTGATGAACGCTGGGAGTATTAATGATATAACAATAAAAAATTCTGCCGTTAGCAATTCTTCTTGGTCTACTACTTTCAATTGCACTGGACAAACAAAATTCTTAAACAGCACATTAACCAGCGCTTTCGACATTGGCGAAGAGGGCTATTATATCCAGCCGCTTAACACCACATTGGTCAGCGGCACCGTCTACACAGTTAAAATATTAACAGGGAGGGGTTCGACTTTTGTGTACAATTTTGCGGCATAGGAAGCACACAAGAAAACGCATGAATTCGAGGGGTTTCTCATCCATCGTTGGAGCCATATTCATGATGTTGATAGTATGGTCTCTGGCTTCGTCCTACTTTTGGTTCACGCTGTCCCAAAACACGACTTATAATAATACCGTTAGACAAATGAACCAGCTTGATTTAAGTCGCATGTCAGAAACTGCCCAGGCTTCCAACATTACCTACAATATTAACACCAACAACATTGTGAATGTTACAGGTCAGATTCAGAACATAGGGTCTTCGTCAATCAATTTCACCACCATTTGGACATGCGCAACTAACGGCACATGGACCGGCTACAATTTTACCAGACTCAATGTTGTAGTTCCGTGTGGCAGCACTTACTCACTTAACCAGCTCTTTACGATCAATGGGTTAGTTACCACAAGCTCTTACCACGTTACCTCATGGCTTATAACAACCAGAGGAAATACAGTGCCACTCCCCAAACAGCCTGCAATGACAAACAATGTAATCGTTGCGCAGGTAAGTCAAGGGATAGGTTCAATCGCACTTAATTTCGAGCAGTTCTGGCATTATGAATTTAGCGTCACGCCGGCACAAGGGACCTCTCTGCCATCTGCAAGTCCCAAAAATTATACTATTAGCGCGAGTAAGTATACAGTTTACCATGTTGTGTTAACTGATCTAGACCCTCTTAGGCAAAACATAGTTCTTGATGGAAATTCAAGTATCTATATTGTCGGCCAGCACTCCAATACGGTTAAATATGCAACCTGGGATCTCGTGACTGTAACAAGCAACAAGATTTACCCTAGTTCTGACGTCCAATACACCCTTCAGTTTGGAGTACCAACTGAGCTCTATTTTTCCGGGACAATCAGTGGCATTGACGAAAATAATCTTTATCCTTTAAACATACTTTTGTTCGGGAAGAAGGGTAATAATGATTATGGGCAAAATATACCGTTTGTTTCAATATATTTGGTGCCTTAACAGGTTGATAGTGGAGTACAAGCAACCTTCACCTTAACTCTTCTTGATTCAGCTAAACTTTGCCCTCAGCATATTTTATTAGTGTGCAGAATCATATGAAAGAAACATCGCAATATCATTCAAGGTGACTAAATTGCAAGTAATCTTTGCCGCAGCGAGAGTTGCAGTTACAGCAGTTTTTCTAATTTATTCGTCGTGGAGTGACTACAAAACTCGCGAGGTAAGCAACCGCGTCTGGGCATTCTACGCTCCCATAGCCCTTGCCTTGTCACTTTCGGAGTTGCTACTTTATGAGCCTTCGAGTCTCCCCATTTTTGGGCTTAGCGTCGGCTTAACCACAGCATTTGCCCTGCTCCTGTTCTACACAGGCGGGTTCGGAGGCGCCGACTCAAAAGCCTTCATGTGCATCGCCCTCGCATTACCATTTTTCCCAGAGGTCCTCATCAAGCCGATGTTGCCTGAAGGATTATCGCCTCTCTCGCAAACAATCTTTCCCCTCACTATTCTTAGCAACGCCGTTTTGATTGCTGCAGCAAGCGGACTCTACCTGCTCCTTAGCAATTTGACCAAACGCGTGACTACTGGAAGAAAACTCTTTGAAGGTACCCTCACAAAGGATTCTCTTGGCAAGAAAATCTTAGTCCTAATTACTGGCAAGAAATACTCTATCGCCACGTTGAAAGCAAAATGGCACATTTACCCCATGGAGGATATAGAAGAAGAAACCATTGAAAACAGTGTCAAAAGAAAACTTGTTGTGGTGCCAAGAGACGAGGGCAGGGATAAGATAGTTGAACGACTTTCCAAGGCGGTTGACTCTGGAAAAATATCTGATGGGGTTTGGGCGACTCCTGGCTTGCCGATGCTTATTTTCGTGGCTATCGGACTATTGGTCGCCTTGGTGTTTGGAGATATTGTTTGGGTTCTGGTCAGTCACCTACTAGGGTAAACTTGCTCAAAACCTACTTCAGGATAACATCGCAGCCTTCTAGAGGCAGTTTTTGCTTCGCTTCGAATACGAAACCGTCGCAACCGCCATGAGGACCGACCCAAAACTTACAATTGGAATAGCGTAACTTCGGTAAGGATAACTAAGACTTAAAGCGAAAGCCACTCCTCCATTATTAGCAACGTAGGAGTAACAAAAAGTGCTAATGGTAAACAACCCAATGGCTGTTAACAGCATAAAGATTTCTGTCTTGAACTTCAATCCGTCCCCTGCCCCTTTCCCGAATACTCTTTCTCAAGATTATCAGAAAGGTTATTTTAGCTTTTTGGATAAACAAGTGTACAGGATGGTTCTCAAGCTTTGAGCGGATGCAAAGATGAGCTACTAAACTTCTTAAAAAAAGAACTTAGGGAACTCAACGTAGTTGTTATGCCTGATTTCTTTCAGGATCGGATAATAAACTTGGACTACAACGTGCAAGAATTCAATTCAGTAGTCAACGAAATAGTTAACCGAAAAGGTGGAAGCGTAGACGGAATCGCGCAGACTGACCTGAGGGGAGGAAACGCCGTCAACACTGCATCCGCCTTGGCGAGCTTAGGCGCAAAGGTCACCC
>Ga0315284_10003334_pt1 | contig 22775 bp, 18 predicted proteins | sample YL17G09_16_MG_FD_203696 | JGI IMG/M metagenome (GOLD analysis project Ga0315284, IMG submission 203696) | Sediment microbial communities from Yellowstone Lake, YNP, Wyoming, USA - YL17G09_16 | ecosystem: Environmental > Aquatic > Freshwater > Lake > Sediment | place: USA: Wyoming | collected... | reverse complement strand
TCCTGCTTCATGATATCGGGCATGGACCCTTTTCCCATGCCCTCGAAGAAACCATTATTGCCGGCCTTACCCATGAAGATCTTTCTGTTCTGCTGATGAACAACCTGAATGACGAATTCTCCGGAAGATTGGACATGGCACTCGATATTTTCAACAACAAGCACCCAAAAAGATTCTTGCACCAGCTTGTTTCGGGTCAGCTGGATATGGACAGGATGGATTATCTGATGCGCGACAGCTTTTACGCCGGAGTGGCCGAGGGCACCATTGGTACCGAAAGGATCATTAAAATGCTGAATGTGGTTGACGACCAGCTGGTGGTTGAATCCAAAGGTATTTATTCCATCGAAAAATTTCTGATTGCACGCCGGCTGATGTATTGGCAGGTTTACTTTCACAAAACAGTTATTGCAGCGGAAAACCTATTGGTTCAATTGCTCCGGCGGGCTAAAGAAGTTGCCCGTTCGGATCCTTCACTTTACGCCACTGACTCTCTCGGTTATTTTCTGAAAAATAATATTCGTCGCGAGGATTTGGAAACCTGTAAATCCGAAATCCTCAATTACTTCACCAACCTCGATGACGATGACATTATGGTTTCTGCCAAATCATGGTCTGGCCACCAGGATGCTCTTTTATCACACCTTTCCCGTAATCTGATCCGGAGAATACTACCCAGGGTGAAAATCAGTGACTTCCCTTTTGATGAATCAAGGCTGACTGTATTAAGAGACACCGCCTGTCAGAAATACAGCTTGCACGAAGGTGAAAGCAACTACCTGGTTTTTGCCGGTCTTATTGCTAATAAAGCATACAGCACTACTACAGATACCATTAAAATCATTTATAATACCGGGGAACTGAAAGACCTCTCTGAGGCGTCTGATATTTTTCACCTTCAAAATCTTATGGAAACGAAAAAAAAATATTTTCTTTGTTACCCTAAAGATCTTGGGTTAAATTATTAATTTTGTGCCCGGCGAAAAAGATGTATGCATGAAGTTTACCGCTAAAATTATTGCTGATTTTACCAAAGGTGAAATAATTGGAAATCCTGATGAAGTTGTAACGGATGTTTCAAAAATTGAAGAAGGCAAGAAAGGGACGCTGGCTTTCCTGGCTAATCCTAAATACGAAAAATATCTCTACACCACCGAGGCTTCCATTGTTTTAATAAACAAGGAATTTCAGATCAACGGGAATATCAAACCCACCCTCATCAAGGTCAACAATGCTTATGATGCATTCACCTCCCTGCTGGAGCTTTACACCAAACTTAGTCCTGAAAAAAAGGGCATCGAACAACCCAGTCATATTGATCCTACCGCTAAAATCGGAGAAAACGTTTATATCGGAGCTTTTTCCTATATCGGTCCTGGAGTCATGATAGGTAACAATGTCAAAATATACCCGCAGTCTTATGTGGGCGATTTCACCCAGATCATGGATAACACCCTCCTCTACCCCGGTGTGACCATATACCATGGATGCTATATCGGACGCGAATGCACAATTCATTCAGGGGTGGTGATCGGTGCTGATGGGTTTGGGTTTGTTCAGCAACCCGATCAGCAATACCGGAAAATTCCGCAGGTCGGCAATGTAATTATCGAGGACTGTGTTGAAATTGGCTCGAATGTTACCATCGACAGGGCAACTATGGGTTCTACCGTTATCCGCAAGGGCGTAAAATTCGACAATCTCATACAGATAGGGCATAATGTTGAAGTGGGCGAAAATACCGTGATCGTTTCCCAGGCAGGTATCGCCGGCTCAACCAAAATAGGCAGAAATTGTCAGATTGGCGGTCAGGCAGGGCTTGCCGGCCACCTCAAAATTGGCGACAATGTTAAAATCGGGGCACAATCAGGCGTCAGCAACAGCCTGAAAGATGACGAAACCGTTCTGGGCTCCCCTGCCCTCGATGCTTCCAAACAGATCAAGGCCATGATCGTGTACAAATCGCTTCCCGAAATGAGTAAGAGAATCGCCGAATTGGAAAGGGAGTTGAAGGCTTTGAAGGAAAGGTTTTGATATTCACAACAATCACAACAATCATAACTTCCTTCGAGTATCTAATGCCCACTGTTTAGTACTTCCTGCCTAAAAAACAAGTGATTTCCTTGCGTTTAAATATTTTTTTATAATTTCGCCCTGTTTTTTGTAGTTGAGATACCTAGTAAAATAATAATGGCTGAAAAGCAGAGAACGGTTGCCAAACAGGTAAGCATTAAAGGCAGAGGATTGCATTCAGGGGTTGTAGTTGAAGTGACCATTCATCCGGCCCCGGAAAATCACGGATATCAGTTTAAACGTACAGATATTGAAGGGTCCCCGGTTATCAGGGCTCTTGCCGAATATGTTAAATTAACCGATCGGTGTACCACCATTGTTGACAAGGGTGCTTCCATTTCCACAGTCGAACACTTGCTAGCCGCATTATACGGTTTGGGCGTTGATAATGCACTTATGGAAATAAACGGCCCTGAAGTTCCGATTATCGATGGCAGTGCCAAACCTTTCGCAGCTGCCATCCTGTCAGCCGGAATTGTTGAGCAGGAAGCCGACCGGATTTATTTTCAGATCCGTGAAAAAGTTGAATTCAGGGATGATGCCAAAGGTATTGAAATATTAGCCTACCCCGACGATGACCTTTTCATCGATGTGCACATCGATTACAATTCGAAGGTGCTGGGTCATCAATATGCTTCAATGAAAAATATCAGCGAATTCGAAGCCGGTTTTTCCGCTTGCCGTACATTCGTATTTCTGCATGAGCTGGAATTTCTGCAGAAGAACAACCTGATAAAAGGTGGGGATCTCGATAATGCCATCGTCATTATCGATCGTCCGGTTTCGCAGGAGGAACTCGACAGGCTTGCTGAAATACTGAACAAACCCAAGATCAAGGTGAAACCCGAAGGTATTTTAAATAATGTTGACCTGGCATTCGCCAATGAACCTGCCCGCCATAAACTACTTGATGTTATTGGCGATCTGGCCTTGTGTGGCGTAAGACTGAAAGGGCGAATTATTGCCAATAAGCCCGGTCACAGCGCCAACGTGGAATTTGCCAAAATTCTTCGACAGAGGATCAAAGCCAGTCATAACAAACCGTTTCCGCCTAAATATGACCCCGACAAGGAGCCTCTTTTTGATATAAACCAGATCAAGAAAATATTACCGCACCGCAGTCCGTTCCTTTTAGTGGATAAGATAACTTATTTAGATGAATGGTTTGTAACCGGGATAAAAAATGTTACCATGAACGAATCATTCTTTGAGGGTCATTTCCCCGAAGAACCCATTATGCCCGGTGTACTGCAGATTGAAGCGCTTGCCCAGGTAGGTGGCGTGCTTCTCCTGAGCTCGGTTCCTGATCCGGATAATTATCTGCTTTATTTTATGCGCATCGATTCGGTGCGGTTTAAACGTAAAGTTATACCGGGTGATACCCTCAACATCAGAATGGAACTGAAAGAACCCATCAAACGTGGAATCGCCCTTTGTAAGGGTGAAGGCTTTGTGGGTGACCAAATGGTGATCGAAGCCGAATTCATGGCACAATTAGCCCGGAAACCGGGAGTTTGACAAGTACATAATAATTGACATATTTTCTCAGATGAGCAATCAACCACTTTATTCATTACATCCGGATGCCAAAATCGGTATTCAGGTGGAAATTGGACCTTTTACTACTATCTACGGTGATGTCGAAATTGGCGATAACACCTGGATTGGTCCCAGTGTAACCATCATGGACGGTGCCCGTATTGGCAAGAATTGCCGGATATTCCCCGGAGCCGTTATTTCAGGCATACCACAAGACCTTAAATTCCAGGGCGAGATCACCACGGCTGAGATTGGTGACAATACTACTATTCGCGAATATGTTACGGTAAACCGTGGCACGAAATCAAAGGGTAAAACCGTAATCGGCACAGATTGCCTGTTACAGTCCTATGTTCACATTGCCCATGATTGTAACGTGGGCAACCACTGCATTCTTTCGGGTTATGTGGGACTGGGGGGTGAAGTTGTTATTGAGGACTGGGCCATACTGGGTGGCGGAAGCCTGGTGCACCAGTTTGTCCGTATTGGCAGTCACGTAATGATCCAGGGTGGCTGTAAAGTAATTAAAGATGTGCCACCATTTATCATGGCAGGCAGAGACCCTGTTGTGTTTGCCGGACTTAATTTAGTGGGACTCAGGCGCCGGAATTTTTCATCCGAGAAGATTCAGGAAATACAGGAGATTTATCGCGCCTTGTACCAAAAGGGCCTGAATAATTCAGATGCACTAAGAGCAATAGAAGCAAGTATTTCGCCTTGCGAAGAGCGTGATCATGTTATCGCTTTTGTGCGTGGTTCTGAAAGAGGAATCATCAAAGGCATGCTTGATGATTCTGATTGATCATCGAAGGGCATTCCACCCCTGAGCCTCCAGCGTTATTGCCTGTCCCTGAGGTGTGATCATCCGGACACCTTCGGTTGCATCAACCATGTGCCCAATTATGGTGATTTCATGGCGGTTACCAACTTTATCAAACAGGTTTACCGGCAAGGTAAAAAGTAATTCATAATCCTCACCCCCATTTAATGCAGCAATCAGCGGATCAATTTCAAACTCGCGGGCTACCCTTTGTGTTTCACTATGAACAGGTATCTTATCGGAAAATATTTTGCAGCCTTTATCGGAATTCTTGCAAATATGAATCAATTCTGATGACAGCCCATCTGAAATATCAATCATAGCAGTAGGTTGAATACCCAGTTCCCTGAATAACCCGATAATATCCTTCCGTGCCTCCGGCTTGAGTTGTCTTTCCAATACATAATCATAACCGTCAAGAATGGGTTGAATTTCAAGGGCTTTCTCGAATAGCATCCTCTCCCTTTCGAGGAGCTGCAGCCCCATGTATGCACCTCCCAGATCGCCCGATACACAGATCAGATCGTGTTTGCCGGCGCCGCTGCGATAAACCAGTTCCTCTTCCGAGGCTTCCCCGATAGCTGTACAACTGAGAGTAAGTCCGGTGAAGGAAGAGGCGGTGTCGCCACCTATCAGGTCCACTCCATATTGATCACAGGCCAGTTTGAGGCCCGAATAAATACTGTCGATCATGCTCACCGTAAACTTACGCGAAATAGCCAGCGATACCAATAATTGTTTGGGTTGGGCATTCATGGCATAGATGTCTGAAAAATTTACGATGGCTGCTTTATAACCCAGGTGTTTTAAGGGTGTGTATACCAGGTTGAAATGGACACCCTCGGCAAGAAGATCAGTGGAAATCACTACTTTTTTACCGCTGTAATCAAGCACCGCCGCATCATCGCCCACTCCCCTGCAGGTGCTGCTGTTTTTGATTATCAGATCTTTTGTAAGATGACGGATCAGCCCGAACTCACCAAGACCTGAAATCTCATCCTGCTGATGGTTAGTATCCTTCATGTTCATGTAAACTGGTATGTTCATTGGTCATGCTGAACGCAGTGAAGCATCTTTAGTAATGACCGTTCTAATAAAGATGTTTCTCCCGATTTCATCGGGATCAACATGGCAAAGCCTGCCTGATATTCTACTTGTTAATTGTATGTATTAACCCCGGCAAATATCAGGATAAATTGATACAGATTTATTATATTTGCCATTATTTAGAATTAGTCTAAATATATTTTAGGGCATATTCCCCAGGTTATTTTATATTTAGTTCAATGGAAGAAACACAAGATCATATATTGAATGAGGTTACGGGAGGTGATTATAAATATGGTTTTGTTACCGATATAGAGACCGAAACAATACCCAAAGGATTGAATGAGGATGTTATCCGGCTCATTTCCGCCAAGAAGCAGGAACCTGATTTCATGCTCGAATTCAGGCTCAAGGCATACCGGCACTGGCTAACCATGAAAATGCCCCATTGGGCTCATCTGACCATTCCCGAGATCAGCTACCAGGATATTATTTATTATGCTGCGCCCAAACATCAGGTAGGTCCTAAAAACCTGGAAGAAGTTGATCCGGAATTGCTGCGTACTTTTAACAAACTCGGCATACCGCTCGAAGAGCAGAAAATGCTCTCAGGAGTTGCCGTTGACGCGGTAATGGACAGCATATCGGTTAAAACAACCTTCCGGGAAACCCTGGCTGAACTGGGTATAGTTTTCTGCTCGATGAGTGAAGCCATTCGTGAGTATCCCGAACTGGTGAGAAAATACCTGGGAACCGTAGTACCTTATACCGATAATTTTTTCGCGACCCTGAATTCTGCAGTTTTCAGTGACGGTTCATTTTGCTATATTCCCAAGGGTGTGCGGTGCCCCATGGAGTTGTCCACCTATTTCAGAATAAACGCTGCCAATACCGGGCAATTCGAACGTACCCTCCTGGTTGCTGACGATGACAGTTATGTCAGCTACCTTGAAGGTTGTACAGCTCCCATGCGCGATGAAAACCAGCTTCATGCTGCAGTGGTTGAAATAGTTGCCCTCGAGAATGCCGTTGTGAAATATTCAACAGTGCAAAACTGGTACCCCGGAGATAAAAATGGTAAAGGTGGTATTTTTAACTTTGTCACCAAACGTGGTATTTGCCGGGGAGATAACTCGAAAATATCCTGGACCCAGGTTGAAACAGGTTCAGCCATTACCTGGAAATATCCCAGCTGCATATTGCGCGGCAATAATACAACTGGCGAGTTCTTTTCGGTAGCGGTGACCAACAATTACCAGCAGGCCGATACGGGTACAAAAATGATCCACATTGGGAAAAACAGTCGCAGCACCATTATTTCCAAGGGTATTTCAGCCGGTCACGGGCAAAACAGTTTCCGTAGCCTGGTTAAGGTTCTAAAAACCGCAGACAAGGTCCGTAATTTCACCCAGTGTGATTCCATGCTGATGGGGGATAAATGCGGCGCTCATACTTTCCCTTATATTGAGGTTGAAAACGAGTCAGCTGTAATTGAACATGAAGCCACTACTTCAAAAATAGGGGAAGATCAGATTTTTTACTGCAACCAGCGCGGAATTGATACGGAAAATGCGGTGGGATTAATTATCAACGGCTATGCCCGTGAAGTGCTGAATAAATTACCCATGGAATTTGCCGTGGAAGCACAGAAATTATTGCAGATCAGTTTGGAGGGGAGTGTAGGTTAACAGGAGTTAACTACTTTAATTATACATTATGCTCACTATTAAAAACTTACATGTTAGCATCGACGGGAAGGAGATCCTGAAAGGCATTGACCTGGATGTGAAAACAGGCGAAGTACACGCCATTATGGGCCCCAACGGATCGGGTAAAAGTACCCTGGCAGCAGCGCTTGCCGGCCGGGAAATGTTTGAAGTAACCAAGGGTTCCGTCACCTATATGAATGAGAACCTCCTCGAATTGAGTCCCGAGGAACGTGCCCGTAAGGGATTGTTTCTGGGTTTTCAGTATCCCGTTGAAATACCAGGTGTTTCCATAGTAAATTTCATGAAAACAGCCATTAACGAACACCGTAAATTTAAAGGGCTCGACCCGATATCCGCCTCCGATTTTCTGAAACTTATGCGCGACAAGAAAGAGCTGGTAGGTTTGACTACAAACCTTACAAACCGATCGGTTAACGAAGGCTTCTCAGGTGGCGAGAAAAAAAAGAACGAAATCTTTCAAATGGCCATGCTCCAGCCCACCCTGGCTATACTGGACGAAACAGATTCCGGCCTGGATATCGATGCGCTGAAGATTGTAGCCCAGGGCGTGAACCAATTGCGCCGGAAAGACAACGCCACCATTGTTATTACTCATTACCAGCGTTTGCTCGAGTATGTCGTTCCCGATTTTGTACATGTTCTTTACAAAGGCAGGATTGTCAAATCGGGCGGCAAAGAATTGGCTTTGGAACTTGAGGAAAAAGGTTATGACTGGATTAAAGTAGAGAATGCATAAAAAGCTGGTAACCTATGAATGAATCAACGTTGTCAACGGAATTAAAACGTGATCTGATCAGCCTGTTCCGGCAAAACACCGGGGCGCTTGAAACAGGTTCCGGTCGATTACTAAACCTCTTCCGTGAACAGGCCTTTCACGATTTTGACCGGCTTGGGATCCCCTCCACTAAAAATGAAGCCTACCGCTATACTTCTCTCGAAAAATACTTCCAGGGAAATTATGAAATGGAGTTTAATGCCAATCCCTTTAAAATCGATATCGGGAGTGTATTCAAGTGTGATGTCCCTGAACTGAATACCAATGTTGTCCTGGTATTAAACGGTTTTTATTATTCCGGAAATCATACAGGACAACTGCCCGAAGGTGTCGTGGTTTGCAGTTTAAATGAGGCTTCCGTCAGGTTTCCCGATGTATTTCATGCACACTATGCACATTACGCCGACACTTCAGCCGACGGTCTCGTTGCCCTGAACACACTTTTTGCCCAGGATGGCGTTTTTGTTTATATACCACGAAACACAATTATGGAGAAGCCGCTACAAATTATTAACCTGAGCCATTCCTTTAAAAACCTGCGGATCACCCGGCGAAATTTGATTGTTGTTGAGGAGAATTCGGTCGCCAATATTGTTGTTTGTGACCATACTTTGTGCAATCGGAGTTATCTTACAAACTCGCTTACAGAAATCTTCGTGGGGAAAAATGCAGGCATCGCATTTGACCGGCTGCAGAATGAGAACAGCCTTTCCACCCAGATCAATAATCTGTTTATTCACCAGCTTAAAAACAGCCGGTTTAACGGTAACAGCATATCGTTGCATGGCGGACTGATCAGAAACAACTTTTATGTACTGCAAAGCGAACCGAATTGTGAAACCAACCTGAACGGGCTATTCCTGTGCGACGATAAGCAACACGTGGCCAATTATGTACTGGTGGACCATGCAAGTCCAAATGGCACATCCAACCAGCTTTTTAAAGGAATACTGGACAACGATGCAACCGGGTCTTTTAACGGCAAAATATTGGTACGAAAAGACGCTCAGAAAATACAAGCCTATCAGAAAAACAATAACCTGCTCCTTTCTTCAGCCGCCCGGATGAATATAAAACCACATCTCGAGATCTATGCCGATGATGTCAAATGCAGTCATGGTGCTACTGTTGGCCAACTTGACAACGAGTCGATGTTTTACCTCCGTTCCCGTGGAATCGGCGAAAAAGAAGCCAGGCACCTGCTCATGTATGCATTCGCCAATGAGATTGTGAGCCGGATATCTGTTCCCATCCTGAAAGACAGGATAATTGAACTGGTTGACAAAAGACTCCGGGGCGAGCTTTCGAAATGCAATAACTGCGATATCCATTGCGGATAGTATAACCAATTGTCATGAATTTTGATGTCCATACCATTCGGAACGATTTCCCGATCCTTCAGCAGAAGGTTTACAACAATCCGCTGATCTACCTCGACAACGGCGCGACTACCCAAAAGCCGATACACGTCATTACCTGCATGAATGATTTCCTCAGGTATAAAAACAGCAGCATTCACCGTGGTGTTCACTATCTCAGCGAACAGGCCACAGAAGAATATGAAAATGCACGGAAAACCGTTCAACAGTTTGTAAACGCGGCTCATCCTCACGAAATCATTTTCACAGCCGGGACCACTGCCTCCATCAACGGCATCGCATTTTCATTCGGTGAAAGATTTGTGAAAGCAGGAGACGAGATTATAATCACTGAAATGGAGCACCATGCCAATATTGTGCCCTGGCAAATGCTTTGTGAACGTAAAAAAGCTGTTCTGAAAGTTATTCCCTTTTCTGACGACGGGCTATTGAGACTTGAAGAGCTTGACCGGCTGATCACATCAAGAACAAAGCTGATCGCGGTAATCCATGTTTCCAATACACTGGGTACTGTGAATCCGGTGGATGAGATCATCCGGAGAGCTCACACTTTTGACATACCGGTACTTGTCGATGGAGCCCAGTCCATTCAGCATGTTCCTGTGGATGTTCAGAAAATGGATTGTGATTTCTTCGTTTTCTCGGGTCATAAGACATACGGCCCAACAGGCATTGGCGTACTTTACGGAAAAGAAAAATGGCTCGAAGAAATGCCTCCTTACCAGGGAGGCGGGGATATGGTTGATGTAGTTACCTTTGAAAAAACAACTTATAACTGCCTGCCCTTTAAATTCGAGGCCGGAACTCCCAATTATATCGGCGCTATCGCCCTGGCTGAAGCTTTAAAATATATTGCAGCCATTGGACTCGAAAACATTGCCAAACACGAACAACAATTGCTTGAAAGCGGAATAAACAAGCTCCGTGAGCTGTGGTATGTAAAACTATACGGAATAGCGAGGCCTAAGAGTTCCATCCTTTCCTTTAACATAGATGGGGTACACCCTTACGATGCAGGCATGGTAATGGACAAGATGGGTATCGCTGTCCGTACCGGTACTCACTGTGCTCAACCGGTTATGCAACACTACACGATTGAAGGTACTATCAGGGCTTCACTGGCCCTCTACAACACACTCGAAGAAATTGACGCCCTGGCTGAGGCTGTTAAAAAGGTAAAAACCATGTTTGGTTAAATTTCGTATATTCAGAGCAGTAGGTTTTAACAAACGTACAACTTGCATTTCTACTGCGCTCAATGTGACGTTGACGTGCTGTCAGGTTTAGCGTAGTCGAAGCCGATTTATTAAATGAATAACAATACCATTTAAACCAACTGTATCTATAATTGTTTATAATAGAAAAGTGAAAAGTATCCGCGATATTCAGGAAGAAATTGTGAGTGAATTTGAATTGTATGATGACTGGATGGATAAATACAATTATCTGATTGAACTCAGCAGGGATTTGTCCATGATCAACCCGAAGCTGAAAGTAAAGGAGAATCTGATCAATGGCTGTCAATCCAAAGTATGGCTAAATGCTGACTATCAGGATGGTACTATTCATTTTACTGCCGACAGCGATGCTATTATCACCAAGGGCATTGTTTCCCTGCTGATCCGGGTGCTGTCGGACCACACTCCTGAAGAGATCATTCATGCGGATCTTTTTTTTATCGATCAGATCGGGTTACGACAGAATCTTTCTCCTACCCGTTCAAATGGATTACTTTCCATGATCAAACAAATGAAGCTTTATGCTCTGGCTTACCAGGCAAAGTTTAGTGAAAAGTGAAAAATGAAAAGTAAATAATGAATGAGAAACCTGATATATTGTCACTGGAGGTTGAGATAGTAACCATTTTAAAAAATGTATACGATCCTGAAATTCCGGTAAATATTTATGATCTCGGGCTGATTTATGACATTGAAACGGACGATCAGAACAAGGTGAAAATAACCATGACCCTAACGGCACCCAATTGTCCGGTTGCCGACAGCCTTCCCCTCGAAATCAAAGAAAAGGTATCCGCCATCCCGGGAGTGTCTGAAGTTGACATCAATCTGGTGTTTGATCCTCCCTGGAACCAGTCGATGATGTCGGAGGAGGCTTTACTGGAATTGGGGATGTTATGAAACTGGTAATGACGCAAAATTTTGCGTCCTTACCATATGGTGATTGGAATGATTTTTGTACTACATTTGCTTCAAATGTTTAGCCTATGAAGAAATTAATACCCTTAACAGCCATTCTCTTTTTGTGGGCTACATCAGCAATCGGCAGCGATCTGCCTCCTTTCTCAGAGCATCATTCTTCCTCTCCCTTCTATGCTTCTGCAAGAATCGACCAACCGGAAAGAGATATTGAAATTTTCCCCAATCCTGTTACAGAAGGCCGTATAACAATCACTTCGTCGGAAAACATACTTTCTGTCCAGATCCTGAACATTACAGGAAAAATGGTCTTTAGCCAGGAGTATGAACCCAATACCAGTTCTGTTGTCATTGAACTTGATAAATTAGAAAAGGGAATTTACCTGGTAAGAATTGGTTTCACAGGTAAAGTCAGCTATACGGAGAAGATCATGATCAAGTAGAGACGCATTGCCATGCGCATAGAGACGCAAAATCGTGCGTTTCTACGATTTAAAACCCCCCAGTTATATTTGCAATTAATTGGAAAATAGTTCTATATTTGCCCCCTTAAGTTCATTTCTTACTACTTATCCAGAAAGGTGGAGGGGATGGCCCTGTGAAACCTTAGCAACCCTTTCCGTTAAAGAAAGAAGGTGCTAACTCCTGCTCCGGTTCGCCGGAGAAAGATAAGTCAGGAATTCATCGTGATCTCTTTTGACTTATCAGAAGGGATTTTTTATTTTACAAGGCCCGTGTTCCTTGACACCATTCAGGTTAACTTAATTTATTCAACCATGAAAAGGAAAATTAAACTCGGTGTATTCGGATTTGGATGTGTCGGACAGGGCTTATATAGTGTATTGCATCAAACCAAAGGTATCAATGCTGAAATAAAAAAAATATGTATCAAACACCCCGACAAAAAGCGCCCGATAGAGGCTTCCTTCTTTACTACCAACCGCGATGAAATTCTTAATGATCCTGAGATCGACGTTGTAGTAGAACTTATCGATGAGGTGGATGCCGCTTTTGAAATTGTCTCCGCTGCATTGAAGAAAAGGAAAGCGGTAGTTTCTGCCAACAAAAAGATGATCGCGGAAAATTTCTCCGCTTTGCTGCAGCTTCAGCAACAATATGAAACCCCCTTCCTGTATGAAGCTTCTTGTTGTGCCAGTATCCCTGTTATACGCAACCTGGAGGAATATTATGATAACGATTTGCTTACCAGTGTTGAAGGCATCCTGAACGGTTCTACCAATTATATCCTGACACATATTTTTGATAACAACAAAGCCTTTGACGAAGCCCTAAAAGATGCTCAGAGGCTTGGGTATGCCGAAAGCGATCCAAGCCTTGATATAAAGGCACTAGACCCGAAATACAAACTGCTGATCATCCTGGTGCATGCCTTTGGAATAATTCTGAAACCCGACGATATTTTCAATTATGGGATTCAAAATCTTAAAGACGCCGATATTCGCCATGCACGTGAAAAAAATGCCCGTATCAAACTAATTGCCAAATGCAGTAAAATAGGCAATAAAGTTTTTGCCTATTGTATGCCGCGTTTTGTGCCGGTTTCCGACACCCTGAACAAAGTGGCCTATGAATACAATGGATTGCTGCTGGAAGGCGCCTTTTCGGAACATCAGTTTTTTATGGGTAAAGGAGCAGGAGGAAGTGCCACGGGTTCAGCTGTTTTGTCGGATATTTCTGCGCTGACTTACGACTACCGGTATGAATATAAAAAGCTGAATCAGCAATTGAATCATAGTTACACCCGCGATATTGAACTTGAAATGTATGTTAGTTACAATGGCTCAGGTAAACCTATCACGGATGATTTCGAGAGCATTTCGGTAAAACATGAATCTCCGGGCTTTAACTATTTGATTGGAAAAATCAACCTGTTAAAACTCGCGAAAACAAAATGGCTGGAAGATCCCATGGTAAGCATTGTACTTACCGAAAACAATATTTGAACTTTTTTATAGTATTACGCGTAAAAAATATCATAAATAGCTTTTGCAATTAAGAATAAAATTTATATAAATTTACTCCCAGTTGAACAGACAATCTAAATCACTTGTAAAACCGTGGGAAAGAAAAGAATAATCAAGTCATATGAGCAATTGTCGGAGGAACTGGTGGAGAAGTTGAAAGAGAAGTATCCCGACGGCTATGAAGACCGTACCATTACTTTCACTAACCCAAGAGGTGAAATTGAAGTTGCTATTCCTTTCGAAACCGAAGATATTTACTACCTGATCAAACTACCCCGTACAAATCCAGCAGAAGAAGAGGAAGAAACAGAATCCTCCTCATACGATGAGTTCGACAATTTCGAAAGTCTTGAAATCGGCGATGACGTTTCGGAAGAAGAAGAATAAGTTTCCGGTATTGTCCCTCGTCCCTTGTCCCTCGTCCCTATAATCTCCAGTCAATCTCCTCCAGCCCGTGCTTCTTCAAAATCTCATTCGTTTTTGAAAAATGACGGCATCCGAAGAAACCATTATAAGCAGAATAGGGTGAAGGATGAGCAGCTTTTAGAATGTAATGCCGGTTTGTGTCAATTAAGGTTTCCTTTTCCTGTGCAAATTTCCCCCACAATAAAAAGATCAATCCTACCCTTCTATCCGAAAGCTTTCCAATTACAGCGTTGGTAAATGTTTCCCATCCTTTTCGCTGGTGCGAACCCGGTTGATTGGCCCTCACGGTGAGAGTCGCATTAAGCAAAAGAACGCCCTGAAGTGCCCACTTCTCCAGGTTTCCCTGAGGAGGAACCGGTATGCCAAGATCACGTTCAATTTCTTTGAAAATATTTCCCAACGATGGAGGTGATACGATTCCTGATGGCACGGAAAAGCATAAACCATGCGCTTGTCCCTGGCCATGATATGGGTCCTGACCCAGAAGTACAACCCTTACCTGATCGAAGGGAGTGAGTCTGAAAGCATTAAATATGAGCCCGCCAGGAGGGTAAACAGTATGTTTCGACTTTTCGTCGACAAGAAATTCTTTCAATTCCTTAAAATACTGCTTCTCAAATTCATCCTTCAGAATTATCTTCCAGCTTTCTTCTATTTGCGGATTCACCTCCATTTTTTTCTTCTTTAAGCATGATTCTGGCAATATTTGTAGCGTGACTACCGATAACCTTTAAGGCTGCAATGACTTCCACATGAGTTTTACTGCTTTCAACCGATTCTTCAACCTCCATCTTAAGTCGTTCATAATGTTGTTTCTCCAATTCAAAAAACAGTTTTCTGAAATGGCTGTATTTCTCCTTCGATTTCTTGGCCCCTTTCAGGGCTCCCTTCAGGTCAGCTTCACTAAATGTCGTGAAGGTGTGATATAAAATTTTCAGGGTTTTCAGGTGAAAATCCAGGATCTCTTCCTTTCCCTGCGCAGAGAAATTAAAATTGCTGTTGCACCAGCTTTCTGCCTTATCGCCCAGCGTTATGGCAATAATATCGCCGATCTGTTCAAATTCATCCACGGCATACATCATTTCATAGGCGTCCTGAACTTGTCTGGAGGTCACGTCCTGCCTGATGATCTTCACCAGGTATCCATTAATGGCATCGCGTAAATAATTTAACTCTTGTTCCTGTGCCTTAATTTTCGTCAGCACTTTAGTTTTTCTTTCCATAAACGGGATAATAATATCTTCTGTCATCCGCTGGGCTATTCCCATCATCCGGAGCACCTCCTGTCGGGCCACCCTGAGTGCAAGTGCCGGTGTATGCAATAAGCCTTCGTCGATGTACCAGACAGTAAGTGTGGCGTGCTTCTCTTCACGCAAAGGCAACAGCCGGCTGATAAACCGGGCATATATCTTAGCAAAGGGCAGAAAGACAAGTGCAATAAAGGTATTGAATACTGTATGAGCGTTGGCAATCTGTCTGGGTACGGCATCATATAAAGCATCTCCCGGTGCCAGACCAGCAGCAGGAGAAATGATGACAATAAGCTTCACGAATGACGGAATGAACCAAACGATGATCAGGACACCAATCGCTTTAAAAAGGGTGTGAGCCAGGGCAACCTGCTTCGACTCACGTGATCCTCCTGCTGCTGCAATCAGGGCCGTAATGGCAGTCCCTACATTGGCCCCTATCAGCAAGGGTACGGCAGCAGTAAGGGATATTAAGCCTTGTCCTGCCAGAATGATCAGAATACCTATAAATGCGCTGGTGCTTTGGATCAATGCAGTAAATAGTGCCCCTACCAGAATACCGGCCAATGGATGCTCAAGCCCCTCCAAAATCCGGATAAATCCTTCTGTTGACCGCAACGGTTCAATGCTTTGCGACATCAGGTTCATGCCTAAAAATAATATGCCAAAACCAATAACAGAAAGGCTGATGCTTCTCACCTTTTGTTGTTTCGTGACGATATATAGCAGAAACCCCAGAGCAATTAAGCTCAGCGAATAATCAGCAAGTCTGAAGGCAATAAGCTGGATGGTGACAGTGGCGCCAATAGCAGCACCAAAAATTATTCCCACTGTGCTGGAGAATTTCATCAGCCTTGAATTTACAAAACTAATCAGCATAACCGTGGTGGCAGTGCTGCTCTGAAAAACCATGGTGGCAAAAATTCCAATCAGGAATGCAATATATTTGTTATGCGTAAGTCTGGCCAGAAGATCACGGATCTGATTGCCGGTTGATTGGGTCAGACTGTCGCTCATCATCTTCATTCCCATTAAGAATAACCCCAATCCACCTATGAGGCCTGAAAAGATCAGGATCCACTTGCCAAAAGAATTATCGGAGGGTAATGGGCTGGCAGCATAACAGGCTACCGTTGGACCAATCAGCAGAAATACCAGTAATATTTTCCGGTAATGGTGAAACATGCCGTCTTTTTTACCCGCTAAAAGTAATAAAGATTTCCTATTTTTGTTTAACCATCAATATGCCCCATCTCATGCCAAAGAAGAATAAATGGACCATTGTTCCATTTATAGTTATCGCTACCCTGATTCTGGCTATCCTGTATTTTCTTACCCTTCGTAAACCATCTGCTCCTGCCGAACCGCTTCAAGCTATTCCCCTGAATGCATCGTTGATCATTCAGGTTAATGATTTCAAGGCCCTGTTTGAAAAAACGTCTGTCAACAATGCTATCTGGAATGAACTCACAAGTATTCCTGAGTTTGAGAGGATTGACAAACAATTGCGCTTCCTGGATTCGCTTTTTAAGTATGTACCCGAAACAGAACAAATTTTGCAAAATCCGCCTTCCTTTATTTCAGCGCATTTTACGGGAAAAGACCGGGTCAGCCTTATGCATGTGTTGCAGTTACCGCACCATTTCCATGAAAAGAGAATTGTGGACCTTATCTCCGGCCTTGTAGTAAATTCGGGGACTCTGAATACCCGCAAATATGAAGGTATTGCAATTCATGAGGTAGCACTCTTGAATGAAACTGCAGTAAAGAATTTTTCCTTCTCCGTGTACAAAGATATTTTAATGATCAGCTTTTCCACCATCCTGCTCGAGGATGCCATAAGACAGTTGACTTCGGATGAGTCCATCATCTCACTTAACGGATTCAAAGAAATTTATGCCACCGCCGGCAAGAATGTGGATGCTAATGTTTTTATCAATTTTCAATACTTGCCCAAAAGTTTATCCACTTTCGTAAGGCCTGATTTCAAAGCTGAGGTGCGTTCCATTAAAAACTTTGCCGGCTGGGCTGAAATGGATGTAAACCTGTTATCAGATATGCTGCTGATGAATGGATTTGTGAATCCGCCTGATTCGGTTTCTTCTATGGCCGCACTGTTCCTCAATCAGGTTCCGCAGCGCCTTGCTGCCGATGAAATCCTTCCCGGATCTGTGGCTTCTTTCTTCACCGTATGTTTATCGGATATTGACCGGTATTTTTCCGATTACAAAACCTTCCTGCAGGATCAGGGTTTGTTTGCCAGCTATCATAACACACTGGCGTCACTTAACAATACGTATGAAACCGACCTGCCCCATGACTTTTCGGAAATCATGGACAATGAAATCAGTCTGGCATTTGATCCGGTTAGCCAGGAAGGCGCCCCCGGCAATATTTACTTTCTCATGCGGATTAAAAGCAATACCCAGGCTGAAGAAAAACTCAATTCACTCATTGCCAAAATCGCTGCTGTTGAATCTAAACCCGTTGCTTCGTTCACCACCGATTACAGACTCGATAATGAACTAAGCTACACAATACATTATCTGCCAGTGCGTAAGCTCACAGCGAAAGTTTTTGGCAACCTGTTTTCAGCACTGGATGAGCACTATTTTACCATAATCGACAATTACGTGGTGTTTTCATCTTCTATCGCCTCCATTAAATCTCTGATACACAGCGTTGTCCTTAATAAAACTTTGCGAAATGACCAGGCCTTCCAGGAGTTTAAGAACAGCCTGTCACCCCGCTCGAATCTGTTTTTCTATTGCAATCTCAGTAAGGGACAAAGTGTTTATTCTCCTTATCTGATCGACGCCATCAGCCAACCATGGGCCAAGTTTCAGTCAGTTTTCCAGAAAGTGCAGATCATGGGATTTCAATTGTATGCCAATAATAAAATGCTGTATAATAACTTTCTGCTCAAATTTCTTTCAGCCTACAATATGGATACTCAAACCGTCTGGGAAAGCAAACTGGATTCCCTGGTGGATCTCAAACCTGTATTTGTTATGAATCACCAGACAAAACAAAACGAAGTATTTGTGCAGGATCTTAAAAACAACCTGTATCTCATCAACCAGGTTGGTCGTATATTATGGAAAATTCAACTTCCCGAGTCTATCAACAGTGAGGTTTTTCAGGTGGATTACTTCCGCAATGGCAAGCTTCAGTTGCTGTTTAGCACACGCAATGCGCTTTATCTGATCGATCGTAACGGCAACTTCGTGGAGAAATTCCCGGTAAAACTCCGTTCTCCTTCAACTTGCGGGGTTGCAGTATTTGACTATGACAATAACCGTGATTACCGCCTTTTCATCGCTTGTGAAGACAGACACGTATATGCCTATACGAAAGAAGGCAATCTTATACCGGGATGGGCATTTGATAAGTCGGAGAGTGAAGTAACACAACCGGTTGAACATTTTAGAATCGGAAACAGGGACTTTATCATATTCGGTGACCGGTTTAAAACTTATATACTTGACAGGAAAGGCAATACACGGGTTGATGTGGAAACCTACTTCCCAAAATCAGCCCGAAATAATTACCTGTTAGATATACCCCGCGACGGTAAAGGACCTGGTATTGTCACCACCGATACTGCCGGTAAGATATATTTCATAGGTTTCAACGGAAAATCCAGAACATTCGAACCGGCAGGAAGATTTTCCAACAATCATTTTTTCGATTATAAGGATTTGAATGGAGACGGAAAACCTGAGTTTATCTATCTCGAAGGGACATCACTAACCGTATACAACAACAACCAGTCGATACTTTTTACCCATAATTTCGATTCACCCGTTCTTTCACGACCGCTATTTTACCAGTTTTCTGCCACTGACCGCAAACTCGGAGTGGTTTGTCGTGCTGAAAATCGGATATACCTGATCAATAATACTGGTGACTTATATGCCGGATTTCCTCTCCTGGGTAATACTCCTTTCAGTATCGGTAATTTCGGGGATTCCTTATCAAGGTTTAACCTGGTGGTGGGGAGTGGCGATAATTTTTTGTATAACTACAGAGTGAAGTGACTGGTGACTGGTGACTGGTGAGGAGTATATTCAATTCGGATGCTAACAAATTTGCAAAGAGCTCTTTACTAATATATTATTTAAATATTGCCAGCTATTCATTTTGCATTATTAATGTAAAATCAGTACAGTGTTTTTATGAGTAAAGACTTGCCCTATGCCCTTGCTCAATCCTCACCAGTCACCAGTCACCAGTCACCAGTTACTAACTATTTGTTTTTCAATTGATAACCTCTTTCCTCCGTTTACCTGAACGGTTCGTTTGAAAATAATTCCGAAAAATTTACAAGCAGAGGTAACATTCTAAAAGCAATTAAGTATACTATGAGAAATTTGTGAAAAAGTTTATTAACAGATTGGTGTTAATTTTGATTTGTTGTTATACAATATTTTTGCTTATTTTACCTTTTATAGAGGCTTAATTGGGCTATCTGTAAACCAATATAAAAAGTAGGATAGAAGAAATATGAAAAAAATTATACTGATCTTCTGTGCTTTTGTCCTTTGGACCGGAGCCTTTTCACAGCAAGAACGACAGGTAAGTCATTATATGTACGACCAAATCTCATTCAATCCCGGTTCCGCCGGCAGCAGCGATCAAATATCCGCGCACGCTATTATGCGTCAGCAGTGGGTAGGTATTGACGGAGCTCCGCTGGATTTCATAGTAAATCTGTCGGCTCCTTTTAAGCTGTTTAATGCCAATCATGGTGCTGGGATTTCCATTTGGAAGGATCAACTGGGGTTCAATAATGATATTAACCTTTCGTTAAACTATGCCTATCAGTTTTCCGTGGCAAACGGCAAACTCGGACTCGGCATAAGTGGTATCTTCGATAACCAGCAAATGGACAATCCCGTATGGGTAATTCCCAATTCACCATTGCACGATCCCAGCAATGACAATGCCATTCCAACAGGTAAGCAGAATGAATTCGTCATTGACTTCGGTGCCGGATTATTTTACCGTACCGAGGAGCTTTATGTAGGTCTATCTACAACGCATATCATGCAGGATGAATTTGTTTATCAATCCGAAGGTACTCCCACAGCCAAATCCGCTTTAAAGATAAGCAGACAATACTACCTCACTGCCGGTTATAATATTCAACTTTCAAATCCGACACTTGAATTGCTGCCTTCTGTCTTTATACAATCAGACGCACGGCTGACAAAAATTGATCTGAATACTACCCTCATGTACAATAAAAAGTTCTGGGCTGGCGTTACGTATAGGGTAGGTGCCGCCGTCGTGGGTATGATAGGATTAGAAATCATGAATGGGATCAGGGTAGGCTATTCCTATGATTTTGACACATCGGCATTGGCCAGCTTTTCAAAAGGATCACACGAGGTTATGATTGGATATAGTTTCACAGTAGGAGTGGATAAAACTCCACAGAAATATAAAAGTATCAGATTTCTATAAAAATATAGTTGAGAAAAGTAAAAGGGTTGTTATTTTGGATTAACATCATTGATTATGAAAAAGTTATTTTCTTTAGGATTTGTGTTGGCACTGTTTGTGATCACCAGTTGCTCTCGAGGCGGCGGTGGTGGGGGTGAACTGACAGGGGTAGAAGGAAGACCCAAGGCGTACGGTGAATCCGATCCTTTCGGCATGGTTTTTATACCCCAGGGCAGTTTTAACATGGGCGTAAACGACCAGGAAGTAGCCTGGGCGCAATCATCACAGACAAAAACAATCACAGTTGATCCTTTCTGGATGGATGAAACAGAAATTACAAACAACGAGTACCGTCAGTTTGTTTTCTGGGTACGTGACTCGATCATGCGTCGTTTGCTGGGTGAACAACTTGATGATTATGTTATTACCGAAGATGAATTCGGTAATCCAATTGAACCGCCGGCCATCAACTGGGAAACCAAGATTGATACCCGTGATGAGGAAGTCAATACAATTCTGGCCGATTTGTATTTGAATCAGCAGGAACGCTTTTACAACAAGAAGGAAATTGATACCCGAAAACTGATGTACGAGTATTTCTGGATTGACTTGAAACAAGCCGCGCGGAAATCAAACCGTTACAACTTCGATACAAAGAAATATGAAGGTTTTATTATCGACAACCAGGGCGAAAAGGTGGAAATAAAGGACCGTTCCTCCTTTGTAATCCGTGATGTAGTCAATGTATATCCTGACACCCTGGTATGGATCGCCGACTTCACCTATTCATTCAATGAACCCTATACCATGATGTATTTCTGGCATCCTTCCTATGATAACTATCCTGTGGTTGGTGTTTCCTGGAAACAGGCTACAGCATTCTGTATCTGGAGGTCCATGTACCTGAATGCAGCTTTGCGGGCCGGCGGAAGTCCCGGCGTACACGACTATCGTCTGCCGCTCGAAGGGGAATGGGAATATGCAGCCCGTGGTAGTCTCGACAACTCTATGTATCCCTGGGGCGGTTATTATACACGCAACAAAGACGGTTGCTTCCTGGCTAACTTTAAACCCCTTCGCGGTAACTATGCCGATGACGGCGGTGTAACCACCGTGCCTGTCGGCACCTATCAACCTAATGAATACGGTTTGTACGATATGGCAGGTAACGTGGCCGAATGGACCAACAGCGCTTATGACGAATCATCCTATATCTTCTCACATGACCTGAATCCTGATTACAGATATAATGCACGTCCTGATGATCCTCCGGTAATGAAAAGAAAAGTAATCAGGGGCGGATCATGGAAAGACATTGGCTATTTCCTGCAAAACGGTACACGTTCTTACGAATACCAGGACACAACCAAATCATACATCGGTTTCCGTTGCGTAAGACCCATCATGGGTGGAGTATAACTAAACCAAATAAATAATTCAATTTAACGCAAAAATTATTATGGCAAGCTTAGCAGATATTGTCGAAAGTTCAGGCTGGAAAAAATTCATGGCCAAGCTTTATGGCTGGGGAGCCTCCATTGTGATCACTGGAGCATTATTTAAAATCAACCACTGGCGGGGGGCTACTCTTATGCTTGCCATTGGAATGTTCACAGAAGCCATTATATTCTTCTTCTCTGCTTTTGAGCCTTTGCATGAAGAACTCGACTGGACACTCGTTTATCCCGAGCTGGCAGGTATGTCCGAACAGGATGAAATGGAAGAAATGAAAGAGCTTGGTACAGGTTTTGGCGGAAGACCAATTGAACGAATCGAAAATCTCCTCGGCGAGGCCAGCATCAATGAAGATACGCTGAAAAATATCGGATCCGGGTTGCAGAAACTCAATATGGCTGCCGCCGGCATTGCCGAAATATCCGGCGCAACAGCCGCCACCCAGGAGTTCCTGAACAACATAAAAAATGCTGCAGGATCGGTAGGCAGTATGAATGAAACCTACAATACAACGGTTCAGTCCATCAGGGAATCTGCCGGTACCCTGGCTTCAGCCTATCTGCAATCAGCCGAGCAGGTTGCAAAATCAGGCACCGAAGTTGCCGGCTCCTATCAGAAGATCGCCGAATCCCTGAAAGGTGAAAATGAAATAATCTCACAAAGCGGACGTGCCCACGAACAACATCTGGAAG
>Ga0315284_10003333_pt1 | contig 22778 bp, 10 predicted proteins | sample YL17G09_16_MG_FD_203696 | JGI IMG/M metagenome (GOLD analysis project Ga0315284, IMG submission 203696) | Sediment microbial communities from Yellowstone Lake, YNP, Wyoming, USA - YL17G09_16 | ecosystem: Environmental > Aquatic > Freshwater > Lake > Sediment | place: USA: Wyoming | collected... | reverse complement strand
CCCGCTCCACTGCGGCTCTCGGAATCGACTCCATTTTCACCCCCGCCTCGGAGTCTGTACCGATTCCCGCTCAAGCGGACAGATCGTGTGCTAATTCGACCGGACAATTCGTATGCTACCAACAGGGACACCACCAACAGGTCGCCAATCCGCAATCAGAACACGTAGCGGAAGCCCAGCTCGATGCTGCGCGGCAGGTTGATCTGAGTAACGGGCACCACTCCGAATAGGGGCGATGTGGGGGTGGTGTTCGGGAAATCGAAGATCGGCGTGTTCGACACGTTGAACGCCGACGCTTTGAATTGCAGCTTCTGGCGCTCGGTGATCCGGAAATCGCGAATCAGCACGGTGCTGATCTGCGGCGCGGAATGGCGGCGGATGTTGGGGCTGCGCAGCTTCGCCGTCCGCAGGGTGTCGGGGGGGCGCTGCACCCAGATCGCCTTTGAAGTGTCGAACCAATGGTTGAGCGTTTGCCCGCTTTCCAGCTTGGGGTTGCCGTAGATGTAGTAATCCGGCAGAGACATCGGTTTGCCCGACTGCATCACGCCCATCCAACTAGCCTGCCACCCCCCGATCAGCTTGGACAGCAGCCCTGAGTTGACCCACTTCTTTTTCGGGCCGACGGGCAATTCGTACATTCCGCTGATTACCAGCCGCTGCGGGGTGTCATAGGACGCCAGCTCCCGCGAAGGTTTGGGGTCGGAGGCGTTGAGGAAGGAGACCGCCTCCATGGTTTTCGAATTGGTGTAGGAAACCAGGAAATTCAGCCCATGTTTGAAGCGCTGCTCCACCTTCAACTGCAGCGAGTTGTACCAGCTCTGTCCGATGCTGATGTTGTTCATCGTCACGGTGTCAAACTGCGGGAAGGGCAGCAGCAGCGTGCGCCGCTGGACGGTAGCCTGCTGGCCGCGCGAGGTGTCGGACGGCAGTATGTTGTAAAAGGGGTTGGGGACCGACTGGTTCAGATACACGGTGCCCAGCGCCAGTTGCTCGGGCGTCAGGGAGTTAATGTTGTTGCTGCTCCCAATTTGTTTGGTCTGGCTGCTTACATAGGACAAGTCGGCCAGCAGGCCGGGGCGCAGCTCGTATTGGAAACCGGCCGAGTATTGCCAGACATTGGGAATCTTGCGCTGCGCGTCGTTGAAGCTGGTGGCCCCCCCTACCTGGGTGGCCAAGCCGAGCGCCGCTCCCGGCGGCTGCGTCAGGCCGTTGGGGAAGGGATCGGAGAGCAGCCGAAAAGGAAGAAACCCGACCGTAGTCGTTTCGGCGCTGGTGGTTTGAGAAAAGCCGGTCACGCCGCCGTAATCGGTGGTGCCGAGGTAGGAGAGGCCGAAGCCGCCGCGAAACACCAATGGTTTCGATCTTAGCAGTTTGTAAGCCAACCCGAAGCGCGGCTGGAAGTTGTTGCGGTCTGGGTTGAAGGCGCCGCGCGCCGGGGCCGTCGCCGAAACGCAAGAAGCAGTAGCGACCTTTTAGAGTGCGGCAGCTTGCAGCGCCTTTTCTGCACAAAGCTTCACGCCCAGTCGCGGCCGCCCGGTGCGCGCGGTTCTTGCTGCGGGCGCGCATCCGTGCGGTTGGCGGTGATCCAGGCGGACAAGTCGGCTACGATCTGAGGGTGCGTCGCTGACACATCGTGTCGCTCAGAGGCGTCGGTGGCAAGATCGTACAACTCCCAAGCTGCTTTAGGGTCGTGGCGGACCAGCTTCCATCGCCCGTAACGACAAGCTTTCAGGCGAGCGGTGAGATCCGGGTCGAAGTCACGGCCGTTCCACTCCCAGTACAGATGGCGATCGGGGCCAGGCCGGCTCTTACCCGTCAATTCATCGACCAGCGAGATGCCATCCACACCGGAAGGCAAGCGGGTGGACCCGCCGGCGATCTGCGCAGCGGTCGGCAGAAAGTCCGGAAAGTACACGGGCCGATTACTGATAGCCCGTGCTTGTATGCGGCCCGGCCAGCGGACGATCCACGGCACTCGAATGCCCCCTTCGTACAAATTGGTCTTCTTCCCGCGCAGTTCGCCGCAGGAGTCCAGCTCGCCCTCAAAGCGTTCTGGCGCGCCGTTGTCGGAACAGAAGAAGACAATCGTATCGCGCTCGATACCAAGCTGTTTCACCAGCGCCAGGGTTTCGCCGACGAAGCGATCAACCATCGAGCAAAAAGCGGCGTGGCCTTTGGCTGGCAGGCTCCACGGCTTGTCCTTGTACTCAAGCCAAGCTGAATCGTCGGCAGGTAGCTGGTAGCGGCCGTGGGGCAGCGTCCAGGGAGCGTAGCAGAAAAACGGCCGGCTGCGATTGTCGCGAATGAATCGCTTCATCTCGTCGAAGATGCGATAAGCGGAGAACTCGCGGCGCAACCCAGTGTCCGGATCCTTGTCGGCCACGGCAAACTCCACCGGCTTGCGTTGATTGAATCCGGCGTTGCCCGGTAACGGCAGCTTCTTCCCCGTATCGATCAGATAGTTCGGATAATAGTAATGCGCATGCACCTGGTGGTAATAGCCAACAAAGCGATCAAAGCCGTGCTTTTCCGGCACGCCGCTGGTATCGACATCGCCTAAACCCCATTTCCCAAACCCTCCGGTCGCATAGCCGGCCTCCCGGAGCAATTGCGCGACGGTGACGTCTTCCGCCAGCAGCGGAGTACCTCCACTATTGCCACGCACCGAAGTGTGGCCCATGTGGCGGCCGGTCATGAGCGTACTACGCGACGGAGCGCAAACTGTGCACCCCGCGTAAGCCTGGGTGAAGTGCATTCCCTCAGCCGCAAGGCGATCGATGTTTGGCGTACGAATCGCCTTTGACCCATAGCAGCCAAGCTCGCGTGGTCCCATGTCGTCGGCCAGGATGAAAAGGATATTTGGTTTTCGGCGGGGCGCTGCGTAGCCGGCTATGCCGGCCAAGCCTGCGGATACCGCTGTTTGCAAGAGAGACCGCCTTGATAACACTGGTTTCGTCATATGCGTTTCCTTATTTGTCCGGCAAGTTGCGGTCGGCCGGCTCATTTTCGCTCCGCAGGCGCCGCTTTGGGCGCCGCTCCCTCCATGGGGAAAAGCGGTTGGATCATCTCGCTGTTCCATTGCTGATACGCGGTAAGCAGCTTTTTCACCAAGTCGGGGTGGACGGTTAAAAGATCCTTAGTTTCGCCGATGTCGGCGTCGATATCATAAAGTTCCGGCGCATCGCCGACCTTTACTAGCTTATAGCGGCCTTCACGGACGGCCCAAGTCACGCCGCCGCCCGTGCGCCAGAACAAGCGTTCATGGGGCGGCGCCTTGACCTGGCCCGCCAGATGAGAAAGCAAGTTCACACCGTCCAGCTTCAGTCTTGGCGACGGCTGGACGCCGGCGGCGGCCAACGCGGTGGGCAAGATATCGAGCGAGATAACGGGTTGCGAGAAAGTCTTGCCGGCGGGCAGGTGGCCTGGCCAGCAAGCCGCGAACGGAACCCGAATTCCCCCTTCATACAGCGAACCTTTGCCTGCGCGGAGCGGGTCGTTCCGGGAGCCATTGAAGGGAACGGGACCGCCGTTATCATTCAAGAAGAAGATCAGCGTGTCCTGTTCCAGCTTCAATTCCTTAAGCGCGGCCAGCACCATGCCGACTCCGTCGTCGACGGCGCTCAGCATTGCGGCATACATGCGCCGCTTTTTGTCCTCGATGTTGCCGAACCGATCTAGGTACTTGTCGCTGGCCTGCACGGGATTGTGCGGGGCGTTGTACGCCAGATAAAGGAAGAACGGGTCGTTTCGATGCCGCCGGATGAAGGCATCGGCCTCGCGGTTCCAGACGTCGGTCAGGTACTCAGTCAATGGGACAGCATGTCCGTTGCGCTCGATAGGCAGCATCTGCTCACGGCCGGTGGCCTCCGTTTCGGATTTGAAGTAATCGTGGCGGCCGCCGATAAAACAGAAAGTCTCGCTGAAGCCGCGCTGTAAGGGGTGGTGCCGCGGCGTTGCGCCGAGATGCCATTTGCCGACTAGCCCGGTGGCGTACCCCGCGGACTTGAGTAGCTGCGGGAGGGTAATCTCGCTGAACGGCAAACCGACTGTCTCATCCTTCGGATCGTAAATCGGATTGTTCTCGTGACCAAACCGCTGCTGATAGCGGCCGGTCATTAGCCCCGCACGCGTGGGGCTGCAAAACGGATGCGAGACGAAACCATTGGTGAAATGCACGCCCTCCTTGGCGATATGGTCAATGTTTGGACTCCGGATATCCTTCGATCCCTGGAAACCCGTGTCGGCGTAGCCCTGATCGTCTGTCAAAATAACGATGATATTGGGCGGCCGCCGGTGAGCAGGTAGCAACGTCAGAGTCGACCCTAGTACAAATTCACGGCGATTTAGCATGGTTTCTCCTTCCGATTCAGCATCATTTCTCCACTAGCGGTGGGCCTCGTTCGCCAGCCAGTCGAACGCTTTCTGCTGGAGGCTGGGCGGGAATCGGTTGAAGTCCATCGGCGTGTCGATCTGCAACCGGTCCTCGCGCCCCAACAAGCTGTACACTTTTTTCGGTCCCTCCAGTTCGCGGCGCACATCGGCGATACGCGCGTAGCGATCGAGCGTGGGCGCGACCAGCAGCGCTGGACGCGGCGCGATCAGGCTTACGACCTCATCGTAATCAAAAGGAACACGGGATTCCTGGCCTACGAAGAACCCCAGCCGCGGCATCAAGCCGTGAAGATGCGAATAGTGTCCGATTCCTTCGGCGCCTTTATCGGCCGTATCCAATCGCAGCGGATCAAAGCCGCAGACGGAAACGACGCCCGCCGGCCGCTCGTCGAGCGCGGCGGTAAGCAGGCCCAGTTTTCCACCCAGCGCGTAGCCCAGCAGGTAAATGCGCGATGCGTCGACTTCCTCCAACGCGGCAAGCGCATCGATAGCTGCCCTCGTGTCGGCCAGCATTTTACCCATGCGGGACCAATGCGCGTAGCGATCGTCGAAAGAGCGCCCGTCTTGAAGGCGCGTCCCGAAGCCGATCTGATCGAATGCAAAAATGGCAAAGCCTTTCTCAGCCAGCGCATCGAAGTGCTGATAGTCGGTGATGATTCCAAACCACTTGGCGCCCCACAGGAGACCCGCCGAGTATCCCATTTGATATGTGTAGGGGTGCAACCAAATTACCACCGGCCATTTGCCGGGTTTCGGCTTGCCGTCGGCCCCAAGCGGATAAAATAGATCGCCCTTCAGGTGATCTCCGAAGGGAAGAAGGGCCACGTCCGCATGTGGCATTTTCCGTCGGGGCGGAAGTGGCGCTTCGCTCGCTCCCGTGGGCCGGTTGAAGAGAGGAGATAACCAATGGCGCCCGCCCAGCCCGCGAGCACCGAGAATCTTGGGAATTGGGGGGAAGGCAAAGGCGGGTGGTTCGTCTCCCAGAGCCCACGAAATTCGCTTGCGAATCTCCGGTTTGGTATGCTCCCATGCTGCCGCGCTGGCGATTGCTTTTCCGCCGAGCAGGAAATCACCGACTTGCCGGCGCGGGTAACGTTGAAGGTCGATCTTCTCCCCGCTAATTCGCCGCCAATTGTCGAAGCTATACCCGTGCACCCAGGTCTCGACCTTGGGGAATGCGTGGCGGCCAAAGACAGCGTCGAAGAAGTCAAGCATGTCCTCGATGTCGCCGGCAAACGGCTCGTGTTCGCCAGGCCGCAGGTGCAGCCAGAGATTCTGCTCCTTGCCCAGGAGACGGTACACGCGCTGTGCCGAGCGGTAGGCCTGCTCGAAGCCCAATACGTTCGCCGCCGTTTCGTTATAGCCGGCATGGACCATGAGACCGCGAGGAGCAACCAGGGCCATCAGCATGTTCTGATCCACCGGAAGCTTGTCTTCCCGGCCGGCAAAAAACCGGAAACGCGGATGGAACCAGTGCGGCCTGGCGCCGGTCAGCAACTCAAGACTCTCGATGCCGAATATGTCAGTGGTGTAACGCCAGGGGATGGACCCTCCGGTATTGCCACTGGCGGGCGCGACCGCGGCGATTCGCTCGTCAAACGCAGCCGTGAGCAGCGCCAGTTTACCGTTCGTGGAATGGCCGGTCATGGCAATCTTCGCCTTGTCTACCTCTGGTAGCGTGACCAGGTAGTCCACGGCACGCGAGCCTGCCCAGGCCCAGCGGGTAAGGCAGGAAAAGTCGTAATCGGGGTAGATATCGATGTATGCGTCGCCATCGTCGCCATAGCCGTACGCCGGCTCCAGGGCATAGTAGGTGCATACAATATAGCCCCGTCGCACGGCCGTACTTAGCCACGGCGTTCGGGGAAAGGGCTGGTTGGACAGAAAAACCGGGAACGGACCTTTGCCGTCGGGGATAACCAGCTCAAGCCGCAGCGTGGCGCGATGATCGGGTCCGAACTCGAGACGAACGTTGCGAATGGTCGTGGCGCCCTGACGCCGCGTCTGGGTGACTACTGCCCGCAGATTCTGCGGCGCCGGGGGCATCTTCCCGTATACCCAATGCTCAAACTGGGAGCGAATCCATTGTCTCTGCCGCTTCCATTGCTCCGCGTTCGTTATCCGGGTCTGGCTGCCGCCCTCGCGCATCATCAGCGGATCGGGCAACCCGGGGACCGACGGCATGGAATCGAAATCCGGGGGAAGCTCGCCGGTTCGCTTGATCCAATCCTCCCAATTCCCATCGAGTGCACTGACCCGGCTCTTATGGCGTATCAGCGTACCCGAAACCGCATCCTTCAAAAGCACATCCAAAGTCTCGCGCCTGCGTTCAACCGCATCCTGAGCAACCAGGGTCGAGCACAGAAAGAAACAAACGACCCAACCGAATGGTCTCGGCATCTCCGTTCACCCCTGTATAGCGCTCCGTGGAAAGTCATGTAGGGGCGGCCCCATGTGGCCGCCCGCGCCTTGAAATCGACGGGGCGGGCGCCCACATGGGGGCGCCCCTACATGGCTGTGATTTTCATCCCCTTGGGTGGCCCGAAGGGCCATGTCCGCTCTCTCCAACTTCGGCTGTTACCTGAATGTTGCGAAAATCCGCGTTTTGGGTGACACCATCAACGAAAACTGCCGCTCCACAGGGCTTGCTTAGCGCACGCGCAAGCGGTTTCTGTATTCCTATCTCGCGTTATTCGCCAGCCAGTCGAACACGCTTTCCTGCAAGCCGCGCGGGAACCGGTTGAAGTCCGCCGGTGTCTCAACCTGTAACCGGTCTTCACGACCCAGCAGGCTATACACTTTTTTCGGTCCGTCGAGTTCGCGCCGCACGTCGGCAAACCGTGCGTAGCGATCTAGCGTGGGCGCAACCAATAGCACCGGCCGTGGTGCAATCAGGCTGACTATCTCGTCGTAATCAAAAGGAACGCGCGCTTCCTGGCCCACGAAGAACCCGAGGCGAGGAATCAAGCCGTGCAGATGCGAGTAATGCCGGATTCCCTCGACGCCCTTGTCCGCAGCGTCGAGCCGCAGCGGATCGAAGCCGCAGACCGAAGCGACCCCGGCCACGCGCTCATCCAAAGCGGCGGTAAACAGGCCCACTTTGCCGCCAAGGGCGTAACCGAGCAGGTAGATCCGCGACGGATCGATTTCTTCCACCGCCGCGAGCGCGCTGATCGCGCCGCGCGTGTCGGCGATCATCTTGCCCATCAGCGACCAATGCGGATAACGGTCGTAAAACTGCCGCCCATCCAGAATGCGAGTGCCGAAGCTGAGTTGATCGAACGCGAATACGGCAAACCCCTTGCCGGTAAGCGAGCCAAAGGAGGGCCGCAGGTCCGCCATGTAATCGGAAACCTTCGAGGTCCAGGGGTAGCCCGCGGACCATCCGTAGTGGTACGAATACGGGTGCAACCAGATGACAACCGGCCATTTGCCCGCCTTCGGCTTGCCGTCGGACCCGAGCGGGTAGAACAAATCTCCCCTCAGGTCGTCTCCAAACGGAAGGATGCTGACGCCCATTCGTTCCATGGGCCGTCGCGGTGGAGTAGTTACCTCCAGACCTCCGATGGGCCTATTGAAGAGAGGAGACAGCCAGTGCCGCCCGCCGAGCCCGCGAACCCCCAGGACTTTGCGAATCGGCGGAATGGGAAGCGCGGGAGGTTCCTGTCCCAATGCCCATGAAATCCGTTTGCGAAGCGATTCTCTTGTCCGGTTCCAGGTTGCCGCGCTGGCGATCGCTTTTCCGCCAAGCAAAAAATCCCCCACCTGTTGCCGTGGATAAGTCTGAACGTCAACCTGTTCTCCGCTGATTCGCCGCCAATTGTCAAAGGTGTATCCGTGTATCCACGTTTCCCGCTTAGGAAAGGGCTTGCGACCGAAGACCGCGTCGAAAAAATCGACGATATCTTCAATATCGCCCGCGAAGGTTTCGTGCTCGCCGGCTCGGAGATGCAACCAGAGGTTTTGCTCGCGGCCGAGGAAACGATACACAGGCAACACCGAGCGGTACGCCTGCTCGATGCCGATGGGATTCCCTTCTGATTCCGAATAGGCGCTGTACATCATGAGCGGCCGGGGAGCTACCAGCGCCAGCAGCATGTGCTGGTCCACCGGAAGCTTGTCTTCGCGGCCGGCAAAGAAGCGCAAGCGGGGGTGGAACCAGTGTGGAAAGTTGGTGGTGATGTCCTGGATGCTTTCGGTGGCGAATATGGCGGTCGTGTACCGCCACGGGTTATTCTCTCCGGTGTTGCCGCTGGAAGGAACCACGGCGGCGATTCGCTCATCAAAGGCAGCCGCCAGCAGCGCCTGTTTGCCCTGCTGTGAATGGCCCGTCATGCCAATTTTCGTCTTGTCCACTTCCGGCAACGTGTACAGGTAATCCACCGCCCGCAGGCCCGCCCATGCCCAGCGCGCCAGGCAGGAAAAGTCATAGTCGGGGTACACATCAATGTATGCATCCGAATCATCGCCGTTGCCATACTTCGGATTCTGGCCGACGTAGCTGCACGCGATATAACCGCGGCGTACCGCGGTGCTGATCCAGGGCATTTGGGGGAATGGATGGTTCGTCAGAAAAACGGGGAACGGACCTTTGCCATCCGGAATTACCAGTTCAATCCGTAACGTCGCCCGATGATCGGGCCCAAACTCGAGGCGCACCTTGCGGATGGTAACCGCGCCTTGGCGGCGGCTTTCGGTGACCACCGCCCGCATATTTTGCGGCGCTGGCGGCATCTTCCCGAAGACCCACTGCTCGAATTGCGATCGGATCCATTGTCTCTGCCGCTTCCACTGTTCCTGGCTCGTAAGAGGAATTAGCTTGCCGTTCTCGCGAATCATCAGCGGGTCCGGCAAGTACGCATTCGAGGGCATGGAATCGAAATCCGGCGGAAGCTCACCGGTACGCTTTACCCATTCCTCCCACGTCTTATCGAAAGCCGAGATCCGGCCCTGCCTCAAAGGGCGGCTGGGAATCAGATTTTTCACGAGCGCATCCAACGACTGGCGCCGCCTCTCGGTCACGTCCTGGGCGACGAGCGTTGCGGATGCGAGGAACAGGCAAAGGGCCAAACGAAACAACCGCAACATTACCGGACTCCTGCTTGGTTTCAGTAAACGAGCTTGATCTGCAATTGGACCCGCCGCGGGTATCCGTTTTGCACCGTTACCACACCGAAGGTGACGCTGGTCGGCTGGGTGTCCGGCGCCTTGAATTGCGGATGGTTCAAGGCATTCAGGAACTCCGCGCGGAAGTCGAGCGTCATCCCTTCCCGCAACCTGATCTTTTTTATAGCCGATAAGTCCCATGAGTTAATGCCGTCCGTGCGCGTGCCATTGAAGCGGTAGGACATGCTTCGCAGGTTGTAACTCAATTGCTTCTTTGGATCGCGCTCGAAGCCAGCATCCGTGTTGAACCAGCGATTGAGAGTGCGTTGGCTTTCCGGCAGGGGAATATTGTGAAGATTGCCCGTGAAGAGGGCGTTACCGAAGCCGAACGGCGCACCGCTCTGAGCAGTGTAGATGCCCGTCAATTGCCATCCGTCGATGATGCGGTTGACGACCGGCGGCGCCTTCTGTAAGAACCTTCGCCCGCGGCCGAACGGGATCTCGTAGATCCAGCTCAGGGCCAGATGCTGTGGAAAGTCCTGATCGGAAATGACTTCGGAAGGACGTGGGTCACCGGCGTTCAGGAACCCAACGGCATCCATGAACTTCGACCAGGTATAGGTGGCCTGAACCGTGTATCCCGCCGAGAACCGCTTCTCCGTGCTGATTTGCAAAGAATGGTACCAGTTGTACGAGCTATTGCGCGTTGTCGATACGCTCGTAAATTGCGGGTAGGGTGTCAACAGCGCGGGCCGCGTGATGTAGTTTCCCCCACGAGACATAGATGAAGGCACGACCCCGAGGAATGGATTGGGCAGGTTTGCTGTAAGATAATCGATCGTCGCCTGGTCGCGGACCGGACTGCGGCTGAGGTAGCTATCCGGGAGTGCGTTTAGATCGTACCCCGTGGATGCCCCGAAGCCGGCACCCGTACCCCACTTGGGGAAGATGCCAAACATATCCATGTGAATTCCCTTGCTGCCGACGTACGCGACATCGAGAAGGAACCGGCCAGGCAATTCCCGCTGGATGTCGAACTGCCACCGCTGTGTGTAGGCAGTAAGGGGATGCCCGTTGTAGAAACTGATCGCTCCACCCACATTCGTCTGCGCGCCCAGCGAGGCCCCCGTCGGTTTAAGGAAACCGTTAGGAAACGGGTTTGCCAAATTGGCAACGAAGGTCATGCCTCCATCGTTGGAGGCGATCAAGTTCGTCGTCTGGCTAAAACCGGTCAAGTCCACGGTTGTCCGTTTGAGACCGGTATTGCTGAAATAGATGCCGTAGCCTGCACGAAGAACGGTCTTCCTCGTCAAGGCATAGGCCAGGCCGATCCGAGGCATGAAATTTTTGGTGTTGCGGTCCCAGAGTGTCCGCGGTTGGCCGCCCACGCCCGCGAACGTGATCCCGCCACGCACTTTGAAGTCCGCGGGAGCCAGTTCGGGGATGGGATTCTTCGCATAGTTGGCTCGGGCCTGCGCTTCAATCGGCTGTACGAAATTGGGATCGAAGCCCCGGACGGTGCGGTTGTACCTTTCCGTGACCGGCCCTTCGAGCTCATAACGCAGGCCGAGGTTCACAGTGAGCTTGCGAGTGGCCTTCCAATTATCCTGAAAGTAAGCCGACCATACCGTCGATTGCGCAGCATAGGTATCGGCCAGCATGAAGTTGCCGCCCGAAGGCAAGCCAAACAGGAAGGACGCCAAAGCCTGATCTTTTGGCGCGAGCAGCGTAGCGGAATTATCGAACGGCCCGGTGGTATAAGCGGCGGTAAAGTTAAGCTGCCCTCCCGTAGAGTTCTGCCCCAGGTTGTATTCGCCCTGCCGATACTGGCGGTATTCCATGCCTGCTCTCAATGTGTGAGAGCCGGCCACCTTGTCCAGGGTGCCGGCCAAAGTGCGCGTCTCCTTCGGTTGCCATACATCATTGCCGCCGCCCATCTTCTCGTATCCGGTTATGTTGATGCCCGGAAGCCGCCGGATGCCTGGATCAATGAGGTTATTGTAATAAGAAGAGAAACCAAACGTCGTCAAGTCGATGCCCGCGCCTTCCGGGTTTCCGGATGATTGCGAGACGATACGAGCCTCGCCAACACGGATATTCATAATCAGGCTCGGACTCCACGTATATACATCGTCCAAGCCGAAGCCGCTTGAGTGATACCAGAAGCGGCTTCCCCCCATAATGTCTTTGAAGTAATCGGGATCGTGGAAGTTGGCGTCGTACTTATTGACGCGGCCATACAGCCGGTGCCGCTCGCTGAAATTATGGTCCACCCGGGCCGTATGCGAGAAGAAAGCCACTCGCTGCGGTTCGCTGGGCATCGGCAGGTTGTTGGTCCCATCGACTGTGCCCGGAGAAGTGGGCAGCGGATAGTAATTAACCAACTTCCTGGCGATGGGATCCATCCGTGCGGCGGGAACAATGTTGCCCGGCAATGGATCTCTTTGGAACCGGTGGCCGGCGGCCACGCGGGCGGTCATCGGATCGTACACCTGATACAGATCGCCCAGTTGCAGCAAATCGGAAAAGTCGCCTTGGCGCCGCTTGGCCGTTGGGACGGTGAGATTCTTGCCGCGGGGGTTTTCATTTCGGACGCCTTCAAAGGCGTACATGAAAAATGTACGGTTCCTGCCATTGTAAGCCTTCGGAATGATGACCGGGCCATTGAGCATGGCGCCATATCGATCATAATTGAACGTTTGGCGTGCCGTTCCCGTCGCATTCTGGAAGAACAGGTTCGCGGTCATGTCCGGACTCATCTTCGACCAGTAGGCAGTCCCATGTAATGCGTTGGTCCCCGACTTGAGGCTGACGTTCACCGAGGGGCCGGTAGTCTGGCCGACGGAAGCATCAAAGAGCGCGGTCTGGATTTTGATTTCGGCCACCGCGTCGGCCGGCGGGATGAAGGCGGGTTTGCCCGCGGCATAGTTGTCGGGCGCGGTGTTAGGTACTCCGTCAATCGTGTTTTCGCCGGATTGGTTCCGAGAACCTGACATGGCATAGGCCACATTCATGTGCGCTTCATACGGCTGATCCAGTAGCATGTCGCCCATGAAGGCGACGCCGGCGGCCAACTTGAGCACGTGGTAAGGATCTCCATGCACAAGGGGGAGTTCGGCCACCCGCTTCGCGTCGATGACCGTTCCCGCCGAGGCATCCGCCGTATCCAGCAGCGGCGTCTCGCCTTTTACCGTGATGGTTTGCTGGACTTCTCCGACATCGAGCGCGAGGTCCAGAACCATTCGGTCATTGACGCGCAGCTCGATATCTTCCCTTACAGACCGTTTGAAGCCCGTTTTTTCGGCAGCCACCCGGTAATGACCGGGGATGAGGAAGGGCGCCAGGTAATTGCCCTCCGCGTTGGTTTGGAGAGAAATCGCCACCCCGGTTGCTATGTTGGTCACCGTTACGGAAACTCCGGGTATGACCGCGTCCGACGAATCGGTGACGCGCCCCAACAGCGTGCCCCGTGCTTCCTGTGCGTGAAGCAGCGGAGTCGCGGTAACCAGCAACAAAACTGCAATCAATCTGGTCAGCATGCCTGCCTCCTTCGTTGCGGCTTATCTCCGTGCCGCCCAAAGGGCGGCAAAAGACCACCATGGACAGACCTGATTGGTTCAAAACTGCAAATCGATCCCGGTTCGGTCATACTGCCCCGCGGCTAGCGGCGCGCGGCTTCCACCAGCCAGTCGAAGGTCTTCTGTTGCAGGCTGGGCGGAAATCGGTTGAAGTCCACCGGCGTGTCCACCTGCAGGCGATCCTCCTGTCCGAGCAAGCGATAAACTTTTCTAGGGCCCTCGATCTCGCGCTGCACATCGGCGATTCGGGCGTAACGGTCGAGCGTGGGAGCCACCAGCAGCGCTGGCCGGGGCGCAATCAGGCTCACCATCTCGTCGTAGTCGAAGGGAACGCGCGCTTCCTCACCCACGAAGAATCCCAGCCGCGGTATCAAGCCGTGCAGATGCGAGTAATGGCCGATTCCTTCCGTGCCTCTGTCCGGAGTGGCCAGCCGTAACGGATCGAAGCCACAGACGGACGCTACGCCCGCCACTCGCTCATCGAATGCGGCAGTGAGGAGGCCCAGTTTTCCACCCAGTGCGTAGCCGAGCAGATAAATGCGCGATGCATCGACTTCCTCCAACGCCGCGAGCGCGTTGATCGCCGCCCGCGTGTCGGCCACCATTTTGCCCATGCGGGACCAGTGCGGATAGCGGTCGTAAAAATATCGCCCATCCAGAAGTCGGCTGCCGAAGCCGATCTGGTCGAAAGCAAAAATGGCGAATCCCTTTTCCGCCAGTGCGTCGAAGTGTTGGTAGTCGGTGATCATGCCATACCACTTGGCGCCAAACAGGAGACCCGCCGACCATCCGAATTGGTAGGTGTAAGGATGCAGCCAGACGACCACCGGCCATTTGCCGGGCTTCGGCTTGCCATCGGCACCGAGTGGGTAGAATAGGTCGCCCTTCAGATCGTCTCCGAAGGGAAGAAGACCAACACCCATGTGTGGCATCTCCCGCCGAGGCGGAAGCTGTGCTTCGGTTCCTCCCGTCGGCCGGTTGAACAAGGAGGATATCCAATGGCGCCCACCCAGGCCGCGCGCTCCAATGATCTTGGGAATTGGGGGAACGGGGAAGGCGGGAGGCTCATCTCCCAAGACCCACGAAAGCCGCTTGCGGATCGCTGGTTTCGTTTGCTCCCACGCGGCGGCGCTGGCCAGGGCTTTGCCGCCCAGCAGAAAATCTCCCACCCGTTGGCGCGGGTAACGCTGCGGATCGATCTTTTCCCCGCTGATTCGCCGCCAGTCGTCGAAGGTGTATGCATGAACCCACGTCTCGACTTTGGGAAATGGGTGACGGCCGAACACCGCATCGAAGAAGTCCACGATGCGCTCGATGTCGCCTGCAAACAACTCGTGTTCGCCGGCGCGCAGGTGCAGCCACAGGTTCTGCTCCTTTCCCAAGAGATGATACACGCGCTGTACCGAGCGGTACGCCTGTTCGAAGCCCAAGACGTTGGCCGCCGATTCGTTATAGCCGGTATAGAGCATTAAACCCCGGGGAGCAACCAGGGCCATGAGCATGTTCTGATCCACCGGAAGCTTATCTTCTCGGCCCGAAAAGAAATGCAGTCGGGGATGGAACCAGTGCGGCCTGGCGCCAGTCAGCAACTGGACGCTCTCGCCGCCGAACATGTCGGTTGTATAGCGCCAAGGGCTGTTCTCTCCGCTGTTGCCGCTCGAAGGCGCGACCGCGGCGATTCGTTCGTCAAAGGCGGCCCCCAGAAGCGCCTGTTTGCCGTTCTGGGAATGGCCCGTCAGGCCGATTTTTGTCTTGTCCACTTCCGGTAGCGTCAGCAGGTAATCGACGGCACGCGAACCCGCCCAGGCCCAGCGAGCCAGGCTGGAAAAGTCGTACTCCGGGTATACATCAATGTAGCCATCGGAATCGTCGCCGTCGCCGTACAGCGGATTGCGGGCGACGTAGCTGCACGCGATATAACCCCGGCGCACCGCCGTACTAATCCAGGCCATTCTCGGCCAGGGATGGTTTGACAAAAAGACGGGAAACGGACCTTTGCCATCGGGAATAACCAGCTCAAGCCGCAACGTCGCACGGTAATCTGGCCCGAACTCGAGCCGAACGTTGCGGATGGTGGTAGCGCCTTGACGCCGGGTCCCGATGACCACTGCCCGCAGATTTTGCGGTGCCGGCGGCATTTTCCCGAAGACCCAGTGCTCAAACTGCGAGCGGATCCACTGCCGCTGCCGCTTCCACTGTTCCGGGTTCGTAATGGGTATCTGCCTGCCGCCATCCCGCAGCATCAACGGGTCAGGCAATCCCGAGGTCGACGGCATGGAATCGAAATCCGGTGGAAGCTCGCCGGTGCGCTTGACCCAGTCCTCCCACGTTGTCTCGAATGCGCTGACCCGGCCGCTGGGACGCACCATGGTTCTCGAAATTGTGTCCTTCAGAAGCACATCCAATGACTGGCGTTGGCGCTCAGGCGCCTCCTGAGCAACGAGGGTCGAGCAGAGGAGGGCCGAACATAGGAGAAAAGACGATCTTCTCAACATCTCGCGGCTCCTTGTGCGGTTCTATTTAGCGCGAACGCCCGCGTACGACCCAAAGACTACGAGGCACTCAGCACGCTATTCATGAATAAAGCGGGCTAGCGGTGCGCGCTTTCCGCCAGCCAGTCGAATACTTTCTTCTGCAAGCCAGGCGGGAATCGGTTGAAATCCACCGGCGTCTCGACCTGCAACCGGTCCTCACGACCCAGCAAGCTATACACTTTCTTGGGCCCTTCGATTTCTTTCCGCACATCTGCGATTCGCGCATAACGATCGAGCGTGGGAGCCACCAGCAGCGCTGGACGTGGCGCAATCAGGCTCACCACCTCGTCGTAGTCAAAGGGAACCCGCGCTTCCTCACCCACAAAAAATCCCAGGCGTGGCATCAGGCCATGCAGGTGCGAGTAATGGCGGATTCCCTCGGTGCCTCTGTCCGGGGTGGACAGCCGCAAGGGATCGAAGCCACAAATTGAAGCAACCCCTGCTACTCGTTCATCGAATGCGGCGGTAAGCAGGCCAAGTTTCCCGCCGAGGGCGTAGCCAAGCAGATAGATGCGCGATGCGTCGATTTCCTGCAAGGCGGCAAGGGCGTTGATAGCCGCCCGCGTATCGGCCACCATTTTTCCCATCCGAGACCAGTGCGGGTAGCGATGGTAGAACGGCGGTCCGTCCGGAAGGCGGGTGCCGAAACCGATCTGATCGAACGCAAAGATGGCAAAGCCCTTTGCTGCCAGGGCATCGAAATATTGATAGTCGGTGATCATGCCAAACCACTCACCATGCACCAGAAGACCGGCCGACCATCCGAGCTGATAGGTGTAGGGATGCAGCCAGATGACCACGGGCCATTTCCCGGGCTTCGGCTTGCCGTCGGCGCCGAGCGGATAGAACAAGTCTCCTTTCAGGTCGTCTCCGAAGGGGAGAAGGCCCACGCCCATGTGTGGCATCTTTCGGCGAGGCGGAATCTGCGCATCGCTGCCTCTGGGCCGGTTGAAGAGCGAAGACAACCAATGGCGCCCGCCCAGCCTGCGGGCACCGAGAATCTTGGGAATCGGAGGAATGGAAAAAGCGGGAGGCTCTTCTCCCAACGCCCATGCTATCCGCTTGCGGATCGTTGGTTTTGTTTGTTCCCACGAGGCCGTACTAGCGATCGCTTTCCCGCCCAGCAGGAAATCGCCGACCCGCTTTCGCGGATAAAGTTGAGCGTCTAACTTCTCCCCGCTGATTTGCCGCCAATCGTCGAAAGTGTACCCGTGCAACCAGGTCTCGACTTTGGGAAACGGGTGACGGCCAAAGATGGCATCGAAGAAGTCGACAATGGGTTCTATGTCGCCCGCAAAGGTTTCATGCTCGCCGGCGCGCAGGTGCAACCAGACATTCCGCTCTTTTCCCAGGAAACGGTACACGCGCTGCACCGAACGATACGCCTGCTCGAAGCCCAAGACGTTGGCTGCCGATTCGTTGTAGCCGGCATAGAGCATGAGACCCCGAGGAGCAACCAGAGCCATCAGCATGTTCTGGTCCACCGGAAGCTTGTCTTCTCGCCCGGCAAAGAACCGCAAGCGCGGATGGAACCAGTGCGGCTTGCCGCCAGTCAGCAACTGAATGCTTTCGTTGGCGAACATGTCCGTGGTGTAACGCCACGGGTCGTTTTCTCCGGTGTTGCCGCTGGAAGGGACGACCGCAGCAATTCGTTCGTCAAACGCGGCCGCCAGCAGCGCCTGTTTGCCCTGCTGCGAATGGCCCGTCATCCCAATCTTCGTCTTGTCCACTTCCGGCAGCGTGTACAGGTAATCCACGGCCCGCAGGCCCGCCCATGCCCAGCGCGCCAGGCAGGAAAAGTCATAGTCGGGGTACACATCGATGTATGCGTCAGAATCGTCGCCGTTGCCATACTTCGGATTCTGGCCGACATAGCTGCAGGCGATATAGCCGCGACGTACAGCGGTGCTGATCCAGGGCATTTGTGGGAAAGGATGGTTCGTCAGAAAAACCGGGAACGGACCTTTGCCGTCCGGAATCACCAGTTCGACCCGTAACGTTGCCCGATGATCGGGGCCGAACTCGAGCCGTACCTTGCGAACGGTGACGCCGCCTTGTCGGCGCGTCTCAGTAACGATCGCCCGCATGTTTTGCGGCGCCGGCGGCATCTTCCCAAAAACCCACTGCTCGAATTGGGAGCGGATCCACTGCTTCTGTGGTTTCCACTGCTCCAGGTTGGTAATGGGAATTAGCTTGCCGTTCTCCCGGATCATCAACGGGTCCGGCAACTGCGGGATCGAGGGCATGGAATCGAAATCCGGTGGAAGCTCTCCGGTTCGCTTCACCCAGTCCTCCCACGTTCTCTCGAAGGCACTGACCCGGCCACCGGGGAGCACAGGGGTGCTCGGACGGAAATTCTTCAGCAGCACGTCCAATGTCTGGCGCCTGCGTTCCAACAGATCGTCAGCAACGAGGGTCGAACACAGAAAGAAACAAACGATGCAACTCCATCGTCTGGGCATATTCGAGCTCCTTCCCTGGCTGGCACCGCCGCCGTTCTCCCGGCGGGGCACTGCCGATGCCCGCTACATGGCGCAGTTCAGTAAACCAGCTTGAGCTGCAATTGGATCCGCCGCGGGTATCCATTCTCTGTAGTGACGCGGCCGAAGGTGACGCTGCTCGGATTCGTATCCGGACCCTTAAAAAGAGGGTGGTTCATGGCGTTGAGGAATTCACCGCGTAAATCAAGTGTCATCCCCTCCCGCAACCTGACCTTCTTTATCACCGACAGGTCCCACGTGTTGAGGCCGTCGCTGCGGAGGCCATTGAAGCGGAACGACATGGTCCGCAAGTTGGAGCCCAGTTGCTTTTTCGGATCCCGTTCGAAACCCGCATCCGTGTTGAACCAGCGACCGAGAGTGCGTTGGCTTTCTGGCAAGGGAACGTTGTGGAGATCACCCGTGAAGAGAGCATTACCGAAGCCGAACGCCGCACCGCTCTGAGCAGTGTAGATGCCCCCCACTTGCCATCCATCGATTATGCGGTTGATCACGGGCGGCGCCTTCTGGAAAAACTTCCGCCCCCGGCCGAACGGGAGTTCATAAATCCAGCTCAAGGCCAGATGTTGCGGGAAGTCCTGGTCGGAAATCGAGCGGGCCGGCTGCGGGTCGCCAGCATTCAAATACGAAACGGCGTCCATCGACTTGGACCAGGTGTAGGTGGCCTGAACCGTGTAGCCCGCTGAAAACCGCCTCTCGGTGGTGACCTGTAGCGAGTGGTAAGAGTAATATCCGGAATTTCGGGTGGTCGTCACACTGGTGTATTGCGGATACGCCGTCAACAGAGCCGCCCGGGTGATGTAGGTTCCGGAGCGGGAGGTTCCAGAAGGAAGAACACGGTAAAACGGGTTGGGCAGGTTGGCGGAGAGGTAATTGATCGTCGCGTCGTCGCGCACCGGGCTGCGGCTTAGATACTTGACCGGGAGCGCGTTTAGATCGTACCCAGTTGAGCCGGCGAAACCGGCACCCGTGCCAAATTTGGGGAAGATGCCGACCACGTCGATGTGGGTCCCCCTGCTGCCAATGTAGGCCGCATCCAGAAGAAACCTGCCAGGCAATTCCCGCTGGATATCGAACTGCCAGCGTTGTGTGTAGGCCGTGAGCGGATGCTCACTGAAAAAGCTGATCGCTTGACCCAGGTTCGTCTGCGCGCCCAGCGAGGCTCGAGTCGGCTGCAGTGCCCCATCAGGGAACGGATTGGCCAAGCTGGCAACGAAAGTGAGACCTCCATCGTTGGAAGCAACTAGAGGGGTCGTTTGACTGAAGCCGGTCTGATCCACCGTGGTTCGTTTGAGACCGGTATTGCTGAAATAAATGCCATAGCCTCCACGAAGAACGGTCTTTTTCATGACGCTGTAGGCAAATCCGAACCGGGGCATGAAATTCCCCGCGTGCCGATCCCAAAGCGTTCGTGGTTGGCCGCTTACCCCCGCGAAGGTGAGCCCGCCGCGCACCTGGAACTGGTCCACGGGCAACTCCGGCGTGGGATTTTTCGCATAATTCGCCCTCGCCTGCGCTTCGATCGGGTGTATGAAATTGGGATCGAAGCCGCGAACGCTGCGGTTATAGCGTTCCGTGATCGGTCCTTCGAGTTCGTAGCGTAGTCCCAGGTTAAGCGTCAACTTACGGGTCACCTTCCAATCGTCCTGGAAGTAAGCAGACCATACAGTCGATAGGGCAGCGGAACTATCTGTCAGCGTCAAGTTACCGCTTGCGGGCAGGCCAAACAGGAAGGACGCCAAGTTCTGGGCCAGGGGGCTGGCAGGAACAGGCGAGTTGTCGAGGGGGCCAGTGGTGTAAGCCGCGGTGAACTGGAGCACGCCCCCTGTGGAGGCCTGGGCCAGGTTATACTCGTCCTGCCGATACTGTCGATACTCCATGCCAGCTTTAAAATTGTGAGAGCCAGCCACTTTGTCCACCGCGCCCGCCAGTGTGCGCGCCTCCTTCGCTTGCCATGTATTGTTTCCCCCGCTCATGGCTTGGTACCCCCCGATCTGAATGGTTGGAGGCCGCCGGATGCCCGGGTCAATCAGGTTGTTGAAATAAGGGGAGAAACCAAGCTTGGTAAAATCGAAACCGACTCCGGCCGGATCGCCTATGTTCCAGGTGACCACGCGAGACGCGCCTGCCCGGACGTTCATGACCAGGGTCGGGCTCCAGGTATAGACGTCGTCCACGCCGAACCCACTCGAGTAGTTCCCAAAAAGCGCCCTTCCTCGCATGACGTTCTTAAAAAAGTCGGGAACTTGGAAGTCTGAATGATATTGGTTGACACGGACATACAGCCGGTGCCGGTCACTGAAATTGTGGTCCAACCGGGCAGTATTGGAGAAGAAAGCGACTCGCTGCGGCTCGCTGAGCATCGGCAGGTTGTTGGACCCATCCACGTTGCCGGCGGCAGTGGGGGCCGGAAAATAGTCCAGCAGCTTTGAAGCGACAGGGCTGATCCGTGCTGCGGCAATGACGTTGCCCGCGATGGGGTCTCTTTGAAATCTGCCACCCCCAGCCACCCGGGCCGTGAGCGGATCGTAAATCTGGTAGAGGTTTCCTAATCGCAACAGGTCGGAAAAGTCGCCTTGGCGTTCCTTGGCCGTCGGCACGGTGAGAAGCGCACCCATAGGCTGGTCATTGTGAATGCCCTCATAGGCATACATGAAGAACGTGCGGTCCCTGCCATGGTAGACTTTCGGAATGACGACCGGGCCATTGATCGTTGTTCCCCAGCGGTTGTAGTTGAACGTCTGCCGCGGTGCGCCCGTCGCGTTTTGGAAGAACAAGTTGGCCGTCCAGTCCGGGCTCATCTTGGACCAATAGGCGGTCCCATGCAGGGCGTTGGTGCCTGACTTCAGGCTGACGTTGATCACAGGTCCGCTAGTCTGGCCGACAGTGGAATCAAATAGGGCTGTCTGGACCTTGACCTCGGCAACCGCGTCGGCCGGCGGTATGAATGCGGGCTTGCTCGTGGCCGACCCGTCCGGGGCCGTGTTGGATATGCCATCGATAGTCGTCTCGCCGGTACCGGGCCGACTGCCTGCGATCGCATAAGCCCAGTTGGGCTGGGGATTGTACGTATTCTCCTGCGTATAGTCCCCCGAGAAGACAACACCAGCGGCCAACGGAAGGAGATGGAAGGGGTCCCCGTGCACTATCGGTAGCTCAGCGGTACGCTTCGCACTTATAACTGTCCCTGCCGATGCGCTGTCCCTTTCCAGCAGCGGCGTCTCAGCCGTGACCGTAATGCGCTCGGTGATTTGGCCGACTTCCAGCTTGACATCCAGGCGGACACGATCGTTCACACGCAGCTCAATCGGGCTGCGCTCGAACGCCTTGAAACCGGTGTGCTCCACCCGCAGGCGATAAACGCCCGGTGGGAGATAAGGAACCAGGTAGTTCCCCTGGCCGTTGGACTCGGTTGCTGAGCGGACCTCGGTTTCTGTGTTGACCACGAGCACCTTGGCGCCGGGCACCACCGCTCCCGAGCGGTCGGAAATCACACCGAGCAGAGTTGCCCGGTAATCCTGGCCATATCCACAAACCACCCCCAACAGCAACGTTGCGACAGAAATGCGGACCACACGCACAACAGCCTCCTGGAGTCGCTATATGCGACGGTTGCTTTCACGCTTCCATCCACCCCTGCGCTGTCTCCAAACCCGGTCTTACTTAAGTGTTGCGATAATCCGCGTTTCGGGTGACAACATCAACAGAATTTGTCGGCTGGCCGGGGCGGGTCTTAATAGAGCGATGGCGTCCGGCCCAATGCCAGCCCAGCCCTTGAGCGCGAGGGTCGCGTCCGCATCGTGCCGTTAGCCGCTTTCAGCTTGCTCGCCAAGGGGAGCCGGGGGACAATGATTGACGAATTGCAGGCCAGAGGGCGGTCCAAGGCGAACGCCGCCCAAGACGATTGCCGCTCTCGGGTCTATTTTTAGTGCGTCCTGCTTGTCAACAAAGCAGCCATTCGCGCTACATACAAGTGGAGCTGAAAGGCGCACAAGTTGTTCGGGCGGATTTCCACAAACCCAAGGAAGGATTCTGTGAATCGGGCTGAGGCCGACCAACTGATCAATTCGCTGTTCGAAGACTGGTACGGCTCTCTCGTCCGCTACGCGACGCGCGCCGGTGGTTCTCTCGCTGTCGCCCAAGACGCCGTCCAGGAGTCGTTTCTGGTGCTGTATCGCGAGTTGCTCCAGGGCAGGAAGATCGAAAACCCAAGGGGCTGGACGCTCTGTGTCGTCCGGCGGGAACTGGTGCGGCGCTACCGGGAGCAGGCTCGTCACGGCGGCCCCTTCCAGCCGCTTTCCGGGCTCGCGGACCTCGCCGATCATCGCGCGGAGGACCGTCTGCCGGAATGGCAGGACGATGATGTGACCCGGCTCTTTCGGGTTCTCACCCGGCGCGAGGAGGAAGTTCTTCTGTTGCGGCTGAAGTCGTTGAAGTACCGCCAGATCGCCGCGCAGCTCGGGATCAGCGCGAACTCTGTAAAAACGCTTTTGGCCCGCGCTTTGAGGAAAATGCAGCGGGCGTCGTCAATTCGGCCGTCGGGACAGCAGTTACAGACGCGAGACGATGATGATGAACAAGGCATTCCAAAGACATTACAGTGACGACCTGCTGGTCGCCTATCTGGATGGCGAGCTTTCGCCATTCCGGCACAAGTCCGTGCACAAGCA
>Ga0315284_10003332_pt1 | contig 22780 bp, 12 predicted proteins | sample YL17G09_16_MG_FD_203696 | JGI IMG/M metagenome (GOLD analysis project Ga0315284, IMG submission 203696) | Sediment microbial communities from Yellowstone Lake, YNP, Wyoming, USA - YL17G09_16 | ecosystem: Environmental > Aquatic > Freshwater > Lake > Sediment | place: USA: Wyoming | collected... | reverse complement strand
CGCCATCGTGTAGTTGACATCCCTGTGCTCGAACGATTTGACCGACAGCAGGACCCTCGCGTCCTGGCCGACGGTGAGATTCCTGGGGTAGTCCGTGGCCATCCCTCCAGGTCCCAGGATTGCCAATTGCGTGAACCTCTCTCCGACACGCGGCGTCGTGATGGCCCACGCGAGCACGACGACCGACGCTATCAGCATCACCACGATTCCGATCGTGAGGATCTTGTCTACGAGCGGCATGCCCCCGAAGTCCATCTCGAAGTTGACGACGATTGCGAACCTCTCATCTGCAGGAAGCCGCATCCTTCGGTACCATCCCACAAGTGAGACGCCGATGATGAAAGCGGAGACCGAAGCGAGTATCGGGTCCAGTCTGATCCCCCAGGGAGTGAAATTGAGCGCGAGGCCGATGAGGGGCACGATTGCAATGCTCAGGCCGAAGCTTAGCGCGACTCTTTCGATGCCATCTATTTGGTCATTCTCTGGGAAAAGCGCTGCCGTGGCGGCGTATCCTGGCAGGAAGAGGACGAAGATGAGGCCGAGGATCTGTCTAACCGCGTTGTCTGGCGCCAGGTACACAAGCGTTATGAGGGCGAGTGCTAGCACCATGCAAGCGAGTAGGTCGTACGGAGTGTCCCGAACCTCCAAGTGGAATCTCCAGGGTCGTCTTTCGCGCTCTGCCATGACTGCTCCACTCCGAAACATATCACTGTATATGAAATGTAGCGCATCCGAGGACAGGATATTATAGAGCCTTCCCTCATTTCGAGTCCCTGCAGAAGACGAGCGGGGTCTTCAGCCAAGACAGGTGCGCACTTTGCTGGTATCTCACAAGATCTTCATCAGCATGCTCGTATGGACGGTCATCTCCATACTGATCTCGTTGTCAGCGGGTATCGAGGTCCTAGCCACCCTCGAGCTGATCGGTCTCCTTGTGATAAGGGAGCTCACGGACGGCTTTCTGACAAACGAGACAAGGCAGCGGATGGACTTCTTCATCTACGCTGGTCTTATCCTCTTCGTGGTGGTCGTGCTCAGACGCGTCTGGCTCGTCCTCTCATAGTCGTTTCTGCTCGAGCGCCTTGCCGTGTCTCTCCCTCTCGCGCAGCAGGTATCTGACAAGACCCGTCCGCCAATCGGGATGCTCCTGCACGATCTTCTCGAAAAGCTCCTCTTTGCTCATGGCCTGCGGCGGAGAAGGGGCCTTCTTTCGGAAGAACCTCAGGCCGAGAGCCTCCGTGATCGCATTGAGGAGGACCTTTGTCTTCCGGACTGTCCAGGCTACCGTCCTATCCACAACGTCCGTGAAGATCCATAGCACGAGGACGAAAGCAAGGAGCGCGATGATCGCCTTCGCGTTGTCGGATACCTGTCCCGTGAACTGCATCGTGACCGCGATCGGGTCGAAGAAGGTGTGGTGGCTTTCGTCGAAGAAAACCGCGGTCCTCTCGTTGCAGACCTCGTCGATGAGGTTGGCGCCGAAGATCCCGTTGTCCATGTGAGCTGCCATGCCGTTGATGAGAACGCTCGGGTCGGACAGGAGGAGTATTGAGCCTGCTCCGAGTCGCTCCCGAGCCGCGATGGGGAACGGCCCCCTAGGTTCTCCCCATTCCTGGAGCCTGTTGCCGTTCGTATCCAACCAGCTGGCAATGCTGGAAAACGCTATGGCCTCTGTGTCCCCGCCGATCGTCAACGATGAGGGATAATTGAGCAGGAGGGTGCTGACGTTCTTGGTGATCGGATCGGTTCTGAGGTCGTAGACGACGGAGAACTCGGGCTGCTTCTCGAATGCCAGGTCCATCACGAGCTGGTTCGAGAACCGCGAGGTCGCGCCCATGCCGATGAGCAGGCTGTTGCCGGTCCCGAAGTCGTCCGCCAGCAGCAGCTTACCGCCGTTCCTGACGAAATCCCCGACTATCCTTCCTTCCGCTGAGGTGAACGCCTTGCCCGGCCCGATGACGACAAGCGAGCTAGTTGCAGGGTCGAGGTTGATCTCGTCGAGACCAAGTTGAGAGATGGTTATCTCCGTTCCTGATGATTTGACCTGGAAGTCCGGAACGAACTTGCCGGCCTTGTACGTCAGGATCGCGAGCTTGCTGGTCCCATTCCAGCCTGAGTTGAATATAGAGAAATCGGCGGAGGTGGAGACGATCGGCGCGGCCATGCTGATTATGAGCAGGACGGCTGCAATCGCCATCGCCCCCACAGCCGCGAACCCCCTTCGCACCCTAACCTGCACGCGAGCCCCCCTTTGACTGGACTCTCACGAGGTCGGTGAGGGCTGTGCTCATCATGACCACATCATCATCCGAGAGCGATGCGCCGGAGTACAGGGCGCGCTCGAAGAGGATCGTGGCCTTTTCCACGGGTCTGACCGGAAACCCGAGTATCTTCAGGATCCTAGCCACCTCCCAGTGGGTCATGCTCGTCCTTATGGCGATGTTCGCTTTTGCCGAAAGGAATGCCAACAAACGCTGATAGTACCAGACTATCCTCTCGTTCGGATTGGCCGGTCCGACCTCTCCCGTCAACATATCCTTCGCAAGCTCCACCATCGCTGCTGCAGGAATCGTCCCAGGTTCTGCCACCTTCTCCAATGATTCAAGGATCTCTGTCTTGCTGGGCTGGAGGCGCTTCCTCTTGTCCATCATCTGGATGACCCTGACAGCAATCGCAACGGTCATGAGCACAAGCAGCCAGAAGAAGTACGCATACTGCCCGACGAAGAGGTACGTGATGGTGTCACCTGGTCCGCCGAACGACCATTTGGGTATGATGGGCCAGAACGGGTACTTGCCGATCTTATAGCCGTAGACGGTGAAGCTCTTCTCATCCTGCGAGTACCTCCAGATACTGTCGCGGTGGAGGAACGCGGCCACTATCGTGTGCCCACCCAAAGCCATTGGATCGGTAGATACCGAGAATGCGAATTGGCCGTCCTGTCCCGTCGTCAAGTTCGCGACCACGACCCCGTCGATTGAGAGAGCGATCTCCTGGTCTGGCATCGGCGTCGTCCCGTTCGCGATTAGCGTACCGTTGCCGACGACGTAGTATCCGGTGAAATAACGTGTTGCGAAGAGGTTGAGCGAGACCGAGGTGGGAATGTCGACGATTATTGTCGTGACGTTGGACGCGCTCGGCTCGTACGGCAACTCGCCATCATAGAAAGCCTGTAGCACGTGTACGCCGTAGCCCAGGTTGGAGGCCTTCCAGGAACCTTGGAAATTGCCTAACGAATCGGTCCTGAATGTCAAGGTCTGTCCGTCCAGGATGAAATGGCAAGGAGCATTCTCCAATGGTCGCTCTCGAACATCCATAAGCTGCGCGTCCGCAACCAGCTCGTCGTCAATCGTGAGAAGTTCGCTGTTTACCACCAAGGAGATCGACGTTGGCACCAGCAGGATGCTGATCGTGACGGTGTTGGAGTTCAAGGTCCCGGCCGGTGTGATTGTTGTAGCTCTGAGGACATGGCTCCCGAGCCAGCTCGCGTTCAAAGGGATCGGATATGAGAAGGAGAATCTCCCGCCGGACGAGGTGTTAGCGAAAGTAAGGTTTGTTCCATCCATCTGGATCGCGACCATATGACCGATTGCGAACGCCCCATCGAAGTAGAGGTAGCCCCCTCCTGTGATCTGGTCCCCGAGATAGTAATCGCCAGCAGAGAGCCATAGTAAGGAGAACGACTGGGTTTCATCCCACGGAACTCCTTCGCGCGTGAGCAGGTCGATCTCCGCCAAGATCGCGTGCAGCAGTTCTCGGAGCTGCTCTATGAGCGGGATCAGACGGTTGTCCGTGAACGGCTGACCGCCCTCGACGACCAGGCCGATTATGCCGTTCGCCGAGACGAGCATGTCGTCGATCGTGTTGTTCATCTGGAGGATCAGCGAATTGACGTTCCTGATAGAGTCGAGCGCCTTGAGCATCTCTTCTCCAGTGAGGTTCGCGAGTTGGGAAGCGGAAACCACATCATACCTCGCCCCGAGTAGCGAAACCTCCATCGATGAGAAGGAATCCATCTGTGCCGAAAGGCTGTTGAACGGTGGAAGCAGCCTGCTCAGGTTCTCATAGCTACCGGCGATGTTCCTGATCTTGTCTAGGATCAGTCCCGCTGGCGTCAGCAGCCCCCTCACGACTGTGAGGTTCTGCTCCACTTGGTCCATGCTCTCGTTGTACATCCTCTGGAGTGCGTTCTCGGAGTAGGCGATCGAAGACCTGAGCAGAGAGATGACGACATCGAGGCTCGATTTGGCGAGGTCGTAGTTCTCGTGTGGGATCTCATCGGCTCTCGAGTTGACAGCCAAAGCGGGCAAGACCATCATGATCGATGCTAAGGCAGCGAAGCACAGTCTTGACGTCCTCAAAGGTGGTCTGGGGAGAGCTCTCATGGATCCTCAAACAAATTGCTTCCTCACTAGAAAACCTTATCCAATGGAATCTGTCGACTCCTCGATTCGAATTGCCAGGAGCAGACGCAACAGCCTCACCATTCTCCTATGCTGAGAGTGAACTCGACCACGTCCTTGCTGTTGTCGACCGCCTGGACGCTCACCAACTTGCCCGTGGCGCGCGCGGCTGCCAGGAGCAGGCAAGAGCATCCGAGACACTGTAGCTGCCGGCACGTGTCCGGCCTTTCCTTGCGGACGGTTCTGCACGCATCACGCAGACCGCTGTACTCGACTCGAAGAATGGTGTTGCCGTCCCTCTCCTTGAAATGGAAATCCTTCATGATCCCGAACCCGTGCTTCAGGATCTGGAGCGTTCCCTCCGCGGCCTCCAACCCGACTCCGTCAAGCTTCGTGTTCAGCTCTGATTCGACGCTCTCGAGGAGTTCGGCTCCGAAGGGTTCGACCAGCATGCCCGGGCTCGAGCCGTCCTTCCCCGGCGACATGATCATGTCGTCCGAGAGTGCCTTCGGTGGAACGATCGGCTTGTTCGTGGCGACGACAAAGACTCTCTCTTTGGTCAGACCGTTTCGCGCGGGAAGATACGATGTGTTGCCCGTCAATGACAAGCCCATCAGGGTATCATTCGCCATCTTTGAGGCTGAGATCATCTCGGATTCGGCGACAATCGTCGATGTGCTCGGCTCGACTAGCAGGGCTATCGCGAACAGCCCGAGGAATAGGATTCCGATCCCGGACACTGCATATGCATCTCTCTGGTCTTCCAACATCGAAACCCTGTGCTGGAGGATCGGATCGTTTGTAGACCCGATCTCGTCGATGCTGGCCTGGGAGTTCCACGCAAGAACAAGAAGGACGATTCCGGCGGCACTTATGCCAAGCCCGATGACACGCGCGGGTGAAAGACGCAAGCGCGAGAGCAGGTTGTTAGGTTCCATCGGAAATGACCGTTTCCGAAGAACGTCGAACTACGATTTCTATGTGCCGGCATGTCTCCAACCGGGTCGCTCATCCTGCGCCTTCACTCATGTGCTATTGATCTCAGCCACAGAACCAGCATCGGATCGATGATTTCACCGTCGCTGACTATACCTTTCTTCTCGAGCTGCTTCTCAGTCCTCTGGACATGGGATCTGGACCTGAGACCATGTCGGTGGACGAATTCCTCTCCGTGAGTGACCCTTGGCTCATTAGCAACTGCCAGAAGATACTTCCTGTGCAAGGGACTCTTGATTGATTCCCAGAGAACTGAGCACACGGGTGATTGGTGTTTCAGCACGGAGATCACCGCCTCCTCAGCTTGTGCAAAGGTGGGTGATGATGAAATGTGGAAGAGCTCGTGGGCAATCTTCTGAGCGTAATAAGGATATCCTCCGCTTAGGCCGACTATGAGATCAGCAACTTCCTTCGTGAGCCTCCCTTTTGCCTCTGTGAACTTCATCATCACATATCCTTCTAGCTGGCTCTGCTGAATCGGACCTAGTTCAATCCAGTGCGCGAAATCGGAGAACGGTGCGGACTTCTCCTCGAATATCTGAGCAAGGATTTGCCTGGTGCTCCCGGCAAACACGTAGCTGACATTCCCGTGCATGTCGAATCTCTGTCTCATCGTCTGCAGAATTGTTGGATTCTCTATCGTAGCTATCTCCTGGAACTCATCAAACATGACTACAACACGTGTCGCCTTCTGGTTCGCGATGCCCTCAGGAAGATCGAGAGCCTCGGCTACATCCTCAATGGTTGGTCTTTCCGGGCTTCTTCTCTTGGAGTATATCATCAGGTATCTTCTGCACCTCTCGCAGTAGTACGCTGAGTATCTGTGTACATACCTCAGACTGTCTCGGCACTTCGGGCATCTCATCTCGTCCATTGGCGGTATTTTTAACTTGTTGATGCGCGGCTTGACTGTTCTGCGTACGGGTGCATATTTCCTGCAATTGTAGCAGTAGTACCTAGAGTGTTTCTCAAGCCATTTGAGCGCAAACCCACATCGCGGGCACATTCTGATTTCGGTCTTTGTGTCGGACAGTTTCAAGTGGTCGCCGAGATTCTTCTTTTCATGCGTTGAGGATGCGATGGAATTAGGGCTGGAATCTTCTGAATAGCTGGACTTGGTGTTTTCAACGACCGCTCGCCGCAGTTTCGGGTTCTTCAGGAGTTCCCATGCCGTTGGTGGGTAGTCCTGCAATCTGCCGTATCCAGCCGTCATCGTTTCTTTGGCAACTAGCTCCAGTAGAGTGGCTTCGTTCGTGATTCCAGTGAGGTTGATGGGCACGAAGACAAACTCTTTCGAGTACCTACTAGCTAGTTCTGCGAGCAGTGAGGACTTGCCCATCCCGTTTGGCGATCGTATGACGCAGCTTCCGCCGAGCCTGATTAAGTTCAGCAGTTTGGCGATTTCCTCGCCACGGCCGACGAAGTTGCCGCCAACTGCAATTGTGCCATATGTGAAGGGGTCCCTCGTGCTAAACACCACTCGTTTCTCCGCGATGCAGAGCGTATTGCTACTTTCGTATTGGGGAGAAACAGCGCGTGGTTATACATCTTTGTATGCGTGGTAGTATACTCTGAAGTATCGACGGTTGATTCTGGCGTATTGGGCAAGTTCTTGACACAAACGTAAATTGTTTTCTACCGGAAAGTGCACCTCGCTTCGTTTTGTTGCGCGATCATCAAGGCTGAAAAAACGATTGATTGGCTCGGACCACGCGCGGCCAAGGTTTTATTACTGTAGCGTGCGATTGAGGCGGGCAAATCATCTTACTGACCCGATACAAACGTGCGTTTGAAATGAGGGTCGGAGGAAATGAGCAGCAGTCGCATAACGAGGGGGGGTAAAGAGAGTGAAAGCTAACGAAAGTGCGGTTTTCAATCGCGTTGTGAATAGGACACTATATTCGAAAAAGATCGTCATGGCTGTGCTGCTTGCGACCATAATGGTCGGAAGCGCGTTCTTGGTAAGCACGATGAGCTTGGCAACAAGCTCCTCAGACAAGAACCCGACTGTTGAAGGTTGGAATCTGGAGCCATGGACTGACTGGACGACAGGCAGTGTGAAGAGGTATCTGGAGGGAGAGGTTGTCCCGATAAGAGTCACAATACCTAACGAAGATGCGGACAATCATGCAGGCGACAGGACAATTCACATTGCGCTGGACTTCTCCTATGAGTCACTTGGCAAGCCAACGTATTATGGTTTTGAGAACGCTGTGCCGTACAATTGGGGAGTCGACAATCCTTCTGCGCCTTTCGTGGCGGGAAGTGGCGATCAATTCTCCATTCCTGTCGCAGCTCAGGGGACCGTCAAGTCTGTAGCTGCTCCAGTGGATGTAACTGTTGGACATGAGACCAAGCGGGTTTGGGAGGTCACGGTTACTTTCGCTGAAGGTTCGCCAATGGTCGAGCTCAAGACAGGTGGTCTTCTCGCGATGAGCTCGGACACGAAGCACGGAGCATCCTGGTATCCTGGCGCGAGCCTACACTTTGGGCTCGAGGAAGAAGGCACGAGGACAGTCCCCGTGTTCGTCGACGGGGCTTTGGCACCACCAGGACTGGCCGTGGAGAAGAGCTGCACCCCAGACCATGTCGCTGAGAATGATTTCATGACCATTCAGTTGATCATCGAGAACCTTGGTCAAGCAGACGCGAAGAACCTCATGGTTGTCGACAAAATGCCCATGATTCCGGTCTTCGAGAGCCCAGAAGACCAGGTTCCGGTGTGGGTGGACCTATTGCGGTACGTTGAATACTCAACGTGGTTCAAGACGTCTGAGAACCCCATTCCACAGAAATGGCTGCTAGAACCTGTTGCATCTACTGAAGTTGACGACAGAGGGACTGCTGATCCAACGGATGATCAGACACTGCGTGTATACACGTGGAATGGATATCCGCTTGCGGACAACACACACCGAGGTACAGGTGTTGGTGGCTCAATGAAGTTCCTAGTTGTCACGATTTGGTTCCAGGTCTCCGTAGTCAACCCTGGCGAGCGGAACTTCGAGTACACCAACTATGCAGAAGTGAGCTACGATGATGGGCACGAGGGCGACTACGATCCTGCTTGGGACACCGCACCGTTCTGGGTAATCCAGCCGGCAATCCAAATCACCAAGCGGGCATTCATGCGCGATGACCCGAAGGAGACGAGCATACACTGCGCTGCTGCTCCTTACGACAGCGGCTATGAGAATGCTCCTGGACTTGGTGACTGGATCACCTTCGAGATCACTGTAAGCAACCCAAGCCTCGACTGGGACGTGGACCAGTTCTGGGTGACGGACGCTGCGATTGCAGCACAGCAACCAGACTACGACGGAGACGATCAGATTTGGTACGCTGGTGCCGACATCCCGCATGCGTGGCTGGACGGTGATATGCACCTGCACATGAACAGTTTCACCGCATATTTCGACTACCAGATAACGGGCACTGAGCTAGAGGTCCCGTGGCCTAATGCGGACAGTGACTACGTGTGGGTCAACCACGCGAACGTCCTCGCCAAGGATGTTGGCGAAAAGCATTATGCTGAGAGCGGAGCGGACTGGGATATCAACATCTTGCATCCAGATGCCCGCATCACCAAGACGGCCGATGTTGAGTATGCAGCGATAGTGCTTGATGCGAAGGGGGTCGTCGTCAGTGAGCAGATAACCTATACATTCAAAGTGGAGAATCTAGGCGACGCCCCACTGTGGTTCGCGCTTTGCGACCCCATGTTCGCGATCGACCCTCCATATTCGGACGTGTGTGAGGACTCGTTTGCGGGCAACACTAAGGCTACGGAAGAAGTGCCTGTGCCCCAGCCACTCGCTCCTTGGTACGACGACGAGGGCAACAAGGTGCAAGATGATCCACCGTCCTGGACGACGACGAGGACGTGGACATATGTTCCGCCGATAGTGCCGATACCGCCAGCTGGAGAGGAGCCTGCACCGCCTGAGCCTCCTCCTAACCCGATTGTGAACACGGTAACGTTGTGCGCTTGGGATTTGCAGGATCATAAGCTGAAACGGACCTCTACTGAAGAGGTCGATGTCGTGCATCCTGGGTTCTCCGTCAACAAGAGAGCCGTAGATCCCGACGATGCCAGATATGGCGATGTCCCTCCACCGGATGACAAGGGCTGGGTCGGTCCCAACATGATGGTCCTGTACGAGATCACCGTGACGAACACGGGCGACTCGGCGCTGTACTTCTTCTACACGGACAGCAACAGCCCGATGACGCCTGATGTGGCGGGAGCTCTGCCGGAGGATTTCGATCCGCCGTACGCCGATGCAGACCAGCTCTGGAACGGAATACTCGGAGTGGGCCAGAGTGAGACCAAGTACTGGTGGTACCATGTCCTAGAGAGTGACATAATAAAGGCCGGCGACGAGTTCGGCGACCTCCATGTTGGTCAGGTGGAAAACACAGTCACTGTGACTGCGTGGTGGAACAACGATGACGAGGACCACAGACTCAACACGCTTCCGCCTCAGAGTTCTACCTGCTACGTTGAGGTGACTTGGACCGCCGCCGGGACAGTGTTCCACGATGTCGGTGCCGGCAGCAATGCCTACGATGGTATCATGGAAGTCGGTGAATCTGGGCTTGCCAACTTCTGGGTTGAGCTGCACTACGCGAAGGAGACTTCCGAGGGATCGGGCGTGTGGGTTGAGGACACAGGCCACGCAGGTGGTTCCCTGTACAAGTTCATGGCGAGCAAGACGTCCTCGAGCATCGGAGACTATTTCTTCGACGCGATACTGCCTGGGGACTTCATCGTGAAAGTCCTGACAGTGCCTCCGTATCCGGCAGGCACTCCGGTTCCGCCTGACAACTACTTCCCGACGATGTACACGAGTTATGTCCTCCACCCTGTTGGTGGCGATGCCATAACTGACAAGGACTTCGGCCTCGCTGAGTACTCTGAGATCCTTGGCTTCAAGTACCTTGACAGGAACATGAACGCGGAATGGGACGATGATGACGCAATCGAGACGGGACTCAACGGATGGACCATAACCCTCTCAGGAACGGACTACGAGGGCAACTCGGTGAGTGAGAGCCAGACGACGGCAACGATCAACGACCCGAGATCCACCGATGACCCGCCTCCACAACTCGTTGGTGCCTACTACTTCACGCATTTGAAGCCGGGTCAGTATTCCATCACCGAAACTGTGAAAGACGGCTGGTTTGCCACGACACCGACAAGGCATCCCACGGACCCGCCTCAAATGTTCCATGTGTCTGACGGGCAGCTATACGACCAGTGTCACGACTTCGGCAATGTGCCAATGAGAGACATCGAAGGGTACAAGTTCTATGACAAGAACATGAACGGTGAAAAGGACAACGGCGAACCCGCCTTGCAGTACTTCACGATGAAGCTCTGGAAGGCCAAGGATCCGTACAAAGCAGTGTTGGATCCAGAGATGGACTATACGCTCGTTGGTAGCACGGTTACAGATGCTAACGGCTGGTACCAGTTCGTGGACGTGAAGCCCGGTAGGTACCTGATAAAAGAGGGATTCCCAACAAGTGGACCGAACAAGTTCCCCTATGGAACTGCTGCCGATTGGTTCATAACGAACCCAGAGGACCAGGCCTTCGATGACCTGTGGGACACGATGTGGGATCCCCCGGTGGACCCGCTGCTACTGCCCGATTTGGGCAACATGAGGTACGCTTACATAACGGGGTACCACTTCCATGACTTCTGGGGTATCTGGGGCGATCCGAGTGACCCAGCCAGCCCGGCGCCGTCGGTTCCTCCTGCCGCGCCGAAAGCCGCGCCTAACCATAACAAGGATGCGGGGGAGCCTGGCCTGGGAGGCCTCGGCGTGGACCTGTTCAAGTGGGACACTGCTCTAGGCTGGGTGTTGGTTCCAAACCCGGTTCCGTCGCTCGATTGGACGACATACAGTGCTGCAGGCACTGGCAAATTCACCCTGAAGGTCGTACCCGGAGACTATCGGATAACAGGCGAACTCGGGGTCGGTTGGTGGTGGACAACGTCCCACGCGTACGAATTCAGCGTGCCGGCGATCTACAACTCTCCAGATGCGCTCAAGTTCAGAGGAGACTTTGGCCACGCGCTTTCGACTGGATTGGATCCCGAGCTGAAGTTCGTACTCGAGCCCGGCTGGAACCTTTGGTCAGTGCCGATGATATTGCCAGGAGGCCTAACTGCGAGCAGCCTGTTGCAGGCGATCGGTCCAACCGGCGTCGCTGTGAGTATCCTGGACAAGGCGTCGGGTCAGTACAAGATGTTCGTGTCCGGAGACGAACCTGTTTTGTACGACTTCCCCATCGGGCTTGGTGACGGCTGCTATATCTGGGTCTCAGAGGCGACCCAGTTCAGCTTGGAGGGTGAGCTGGTCTACTCGGCTCAGATTGACGTCGTCGCAGGCTGGAACATTGTCGGCTTCAGCGAGCTTGGAAGCATGATGGCTAGCGAGATGCTGACCAAGGTTGTGGGATGCACCGCGATAGCTGTGTCCAGTCTCGACCCGATGACAGGGCAGTACTCGATGTACGTCGTCGGCGATGGCCCGGCGTATGACTTCGAGGTGGGTGCTGGGCTAGCATACTTCCTGTGGGTCGACGGTCCCGGACAATTGGTCATTGGCTAGTGGAGGAAAACTATTTCGAGTGGGCGGTCTTTTTAACCGCCCTCAAAAACCCTTTATCCTTTACAAAACTGGAACTTGGAGTGTTGACGTGCGTCCTTCCGTGAACGACCCGCGATTCTTGTTGACGAAATCCTTCATGTACGCTCGACGTCGCCATCGCAGAGGACCGTATGCCATAATCTGCGTTCTGTTCGGAACGGCTTTGGTTCTTTCGACGCCACTGCTCGTGGCAAATCATATCATTTCTGACTTCACTGCTTCTGCTGCTCCGGGACCGACGCGCGTCCAGGGGCACGTCTATGATTCCTTGGGTAGCACTGTCTATAATGCACAGATTACTGTTACGTTCCTGACCAGTTCTGCAAGTTGGAGCGGCTCCACGGATATCAATGGCTACTACCAGTCGAGGAGCTTTGGGCCAACTGAGTGGTCGATTGGCGAGACAATCGAGGTGACCGCAACTTATGATCTAGTGCAGGCCACCAACACGTCCTTGGCCGTGAATTCGATCACCCAGATCATTGACGTTACATTGTCCTTTGTGATTCCGGAGTTCGGAACTTCATCTGGCTTTCTGCTAGTCGTCGGCTTCTTGATGTTTGCATTCATTGCTGCAGTCCGGCTTGAGCACCTGCGCTAATGGTGACGGGACTAAGGATGACTTCCAAATTGCAGACTGGCTTCCTGGACTCGGCTGTCTGGGCCTGTGCGTAGGCTGCGCTTCTTGTGGCGACCTTCATAAAGATTTGGCAACTGCTGTCAGTTTTCTAGATAGTTCGTACATGGGCGCTGGAGAAAAGACTATATGTCACGCATGATATTGCCTAACCTCCGGCTCTGAAGCATACCGTCTTCCGAGCGTAGAACAAGGTGGTCTGGCATGGCGAGATTGGCATATAGCGTAACGAAGTTGAGGGGCGTCCTCGGCGTCGGGATGTTCCTTCTGTCAGCTTGCTTTGTCCTAGCGATGTCCTCGGACAACGCCTCAGCTGAAGGGCCGACTTATGTGCGCGGCCACGTCTATGGTCATGACGGGAATCCTGTTTCCGGTGCGCAAGTCGTTGTCAAGTTCCTGGGCGAAACCAAGACTTGGAGCGGTTCAACTGATTCGAACGGGCTCTACGACACACGCTCAGCGCCGTCGACGACCTGGGGACCGGGAGAGTGGAAGATTGGCGACACGATTGAAGTGACTGTCACATACAACTCGGAAGTCGAGGTGGCGACGAAGCTTGCTGTCGACTTTGCCTTTCAGACTGTGGATGTTCATTACGAGCTGACTATCCCTCAGCTTGGCGGCTTTGTCGGATCATTGGTTGTCGCTGCCACAGTAGGAATTGTTGCGATCGTCTTTGTGCAGAAGAGACGTCCCGAAACATAACAGATACGACCTTCTGGTTCATAGTCATGTGATGGACTTGCCTAGGCCTTGAGGGTCTGCTGCAACGTCAAACGTTCGCATCTCTTCACGAGGCAACAGATGCAACCTGCTTTATGCGATGTTCTCATCTGTGATAACAAGATGGGGTGCATTTGTACCTAGCCAGCATTCGTCTCATCAGTGATAACAGCCTGATACCGTATAAATAGGTCGCATATCGTGTCTTTCAATTGACGCCGGCTTCTCAGCTTGCAGGATGTGCAGAATCGAGAAGCTAATGCGAAGTGGTCAGGACTATGAGATCTTCAGTGTACGATCCAATATCAAGTGCGATTCTAGCAGTCGCAATCAGCCTGCTCTTTGTTGCGACGTCTTTTGCTCTTCTAGCTACAAATGATTCGAGGTTCGAACCGTCAGCTACAACATCCAATGCGACGGAACCCCCCGAACCTACCATCCAGAAATCCGTTCTGGATTGGAGCCAAACCGACTGGGATTGGCCGAGCTTCGCTGACGACATGGGCTACGTTGAAGTCATTGTGTCAGATCCGATGTCGGCATACGGCGTTTCATCATCTAGCGGGTATTCCTACGAATCGCTAGTTCGCGACGACAAGGATGGAGCTGCAGATACCTCGAACACGCATAGGGATTTCAGTGTAGGATTCCGAGGCTTCTCGGCTCATCTGAGCATTGAGGAGCTTGACCAGCTCTTGACCACGAACCCTTCTCTTCAAGCATACCCGGATCTACCTGTCAAGATCACGGTCAGCAGCAACCTCGTCCAGGTGGGAGCTGACCAGGTCTGGACGTATCATGATTCCTACGGAAAAGCAGTCAAAGGTTCCGGCATCACTGTCGCGGTGATCGACACAGGAGTCGACTACACACATCCCGATTTGGGCGGTGGGTTTGGAACAGGCTACAAGGTCGTTGGTGGATACGACTTCTTCAACAACGATGCGAATCCGATTGATGACAACGGCCATGGCACTCACGTTGCAGGAATAATCGCTGCCAACGGCGGAAGCTACGGAGTTGCTCCTGAGGCTTCGATTCTAGCATACAAGGTGCTTGGCGCTGACGGTTGGGGCAGGATGAGCACAGTCATCACAGGGATTGAGGCCGCGATGGATCCCAATGGTGACGGCAACACCAACGACCATGCGAACGTTATCAGCCTGAGTCTAGGCGGAGAAGGCAACTCCGACGACCCGGTGTGTCTTGCAGTCAAGAGCGCGGTCGACGCCGGTGTTGTGGTGGTCGTTGCAGCGGGCAACAGTGGTCCGACCTTTGGCACGGTTGGCTCTCCAGGACTAGCTCCGGAGGCGATCACTGTAGGCGCCGTCGATCACAATGGTCTGCTTGCCTCGTTCAGCTCCCGTGGGTCTGCTTCTGACTTTGTCATAAAACCAGAGATATCCGCCCCTGGGGTAAGCATTTCGTCAACGGTTCCGTATTCAGGGACCGAAATCAGTTCTCCTTCAGGTTATCTGGCTCTGAGCGGCACTTCGATGGCAACGCCCCATGTTAGCGGAGCCGCGGCGCTCCTGCTTCAGCTACACCCAGACTGGTCTCCCGCCCAAGTTAAATCCGCCCTGATTACAGGAGTCCAATCTTCGAGCAATTCGCTATGGCAAGGTGGAGCAGGTGTGCTCTGGATTCCAGACTCGGCGAGTTCTGTTCTGATGTTCCCCCAGCCAATCGTAGCCTATGGATATCCTTCAGAGGTAGGGCTTTCTTTCACTGTTGAGAGTCTGAGCGCGACAGCATTGACGTTGACCGCCTCGACAAGCGATTGGCGGTCCCTCGAAGTGAATGGATCAGCCTGTGGTAGGACGTGGGCCAATGTCTCGTCAATCTCCCCAAGTTCATTGAATATTGCAGCTCAAGGGGAGTCTAGCGCAACGATTGTCATCGCAGTGCCCTCTTCTGATTTCCCTGAGGGTTTCTACGAGGGCTCCATCCTGCTGAAGGACGCGAGTCACGATGTGCGCATTCCATTCGCTTATGTCTTGGTCTCGAGATTGAATGTCCACTTGTTTGACATCAGTGGGAAGGAATTCATCGATAATCGAGGCGGAGTCTGGGTGTATGCCTACCCTGGAGCGGAGAGGGGTTATGGTCAGAGCGATCGTCTCACCGCAACGACTCCTGTGAGTTTTCTCCTTCCGTCGGGAACGTATTCGGTCCATGCTCTCGGCCACCAGCTCCTGTACTTCTATTCGAGTCCTTACTTCCTCTCCAAGGTAGTGAGTATTGGTCGCATGCAGACTCTTGATCTGAACTTGATGATGTCTGATGCTAGACAGATGATACTAAATCTCACCACTGACGGAGGGCAGCCAATCTTCGTGATCGATTTCGTCATGTGGGGACGATACTCCGGGTCTTCGAACGTTTCCTTCGACGTTTCATACGTTGACAGTCTGATACGAGGCGAATCCGTTTTTCACCTAGCCAAATCAAGAATGATCTATGTCACGGACACTGTGGCATCGGTGGGGATCTCGCTGACGGGATTCTCCTACTCTCCAGGGCTCTGGGATTTCATGACGGCGAATTCCGACCACTGGTTCGAGTTCGCCAACTGCACCCTGACGGAATTCCGCCCGGAGGCAACCGCTGACCTGAAGTACCTGCTTTCTTGGGAGTTTGACGGTATAGATGCGACCACACCTTTGGAGTTGGGTGTACAGGAAGGAGTGGCGTCGACATATCTTCTAGACTACGACATCCCTGGCTCTATTGGCAACATTTGGGGTTATGCTGGTGGTCACATGGCCATGGGAGCGGATGCGAGCTTCTACCTCCGAAGGGGGTCGTTCGTCTCAGTCAACCCGTTCTTCTCCGGAATGACACGGAGGACTATTGTCCAGGGAGTCTACTCCGTATCGTATTGGCCAGGTAGCATATACGAGGGTTCTTTCGAAGAGATTTACAATGTACCGGACTACAGTCATGTGAAGAAAGTTACCAATGTACCTGGCGCATACATGCCAGACACGAACTATCTAGTCCCAATCTCAGACGTTTCAGATGTCGGCCGGATTGGCGCGGGGCCATTCTATCCCTCTGTTCGAACCTTCAATACGAACAACAGCATGGTGCTAGTGCATCCGCTGCTACGAGACCAGTCGGGAGCAGCCGTTCAAGGCCCGTTCGTTCCCAAGATGTATGTATATCATGATGGGGCGTTCTTCTACAGCAGAGATCTTAGTGAGTTTGGAGCTTCTCCGAGCGCTGAGCGAATTGCCACTTTGACCGATCAAGGTGCATACCTCTACAGCATCAACTATTCGACAGGCTTCGAGATATGTAGCCAAGTTGCGTTGTCTCTTTACTTCGTTTTGCCCTCAATCGACGTGAATCCGCCACAAATTACTGGAATGTCGATGTCGCAGCGGTTCGTTCCGGGGCAGGCTGTTCCACTCACGTTGACCGCGGTCGACGATCGCTCTTTGTCGACAATCGAGGTCTCATGGAGATCAGGGAATGCGGGAAGCTGGATCTCGTTGCCAGTCTCGAGTCTGGGCCATGGTGACTACTTTGCCAACATACAGACGAAAACAAGCGACTCAAGAATTGACCTGAGGATAAGGGCAACTGATTCGTCAGGCAACTTCCTCGAGTACTCCGCCTCGAACGCCTCACTGCGGCAAATTCCAGTTCTTTTCGACCTATCGGTGAGTCCTCAGTACGTCCCCTACAATAGCACGGATGCAACCGTTGTTCTTTCCGGACGATTGACTGACATGAACGGGAACCCGCTGTGTGCGTATGGCAGCATCCCGCTCGAACTGATGGTCGATGGCAGGAAGGTTGCTCTGATTCTTGACGATTATACAACTCAAGATACTCATGTTCACAATGGCACTATTCGTTTCGAATGGCGTTTCAATCCGATACACCTGTTTGAAAGCCCTGTTACAGACGCCGAGGTCCTGGTGACGTTCGACCTTGGAGTGTATGAGCCGGTTGTCAGGACCCTGACTCTGCATCCGCAGAAGCTCGTAAACAATCCTCCCGGGATTGAATTGGTGTCGCCCTCCAACAATAGTCTGATTGCTGCCGGTCAGGTAATAGATCTGACCATCGAAGACGACGGTCCATTCACCGTCGATGCAACTGTTGACGGGATATCGATTGGGCAATTGCACTCCCCATGGAACGTGGACACGACTTCGTGGAATGACGGAACTCATGTTCTTCGGATAATCGCCGTTGACGACCAATCTCTAACGGCCAGTGCGTCCTTCAACTTTGATGTGGATGCACAGGCGCCGTCCGTAAGAATCCACTATCCCAAGGATGGAGGGAGGGTTCCAATGGGCAGCATTCTGACCGCAGAAGTTACCGACGCTCGCTTGGCAGACGCATACTACTCGGTTGATGGTGGCTCTCCCAAAGCACTTGTGGCGCCATACGAGATCGACATGGCTACCTGGGAACCGCATGTTCACACCGTGGCCATCACCGCCACAGATCTTGTGGGTCACGTGACCTCATGCAGCGCTTCATTCGAAATTGTGAACAGCAGCATCGCAGTTCAGCTCGAGAACCCCACGAACGGAGGGGTAGTGCGCTCTGGCATACCCATTAAGTTCTCCGTCTCTGGCAGCGGAACAATCACAAGTAGATGGTGCACGGTGGGAGTATGGCAGGAACTTGGAGGACTGACGACAATTCCTACCGATGGCTGGTTCGAGGGAGTCCACAGTATCATCATCAATTCGACCAGCGATCTCGGCGCTTTCGACCAGGTCACCTTCACGGTTACGATCGACGACACCTCCCCATTGATTCTTCTGAACTCCCCATCGGACAACTCGTTTGTATCTCCTTCTGGCAACATCCGATTCCAGGTATTCGACGCGAATATAGAGACTGTCAACTGGACCATCTGGGGCAGAAGTTATTCAACAGCTCAGTCAGAGATCGTCCTTCCGCTGACGTCTCCACCGTCAGATGGATACTTCGATGTCAACGTAACGGCAGTCGACAGAGCGGGCAATGAGGCCAAAGCTACGTTCAGGTTCGCGATGGATTCATCTCCCCCTGTTGTGTCCTTTGAGGACTGGAGCAGCGGAGACGCGATCAGGCCAGGACACCAGCTGAACTTCACAGCCACCGATGCGTTCTTGTCGATGGTTCAATCTGCAATTGACGGTGGCGCTTTGGCAGAGATGAGCTCGCCGTTCGCAGTGAACACCAGCTCCCTGTCTGGGGGAATACACCAACTCACAGTGGTCGCTAGCGATCTCAGCGGAAAGAAGACCACTGCCAACATCTCGTTCTATGTTGATGGCGTCGCTCCGAATGTGATAATCACTTCGTCCTCGCGAATGACGCTAAATGCTACATGCACTGTCACGGCAAGTGTCTCGGACGACTATGGTGTCGCATTCGTCCAGCTATTGTACGAGCTGCAGGGTGGCGGATATGGAAGCGTAATGATGGCTGGCTATGATGATGCATATGTCGCTCAACTCGCTCCGAACCTCTTGTGGAGAGGGATGACGATCTACGTCCTGGCCACGGACAAGGTGGGCAACGTGGCCGAGAGTCCTCATATGACTCTGCTGCCGGCGACGTCACCCGTCGATGGTAATCTCCCATTGCCCGGCAGTCCCTCAGGCTGGGGCGCTGCGACGTGGGCGTGGATTGTGTCTACAAACGGTCTAGCTACCCTTGGATCGATTGGCGTACTCGCTCTTGCGGGAGTTGTCCTATACGCCCGCCGCCGGAGAGAGGACGAGTCAACTGAGGGAGCCGTCAAACCGAAGCCGTCCCCGAGGAGTGTGTCAAATGCCTCTCCATTTGCGGAGCTGCCGCCGCCAATGCAAGTCGCGGCCGTATCTGCGAGGCAAATCGTCGACTCGGTCAAGGCGGTTGCCAAGACCGTTGGTCAAGTGCCGATGCCAACGCGCGTTCCCACAGCCGTAGCTTCGGGCAGTGGTGCGCCCGCAAGAGTCCTGTTGCTCGATTCAATACCGGAGATCGCTCTCAGGCCAGATGTCAAATCACCGGAGGATGACATTGACTACGGCGAGCTTATCGAGCGCGAGCTGAACACATCTGCTTGGAAGAACTCGGCGTTCGGGAAGGGAATCGAGGACAGCGCCTTCACTCGCGAGTCTGATGTGCGTCCTGATCGTCCTGGAATCATTTCAGGATTGAAGCTAAAGCAAATCCTGGGGTAGACGGCGGGAGCATTCTAGGCTTCCTGCGGCTCAGATGCTGTCTGGATCTTCGCCGATGGCTCCTGCTTCTTTTCGACCTTGTCTAGCCATCTCACGATCAGTAGCCAGAAGACGGTCACGAACGCGACGAATATCAGTATGCCGATGTAGGAGTGTACGAAGACCAGCGCAGGATGGCCCCAGATTGAACCTACGAGAATCGTTATGGTCATCCTGAGTATGTTCGACAGCCAGGTCAGAGCGAAACCCAAACCCAATGCTGCCAGGATGTAGCGATCGACCCTCCTGTAGCGCACTAGGACGAATGCCAGGAACGCCGAGAAGAACAGTCCAGCCGAGTACAATCCACTGCACCCCTCGCCTATCCCCAGATAGATGTTCCTTCCGTGGTATTCATAGATGATCGTGTTCGAGATCCCGTGGCTACTAGTATCCAGTTCGGAACTTGCTCCGACGCCGAAGAGGCGGACGAGGAACACGACTGGAATGGTTATGAAGTAGTATTCAGAATAGGCATTGATTCTGTAGTAAGATTCCCCGCTGACGATAGTGTAGGTCTTCCATATCACTGCGAACACGATCGTCAGGAACATAAGATACAGGACGGCGAAGTCCTTCTCCATGACGTATTTGGATGGACCTGCGTGATAAAGCACAAGAGAGATCCCGAATAGCGTTGCGATGAAATCCTCCATTTGCAGGTCAGCTCGGTCGATCACGAAGATCTTCCACCCAGTCCAGATCGCAATCAATAGAAAACCTGCGAGTGGGATTAGGACTGCACTCTGTTCCTTCGTCATGATCTTCGAGAGCAGATCCACAAGGATGCCGTTCTCCGGTTCCTTCGTTTCCTTTCTGATGGTAATTAGCGAGTAGAGGGCAAGGACTATTCCAATGGCGATGAAGACGAGCTCCACGAAATACGCCGAGTGGCCCATGTAGTGGTTGTAGAGAGCGGCCACTATCAGCAGGGAGCCGAGTAAGAGCGGCCAATCCTTGGGGGTCCACACACTTGCCGCTCAGGCTCTAGCCGATATATAATCGTTGAGCAGGGCAATATTCGGGATGTCCAGCTCGGCTGATGTCCGCTCAAATCCAGGAGGGTGATGAGCCTCTCCTCATGTTCCTTCTTGAGTTCCTGGGAGCCTTTCGGCTGCAGACGCGCGTCGAGTCAACACGATTGTTCCCACGGTCGTGGCTATGAGTATGATGGCCATCTCAGTGGTGGGTGTGATTCGCGTAGATATCGTCGGTGCCAGGAGGCTCATGACGAGAACCACAATCGGGGCGGAGAACAGGCATACGAGGGCGAAGATCAGAGCGGTCGTCGCTGGTCTCTTCAACAGGAGGACATCGGTCGACTCTCCTTCCTCCGCGGACAAAGCCAGCCATGTGAGCGCAAACGTCGGGATCGCTAGGGACACGATCGCAGTTAGGATCTGGCCCACTTCAAGTAGGCTTGGAAGCTCGATAGCTGCAGCAGACGCGGTCGCGACAATCAGCAATCCCGTCACAGAAGATGGCCTGTAGTCGTAGAACATCCCCAGGAGAATGAGAGCCGCGCCGATCGCTTGAGCTAGAATCACGAGAATGCTGTGTTGGGAGAAGACAGCGAGATCGACGACTGCCACAATCGCCATGAGGAGCCTGACCCTCCTAGAGAAGAATATCACGCTTTTCCCCTCCTTATGGCTCTGACGATTCTTGAGGCAGTGTCTGCAGGGCCGATCCTGATGTAGGATACTCCCATTCCTCTGAAAGTCGCCTCTATCTTCAGAGAATCTGACAGGTCACCATAGAGCCGTTCAGCCTCTGGCATGTCCAGCGCCGCCTCAGTATTTCGGTACCAGTCATCATAAGTGTGAATCACGAGCATCTTGTTGCCCGTGCTCTTGCAGAGCTTCGCCCCGGCTATGACGGCGTCGCGGCTCGAGACCAGGTCCGAAATGATTATGTAGAGTTGCTCCCGGCCTCTGTTGTTGGCGATTATCTCCTTGATCCCGCCTTCGAGGCCTATCCCAAGCGCGGGGCGCGTCCCCTTTGTCGCAATCCTGTCCAGGGCCGACAGAAACTCCTTTCCTTCGGCGCTGGCCTTGAGCGATGTCTGCTTGGGCTCAGTGGTCTTGTTCGATCCCGTCTCTTCCGCACGGACAGTCCCCCCTTCGCTCTCCTTCATTGACGAAGGCGCCTCTCTCAGGACCTGGACGATCTTCTCGAACTGGTGCCTTCCGAGCGCAGGTGGAGCCTTCTTGAGGACTTTGATCTCGTCAAAGATCGCCACGCCTGCTGGATAGAAACTGCTGATGAGGACATTCGACAGCTGCATCGATAGGTCGACTGCGTGGTCGACCTTTGCGACCTTGCTTCTTTTCAGCCTCATGCTCCTGCTACAATCCACAAACACCATCGTCTGGAGCGATCCCTCTTTTCTGTAGGTCTTGGTCATGAGTTTGTTCAGCTTCGGGAAGACCTTCCAGTGGATATCCCTTGCACGATCTCCTGGGACATAATCTCGGATTCCGTCGAATTCGAGTTCTCTGAGCACCACCGCGGGATTTCTCCCCATGCCAGAAAACTCGAGGTGTTCCTTGCCCGCCATCTTGCGCGCAGCGTCGAAGCTTCCCTTCTCGGTGTGGACGCTTATGACCGTCGGGTGCTCGATTATCTGCTCTTCGTCAAAGAGTCCCAGAGAGTCGTTGCGTGCGATCTTCATCCCTGGAATCACGAGAGGACCGCGTTTGTTCGGAACCAGCGAATAGGACAGCTTCAGAATCGACTTTGGAGGAAGGTCCCTTGTCGATTTGTTCATGCCCGCCGAGAGCTCGCAGTTCTCGGGTAGGATGTCCTCGAAAGTCCCTCTCACGGTGATGGGGTCCTTGTTGAGGATCTCGACCGTGACGCTCGTCGGCTCCTGTGCGAAGGAGATGTCCTCGAGCGCGCTCCTCTCGATATGCAGGCTCGTTCGCTGCAGCTCTGTGACGAACCTGAGATATGCGTAGACATAGGCGCTGGCGAACGTGACGCTCAGCACGGCCCATGAAAGGTTCGAAAACAAGATCCCGGCAAATGCAAACACTATTGCGAACGACAGAATTGCGGTTCCCAGAGAAGTTGAGCGCAAGCCACTCACTCTTTCCTTTCTTCACCGCTCCTGAATTCGCCCTTCGGGAC
>Ga0315284_10003331_pt1 | contig 22781 bp, 17 predicted proteins | sample YL17G09_16_MG_FD_203696 | JGI IMG/M metagenome (GOLD analysis project Ga0315284, IMG submission 203696) | Sediment microbial communities from Yellowstone Lake, YNP, Wyoming, USA - YL17G09_16 | ecosystem: Environmental > Aquatic > Freshwater > Lake > Sediment | place: USA: Wyoming | collected... | reverse complement strand
CGAGATCCTGGTGGACGCGCGGCCGTCGGACGCCATCGCCCTGGCGGCTGCCAACGAGACCCCCATTTTCGTCGAGGACCGCGTGCTGGAGGAGGTCGCGGGGCCGGCGGGCGGCGGCCCGACGTTCGCCCCTTGATCGCGAAGTGCCGTCCGACGGAGACCCGATGCGTCCAGTGCCTCTTGCCGCCTTTCTGATCGCCCTCGCCGCCGGACCCTTGCTCGCGGCCGCCCATCCCGAGGCCGCCGAGACGCTCGTCCTCGCCTCTGAGAGCGTGCCGGCGGGCCTGGAGGTCGCGCGGCACTACATGTCGGCGCGCGGCATGCCGGCCGAGAACCTGCTTGTGGTGAAGGCCCCCGCCGCCGAGGAGATCACGCGCGAGGAGTTCGACGAGACCCTCTGGAAACCGTTCCGCGCGTTCCTCAAGGCGTGGGAAGGACGGATGGACGTCGAACTGCCTGACGGAAGGCTCGGCCTGGTGCTCCACCGGCGCCGGGCCAAGTACCTCGTGCCCGTCTACGGCGTCCCGATCAAGATCAAGGGCTACGAGCAGGTCGAGACCATGTACCTGTCCGGCGCCGCTGCGGTGGATTCCGAACTCGTCCTCGCCCCGTCCGGCAACCACGGCCTCGTCGGGGCCCTGGCGAACCCCTATTACGGGGCGGACGCGCCCTTCGGCCCGCCCCTCCAGGAGGCGATGATCCTGGTGGCGCGCCTCGACGGGCCGACCCCCGAGATCGCCACGCGCCTCGTTGACGACGCCGTCTGGGCCGAGACCCACGGCGGACTCAGCGGCCGGGCGTACGTGGACACGCGCGGCATTACGGAAGGGCCTTACGCCGCCGGCGACGCGTGGCTGCGGCGAGCCGCATCGGCACTCCAGGCCGCCGGATTCAAGACCGAGGTGGATACCCGCGAGGAAATCCTGCCCTTGAACCACCCGATGCCCGACGCCGCCGTCTACCTCGGCTGGTACTGGGCCTCGGCCGCCGGGCCGATGACGAAGCCCGACTTCAAGTTCAACCGCGGCGCCATCGCCTACCACCTCCAGAGTTTCACCGGGGCCGACATCCGCAACCCCAAGACCCACTGGATCGGGCCGCTCCTGGAACACGGGGCGTGCGTGACCGCCGGGGCCGTCTACGAGCCGTTCCTCGCCGGGACGCCGAACGTGGACATCCTCATGGACCGCCTGCTGAAAGGGTACTCCTGGGGCGAGGCCGCCTACATGGCCCAGGCCCAGATTTCCTGGCAGATGTGCTTCATCGGCGACCCGCTGTACCGGCCGTTCGCCGGACGCGGGCGATAGGCGCGCCTCTTGGGTGGCACGCTCACGCGCTGTTGCGTGGGCGTGCGAGCGCGGGTATGACGGGTGGCACGCTCGCCCGGTGTTGGGCGGGCGTGTAAGTGTGAGGCGGCAAGCACGGTCACGCCAACAGGGGCGTGGCCGTGCCACCCGCGCAAGGGCCGTTGGGTGGCACGCTCACGCGCTGTTGCGTGGGCGTGCTGTGCCCTGTACCATTCCTGCATGTGGACTTCTCGGGGTTACCGCAAGCGGCGCAAGCGCCTTGAGGGCAGAGGTGACGCGCGCTACCTGACCTTCTCCTGCTACCGGAATCAGGCTTTCCTGCGGTCTGCAAGAGCATGCGAGTGGTTGGGTGAAGCCGTTGATCAGGCGCGCGCCCGCTACGCGTTTGACTTGTGGGCCTGGGTATTCATGCCCGATCATGTTCACTTGCTGCTTCGCCCCAAGGCGGGCACGACAGTTACCAATATCCTTCGGGCGATCAAGGAGCCGGTGAGCAAGCGCGCTGCTGGTTGGGTGCGTCGAAACGCGCCACAGTTTCTGCCGCGGATGATCGAGTCGCGTCCCGGCAGGGAGGCAAGGGTCAGATTCTGGCAGCCGGGCGGGGGCTATGACCGCAATATCCACAGCGCAGCCGAGATCGGGGAGAAGATCGCCTACATTCATGCTAACCCGCTAAGAGCGAAACTCGTGGAGCGGTTGGCCGACTGGAAATGGTCAAGTTGGCGCGCCTGGGAGTATGGTGTTGACGATCCTCTCCGAATTGATCGGTCTGGTCTCCCACTCCTGAACGAATGAGTCCGTCGGACAGGTAGCACGGTCACGCCAACAGGGGCGTGGCCGTGCCACCCGCGCAAGGGGCGTTGGGTGGCACACTCGCCCGGTGTTGGGCGGGCGTGCAAGTGTGAGGCGGCAAGCACGGTCACGCCAACAGGGGCGTGGCCGTGCCACCCGCGCAAGGGGCGTTGGGTGGCACGCTCGCCCGGTGTTGGGCGGGCGTGCAAGTGTGAGGCGGCAAGCACGGTCACGCCAACAGGGGCGTGGCCGTGCCACCCGCGCAAGGGGCGTTGGGTGGCACGCTCGCCCGATGTTGGGCGGGCGTGCGGCGCATTTCACGGCGCCGCGTCGAACAGGTCCGGCGCGTCGTCGGCCTTGGATTTGCGGCCGCCGCCCGAGTCGGCCGGCGGCACAAGGCCCAGGTGCTCGTAGGCCGGCGGCGTGGCGATGCGGCCCTGGCGCGTCCGGCCGACGAACCCGAGTTTCAGGAGGAACGGCTCGACCATGTCCACGAGCGTGTCGACTTCCTCGTTGAGGGTTGCCGCAAGGGCCTCGATGCCGGCCGGCCCGCCGCCGTAGACGTCGATCAGCGTGCCGAGGAACTTGCGGTCGAGACGGTCCAGGCCCTTTTCGTCCACGGCCTCCATCTCGAGGGCCTCGCGCGCGGTGGCTGTGGTCACGCGGCCGTCGCCCCGGACCTGGGCATAGTCGCGGACCCGCCGCATGAGGCGGATGGCGATGCGCGGCGTGCCGCGGCTGCGGCGGGCGACCTCCAGGAGCGCCGCCGGCTCGGCCTCGACCTCCAGCAGCCGCGCCGACCGCCGGGCGATCTCCAGGAGGTCCTCCTCCGGGTAGAACTCGAAGTGGTGGAACAGGCCGAACCGTTCGCGAAGCGGCGCCGAGAGGAACCCGGCCCGCGTCGTCGCGCCGATGAGCGTAAAGGGCTTCAAGGGGACATTGATCGTCCGGGCGAACGAGCCGCGGTCCACCGTGATGTCAATCCGGAACTCCTCCATCGCCGGGTAGAGGAATTCTTCGACCACGGGCCCGAGGCGGTGGATCTCGTCAATGAAGAGGACGTCGCCCGGGGCGAGGTTCGTCAGGATGCCCACCAGGTCCGCCGGCCGCGTGAGCGCCGGGCCGCTCGTCGTCTTGATCCCGGCGCCCATCTCGACCGACACGACGTGGGCCATCGTGGTCTTGCCGAGTCCGGGCGGCCCGTAGAAGAGGACGTGTTCGAGGGGTTCCTTGCGTCCCTTGGCCGCCTGGATGGCGATCGAGATCTTCTCGATGAGGGCCCGCTGGCCGATGACCTCCTTGAGGCCCTTCGGCCGGAGGCTCCAGGAGAAGCCCTCTTCCTCGGCCCCCTGGCTGTCGGGGCTGACGATGCGTTCACGTGGCATAATTTTTCGCCTGCTGAAAGCGTGCTTTAACCGCAAAGGGCGCAAAGATCGCAAAGAACAGCACAGATAGAATTCTCTAATTAATAAGGGCCGTTTTTCTTTGCGCTCTTTGCGCCCTTTGCGGTTTCATCCCCGGTTATCCTTCGGCGCGGGCGGCGCCCTGGTGAAACGCCTCGCGCACGAGGTGCTCCAGGTCGGCGTCGGCGCCGAGCCGCTCGATGGCCGCATCAACGCGCTCCGCGGCCTCGGGCCGGGGGAGGCCGAGTTGCACGAGGACCTCCACGGCTGCGCGCTTCGACTCGGGCTCCTCGCCCCGCCGCTCGGCGCCCGCCGCCAGGGCGAACTCGTCCAGTTTGCCGCACAGTTCCGCGATGATCTTCTCGGCCGTCCGCCGCCCGACGCCCGGCAGCCCCGACAGGCGCGCGGCATCGCGCGTCTCGATGGCCTGGGCGATCTGGCCCACCGGCAGCACCAGGCTCCGCAGGCCCCGGGCCACGCCGATCCCCGGAACGCTCACGTACCGAAGGAAGAACCGCTTCTCGGTTTCCGTGAGGAACCCGACGAGGCGCGGCACCATCTGGCCGTAGGCGGGGTTGCCGTCGAAGTATTCGAGCGTGTGCAGGGTGACGTGCCGGCCGACCTCGGGCCGCAGGCCGTCGGCCGTCACGGGCGCCAGGAGCACTTCGTAGGCCACCGGCCCGGCCGAGACGACGGCCCGGCCCTCGGTGACCTCTTCGAGTTGTCCGCTGATGCGTGCGATCATCTTTCGTTCCCGTGCAGGTAGTTGTAACCGCAAAGTCCGCAAAGAGCGCAAAGAAAAACGGTCTTGGCCCAAAAAAGAGGCTTTCTTCTGTCGTCCTTTGCGCTCTTTGCGTTCTTTGCGGTTCCAATCACATCTTCGCGGCCCGGCCGCTCGAGTGGGCGTGGCACAAGGCCACCGCCAGGGCGTCGGCGACGTCGGCGGGCTCCGGCACGGCCTTCAGGCCCAGGGCCGACTGGATCGCCCGCTGGACCTGGTGCTTCGACGCGTGGCCCGCGCCGACCAGCGACTTCTTGATCCGCGTGGCCGCATAACTTGTGACCGGCAGGCCCGCCCGCGCCGCTGCCAGAAAGACGACGCCCCGGGCATGGCCCATCAGGATGGCCGTCCGCGGGTGCTTGTAATGGGAATAGAGTTGCTCGACGGCAACGGCGTCGGGCCGGAACTCGGCGATGACGGCCGCCAGGCCCTCCTCAATCTCGGCCAGGCGCGATTCCAAGGGCGCGCCCCGGTCCGTCCGGACGATGCCGGCCTCGATGAGGCGGAGGCGCCCCAGGCCCGGCGCGGCGCCGGTCTCGACGACGCCGTACCCGGTCCGCTGGAGGCCGGGATCAATGCCCAAGATTCGCATGGCATCGTTTTCCATGTAGGGTGGGTCCTCCGGACCCACGCGTTTTAGATCCCGCGTGGGTGCAAAGCACCCACCCTACTTAAACCGCCACTTGGTGCCTTCGGGCGTATCTTCGAGGAGGATGCCGATTTCGTCCAGGCGTTTTCGGATGGCGTCGGCCTGGGCGAAGTCCTTGGCCGCGCGGGCGTCATTACGCAGGTGAATCAGAATGTGCACGAGCGCCGGTGTAACCCCTTCCTTGCTGCCGGCGGATTCCTCTTTCCCAAGAGACAATCCCAAGACCCCTGCCATTGCTTTGAATGTATCCCAAAACAACGGAAGCAAATCATGCGACTTCTCGGCCAGTCGCCGAATGATGTGGGCAGCCCCTTGTAGGCTGAAAATCTGCGCAAGTGCCCTCGCCGTGTTGAAATCATCATCCATGGCCTCATAGAAGTCCCTGCGAATCTTTTCTATCATCCGCGACCCTGTTTCATAGGCTTCCGGGGTTCGCCGGTCTTCTTGCACAGGCAACAAGCCTTTCTTGATCCCCTCTGCCATGCGAACAAGCGATTCATATCCGGTCTTTGCCGCCGCAAGCGCCTGGTCGGAAAAATCCAACGGGCTGCGGTAATGGCTCTGAAGGATGAACATCCGAATGACCATCGGGTCCCACTTCTCAAACGCATCTCGAAGCGTGATGAAGTTGCCCAGGCTCTTCCCCATCTTCTGGCCGTTCACGGTGACCATATTGTTGTGGAGCCAGTATTTGACGAACGGCTTTCCGGTGGCGGCCTCGGCCTGGGCGATCTCGTCTTCGTGGTGGGGGAACTGGTTCTCGAGGCCGCCGCCGTGGATGTCGAACGATTCGCCGAGGTACTTCATGCTCATCGCGGAACATTCGAGGTGCCAGCCCGGATAGCCCATCCCCCACGGGCTCGGCCATTGCATGATGTGGCCGGGCTCGGCCCGTTTCCAGAGGGCGAAGTCGGCGGGATGGCGCTTCTCGGCGCTCACTTCGACACGGGCCCCCGCCTGCATCTCTTCGACGCTCCGGCCCGAGAGTTTTCCGTACTTCGGCCAACTTGCGACGTCGAAGTACACGCTGCCGCCGGACTCGTAGGCGTGGCCGCCGGCAAGGAGGCGCTTCACGAGTTCGATCTGCTCGATGATGTGGCCCGAGGCGCGGGGGCTGATGTCCGGCCGGAGGACGTTCAATCGGTCCATGTCCTCGAAGTAGCGGCGCGTGAACTCCTCGGCCACCTGCATCGGATGGACGCGCTCGGCCCGGGCCCGCTTCTCGACCTTGTCTTCGCCCTCGTCGGCGTCGTCCGTCAGGTGCCCGACGTCCGTGATGTTCTGGACGTACCGGACCTCGTACCCGAGGTGCCGGAGGTACCGCAGGATGACGTCGAACGAGATGTAACTCTTGGCGTGCCCCAGGTGGGCGTCGCCGTAGACTGTCGGGCCGCAGACGTACATGCCGACGTGGGGGGGCCTGAGCGGCTCGAACTTCTCGCGCGACCGCGTCAGTGAGTTATACACATGCAGGTTATTTTCGCGTACGGTCACGATGTCGCCTCGATTGCTTTACGGCACCTTGTTCGCCGCTGCGCTCGCGCGGCGGGTCATGACGACGACGGCCTGGGCCGCGACGGCGCGGCCTTCGCCGACGGGGCCGAGGCCTTCCATCGTCCGGGCCTTGAGGCCGACGGCACTCGGTTCGATGGCCAGCAGTTCGGCCAGGCGCTTCTGCATCCGGTCCTTGAGGGCCGCGAGTTTCGGCCGCTCCAAGAGCACGTTTACATCGGCTTGGGCGGGGCGCCAGCCGGCCTCGCGCGCCAGGGTGACCGCGCCCGCAAGGATCCGGGCCGAGTCGGCATCCTTCCAGGCCGCTTCGGTGTCCGGAAAATGGTCGCCGAGGTCCCCCAGTCCCGCGGCGCCAAGGATCGCGTCGGCCACGGCGTGGAGGACGACGTCGCCGTCGGAGTGGGCCACGGGCCCTGAGTCGGACGGCACCTCGACGCCCGCCAGGACCAGCCGCCGCCCCGGCGCGAGGCGGTGGATGTCGAACCCCAGGCCGACGCGGATGTCAAGTCCCGGCACGGCGCACTCCCGTGATGCAGATGCTCGCCCGGCTGCGCGTCACCCGCCGCTCCCGCCTTCGCCAAGGCTTCGGCGGCCAGGCCCGCGGCGGGCTCGAGACGGGCAACAAAGGCGCTCGCGCGGCGCGCGATTACCGAGTTTATCGCTCGGCCTAGCCGCCCGTCAAGGCCCGGAGCCGCGACGCCGCCTTCTCAACCTCGCCCTGGTCGGCCGACCTCGCTACGACGATCCGGTACAACTCGACGGCCCGGTCGGCCTGGCCCAGCCGCGACTCCCTCAGCCAGGCCGCCTTCAGGAGGGCGGGGTACGGCGTCCGGGGATTCCACTCGTAGGCGTACTCGTAATACTCGGCGGCGCGGGACCAGTCCTGGTAATAGGGAGAGGCGTAAATCTCGCCGATCTGGAACGCCGCGTCGTCGGCCTTGTCGCTCTCGGGGTACTTCTGGATGATCGCGCCGAACCTGCCGATGGCGGTCTTCAAGTACGCGTACTTGAGGTTCAGCGGGGCGGCGGCCTGCACGTAGTGCATGCCCTCCTCGTAGAGTTGGTCGGGGGTGAGCGCGGCCGGCGCCGGGAGCGTGGGCGGCACATCAGGCGCAGCCGGCGCGGGCGGCGCGACGGGCGGCACATCGGGCGCGGCGGGCGCAGGAGGCGCGGCGGGCGGAACATCAGGCGCGGCAGGCGCGACGGCGACCGGCCGCTCCTCCAGGCGAGGAGGCTCGGGGGCACCGAGCGGCGGACGCCGGGGCGTCGCATTCATGGCGTCGAGCGTCTGAGTGACCCACGCCAGCCGGTCGGCGGCGGCGGTCCGGAGGTAGCGGTCCCTGAGCGCAAGGAGGGTCCGCTCGTAGGCCTGGCGGGCCCGGACGGCCTCATCGAGGAGTTCATCTTCGCTCATCTGCGAGAGGTCGCGGGCCGGCTCGGCCGGGCGCACCGCCGGGGGCTCGGCCTCGGGGGGACGGATCTCGATGGTGCGCGGCAACGGCTCGGGCGGCTTCCGGTCGCCGGCGACGTAATTCTCGGGCGGAAGCAGGACGGGCGGCAGGCCATACCCCTGGTCCTTGTTCTCTTCGGGCGCGGCAGCGGCCGCCGCAACCATCGCAAGTGCCGCAACGCCGGCGAACACATGGGCGAAACGAGCCATCAGTGAATCCTCCATTACACTATGAGCCCGCCGCGGCGGGCTCGAACCGCTTGCTCGGCTACATCGCGGCCGACCGGCCCGCCTGGAACCGTTTCAGCAGCCGCCGCATCGCTCGCCGCCGGAAGTTCGCATCGGCCACGTGGTTCCAGAGGCTGCGGAGTATAGCGCGGCGGATGCGTTCGCGGCCGATCCGGCGGACCATCGGATGGGCCAGGGCCTTCTCGTACGGAATCCAGGGCGGATGGAGACGCAGGAACCGGAGCATGATCCTGGCCTGGATCCGCCGCAGGTCTTCGATGCCGAAGGCGTCGCTGACGACGTATCGGCGGCGGCCCTCGACGCGCATGCCCGGCTGGCCGAGGACCCACTGCTCGAAGTCCGTGTCGGCGTAGGCGTAGATCTTGTTGGGGCTCAGGAAATCGCACCCGAGTTCGGCGGCGTAGTCGGCCACGTGCAGCATCTGGCCTTCCGTCTCGCCGGGGTTGCCGACGAGGAAGTTCCCGAGCGTCAAAATCTTCGTGGCGGCGAGGTTCCGGAAGGCCCGGCGGCACATCTCGACGGTGTAGCCCTTGCGCATGGCCTTCAGGAGCCTTGGCTGGTACGACTCCAGGCCGATCATGAACATAAAGAACCCCGCCCGCTCCATCTTTCGGACGAGCGCCGGGTTGCCGCACAGGGCGTTGACGCGGATTTCGCAGGCGTACAGGTGCCGCACCTGGCGCTCGATCAGGAGATCGCAAATCCGCTCGACGCGCTCCAGGTCGGCCGAGAAGTTGGCATCAACGATGTGGACGATGGTGGCGTCGGTGGCCTGGAGTTCGGCGACGACGTCCTCGGGGTCGCGGCCGACCCAGGGCTGGACCTCGCCGAAGATGTTCTCGCGCCACTTGCAGAACGCGCAGACCATCGGGCACCCGATGCTCGTGATGATGTTGTCGCCCTTCAGGGTGAGCCAGGGGTACTCGTAGCGGCGGACGGAGCGGTCGATCCTGAGGTTCTCGGCGCGCGGCGGGGCAGGGCGGCGGGGGTTGCGCACAATGTCGGTGCCGGGCTGTTTCAGTTCCCTCTCCCCTGGTGGGAGAGGGTTAGGGTGAGGGGGACCAATCGGCTGTTTTCCACCCTCACCCCTTCCCTCTCCCGTCAAGGGAGAGGGAGTTATGAAACAGCGACTAACCGTTAGGCGCGCGTCGGGCGGCCAAGCCGTCGCCCGGCGGCGGTACCACAGGCCCGCGACGCCCTCGGGGCTTCCGCGCTCGACGAGTTCCCGCAGCGTGTCCTCGCCGTAGCCGACGGCCACGATGTCGGCCTCCGGGAACGCCGCCAGGACTTCGTCCGCGTGGCGCGTTGCGTACAGGCCGCCGATGACGAGTGTCGTTGCGCGCGGCAAACTGTGGAGAAGAGAGTCGCTGAACTCGTCGCGGCCCCACATGAGGCTGACGGCAATGAGATCGGGCCGGAACCGCTGCACGATCGTGTCGAGCGGCTCCTCTTCGAGGCGCATGTCCACCAGGAGCAGTTCCTCGACGGCGGGTCTCAGGCGGCTGGCGACGATCTCAAGGCCGATCGGGTTCAGGATCGCCAGGCCCCCGTAGAGGCGCTCGCTCTTCTTGTCGGGTCCGTACGGATAGACGAGGAGGGCGCGTTTCCAGGTCATGGCGGCCATTATAGTGTGGCCGGTCCGAGGCGGCAACGGGCGGCCGGCACGCGGAAGCCCGAAGGCGCGAAACAATGAATCATCCATGCCGAAGCGGCAGGGCTCACCAAGCCCCGTACGAGACTTCGTTGACGAGTGCAAGGAGGGCCTGGACCTTCGGGTCGGTCGGTTGGGCGGCCTTGTCAGCGACGGGCCATCGTAAGACGACGCACCGCCCGTCTTGGCGGGTGATGGTGAGTTCCATCATCATCGGTTTCGCCTCAGGCGCCGGCGACGGCGCCTTGACCTCGGCAGCAGCCTTTAAGATCGCGATCAACCGCGCGGGCGGAACCAGCGCCTTCTCCATGTGAACAAACGGCGCCCGCGGGTCGCCCGACATGTGACCGGCGTTGACCCAACCGTCAGCGGTAAACGTGCGATTGGCGCCATAGAGGTGGGTGTAAGAGACTTCCGTGACGTTCACGCCCGCCAGTGGCCCGAACTGCGTTTTCAGGTCGAGGTGATCGGCGACCTGCATATAGGGGTCGTAGTTGCGTTCGTAGGGGGTCCGGATCTCCGGCCACCCCTCGACCAGCATGAATACCTGTCGCACGCCGTCGCTGCCGATGGCCCAGGCGGCGGGCGTCCGGTTGTCGGGCGCCGCGGGCGGGGTATAGACGCCGGCCTCCAGTTTTTCGGCGGCGTCGGAGGTGTGGCCGGCCCAGTCGGCGGGCATGGCGTAAAGGAGAATCCGCCCATTGAGGTTCTTGTCCCCCGTGAAGGGAATCGTCCAACCGGTGCCGCCGTCGCCTCGCGTCCGAGCCCAGCCGAAGGGCGCGTCGGCCTTCTGGATCACGGCGCCCTTTGCGTAGAGTTGCCAACCGAGGGGAAGGATGCCGACGAGCGGCCCTGCCCACATCTTCTCACGCTCGGCCCGTTTCGCGGCCTCGGGGTCGGGCTTCTTCTCGGTGGCGGGCGGCGCTTCTCCGGCCGACGCCATTGCCGCAAGGACGAGGCCGGCAAGCATCGCCGAGACGCAGTGTTTCACGGAGGTACCCTTCCTTGCAAGCGGGTGCTCAAGCTGCTCCATTAGACGCTTCGAGGAGTGTGTGGTTCCAGGTCATGGCGGCCATTATAAGTAGAGCGCCCCCGGTCGGCAACGTCTGGGTGACACACCATGCGCCTGCTGGCACGTTTCGCCGGCAGGCTGATGGGTGGCACGCTCGCCCGACGTTGGGCGGGCGTGCGAGGGCGGTAAGCACGGTCACGCCAACAGCGGCGTGGCCGTGCCACCCGTGCGGCTCAGCCCCGATAGGGGCGAACTGTTCTCTAGCCACGGGCGCGAGCCCGTGGAACGGAAACACCCCGGCCACCTCTCCTTTTTTTATCTGAGCCCCGTCGGGGCGATTGAGATTCCTTGGACCGCGGAACGCACCGCTCGCCCTAAGGTTTCCCATATTTTTCTTTCGGCTCGAAGACCTTCACGCCGTCCTCGGCCCACGCCGCGCCCTTGAGGACCCACGAAAAGCACGACCGGTAGCCCGTGTGACAGGCGGCGCCGCCCACCTGCTCGATCCGAAGGAGCAGCACGTCGCGGTCGCAGTCGGCCCGGATGCCACGCACCTTCTGGACGTTACCGCTCTCTTCGCCTTTGTGCCAGAGTTTCCGGCGGCTCCGCGACCAGTAATGGGCCTCGCCGGTTTGGAGGGTCTTTCGGAGCGATTCGGCGTTCATCCAGGCGACCATCAGCACCTCGCCGGAGCCAGAGTCCTGGGCGATGGCCGGAATGAGCCCGGCGGCATCGAACTTCAGCACTTCAATCCATTCGTCCACGGTTTCCCCTTCCAGTAAAGGCCTGGAACCGCAAAGGTCGCAAAGAGCGCAAAGGGGTTAGTTTGGCAAAAAACATGGTTGCAATCCTTTCTTTGCGTCCTTCGCGTCCTTTGCGGTTTCAATCCCGTTTTCATCCGACCTCGATCAGGCGCAGCGTGTCGCGCCAGCGCTTGGCCAGGGCCCGCCGTATCGGCCGCGACTCGGCCGACGCAAGGGCCGGGTCGGCCCCGATCCACTCGAACGCCTCCTTCCGCGCGAGGCGCAGGAGGTCGTAATCCTCGACCACGTTGGCGATCAGGAGGTCCGGCATCCCGTGCTGGCGTGTCCCGAAGAATTCGCCCGGCCCGCGCAGGCGGAGGTCTTCCTCGGCGATGCGGAACCCGTCGGTCGTCTCGCACAGGACCGCCAGGCGCCGCTCGGCCTCCTCGGTCTTCGGCTCGCCGATGAGGATGCAGTAACTCTTCTCGGCCCCACGCCCCACCCGGCCACGCAACTGGTGCAACTGGGCCAGGCCGAACTGCTCGGCGTACTCGACCATCATAACCGTTGCGTTCGGCACGTCCACCCCCACTTCGATGACCACGGTCGAAACCAGGACGTGCAGGTCGCCCCGCCGGAACCGGTCCATGACCTCGTCCTTCTCGGCCGGCTTCATCCGCCCGTGCAGCAGGCCCACCCGGAACTCGCGAAAGACGTCGGTCGCCAGGCGCGCGGCCTCTTCCGTCGCCGCCTTCAGGTCCGACTTCTCGCTCTCCTCGACCAGCGGGTACACGACGAACGCCTGCCGCCCGAGCCCGAGTTGCTCCCGCACGAACTCCAGCGCCGCGTCGCGGTCTTTCGGCAGCGCCCAGCGGGTCTCGATGGGGGTGCGGCCGGGAGGCATCTGGTCGATCGTCGAAGAGTCCAGGTCGCCGAAGACCGTCAGGGCGAGCGTCCGCGGGATCGGCGTCGCCGTCATCACCAGGTAATGCGGCCGCAGGTCGGGCTCCTCGACGGCCGTCTGCCACTTCGCCTCGGCCCGCTGAAGGACGCCGAACTTGTGCTGCTCGTCCACCACCACGAGGCCCAGGCGGTGGAACGCGACGTCCTGCTGGATGAGGGCATGCGTGCCGACGACGATGTTCGCCTCGCCGCGCCGGATCCGGCGCAGGACCTTCCGCCGCTCGGCCTCCCCCAGGCCGCCCACGAGCAGGGCCCACCGCACGCGGCTCCCCACCAGGTACTTCTCGACGTTCCGGTAGTGCTGCGTGGCGAGGATTTCGGTGGGGGCCATGATCGCGGCCTGGTACCCGCCGGCCACGACGGCCAGCGCCGCGTACAGGGCGACGGCCGTCTTGCCGCAACCCACGTCGCCCTGGAGGAGGCGCGTCATGGGCCGCTCGCGCGCCAGGTCCTCTCGGATTTCGGTGATAGCCCGGTCCTGCGCGTCGGTGAAGGTGAAGGGGAACCGGGCGCGGATCCGCCCGTCGAGCCGCTCGTCCACCGGAATCGGCGGCGCGTCGTGCGAGGCCTTGACGCTTCGGCGGCGAAGCGCCACCGCCAGTTCCATCAGGAAGAACTCGCCGAAAGCCAGACGCCGGCGGGCCCGCTTGACCTCGTCCATGGACGCGGGCCGGTGGATCATCCGAAGCGCCGCCGGCAGGTCCGCCAGGTTGAGGCGCTGGCGCATCGCCTCCGGCAGCGTCTCCTTCGCCAGGGGAAGGCCCACCCGCAGCGCCTCTTCCGTCAGCCGCTCGATGCTCGCCTGCTGGAGCCCCTCGGTCGTCGGATACTCGACGAGGATGCGGCCGGCGTCCGGCCCCTCAGGGCCGGCCTCGATCCGCTCGAACTTCGGGTGCTGCATCTGAAGCGACCCGCGGTACTTCCCGGCGCGCCCGTAGAAGAGGTACTCGGCGTCTTCCTCAATCGCCCGGGCGAGGAACCGCGCGTGGAACCAGACGACCCGCATCGTGCCGCTCGGGTCCTCGATCAGCGCCTCGAGCCGGTCGCCCCAGCGCGGCACGCGCTTCTCGACGACCCGGGCGCGGACCGCCTGCTCGCGGTCGGGGCGCACCTCGGCGATCGGCACCACGTCGCCGCGGTCGATGTACTTCCGCGGGAAGAACTGGAGCGCGTCGCCGATGGTCCGGATGCCGAGCCGCGCCAGCAGGGCCGTCCGCTTCGGCCCGACGCCGCTCAAGTACCGGACGCTGTCGCTGAGTCTCGCCATGGGAGCCGCGAACGTACACCCCCCGCGGCCCGAGGTCAAGCCGAACCATCGGCGCGAGCGGGCGGGCCATACCCCATGGGAAGGGTGGCACGCTCGCCCGAAGTTGGGCGGGCGTGCAGAGGCGGCAAGCACGGTTACGCCAACGGCAGCGTGGCCGTGCCACCCGCGTGGCCGTGCCACCCGCCGGCGCATGACCGCCAGATAAGGGTTGCCCTAGAACGGGCGAGACGGTAAACTAATCGGTACACGTCGAGCGAGTCTCCCATCGTGGCGAGGGCAGGATGCGCAGGTTCGATATCCTGGTTATCGGTGGCGGCGTAGCCGGACTGACGGCCGCGACACGGGCCGCGCAGTTCGGCCTGAGCGTTGCCCTCGTCGAGCGGGGCCGCCTCGGCGGGACCGCTCTCTGGACGGGCGCGCTGCCGCTCCAGGCCCTCCTGAAATGTGCCGACCTGGCCCACTCGGTCCGCGCGGCAAGCCGGTTCGGCATCCAGTCCAAGAACGGCGGGATCAACGTGGCGGCCGTCCTGGACCGCGTCCGGACGGTCGTCCGGGCGATCCAGCCCCACCGGAGCCCCGAGTACATCCGGTCGCTCGGCATCGAGATCATCCACGGCGAGGCCTCCTTCCTTGACCGCACGACCGTCGAGGTCGGCGGCGAGGCCATCCAGGCCAGGCGGATCATCCTGGCCACCGGCGCTCGCCCGGCCGAGACGCCCATCGACGGCCTGGCCGAGACCGGGTACCTGACGTACGAAGGCCTGTGGGAGATTACGGACCTGCCCCGCCGCCTGGCCGTCCTGGGCGGGACGCCGATTGGCGTCCAGATGGCCCAGGCGATGGCCCGCCTCGGGTCGCAGGTGACGCTCCTCGAGGCCGGCGACCGGATCCTCGAGGCCGAAGACGCCGAACTCGCCGACCGCCTCGCCGAGTCGCTCCGGGCCGAGGGCCTGGACGTCCGGACGAAGGCCGAGGTGGTCCAGGTGCTTCGGCGCGGCAACAGCAAGGTCGTCTCGATCCGGCAGGAGAGCGGACCGACGGAGATCGAGACCGACGAACTCGTCCTGGCGGTTGACCGCGTGCCGAACATCCAGGGCCTGAACCTTGGGGCGACCGAGATCGAAACGACCCGGACCGGCGTCGTCGTGGACCGCCACCTCCGGACGACGCAGCGCCGCGTCTGGGCCGTCGGCGACTGCAACGGCCAACTCTCGAGCGCCCGCGCCGCCGCCGAGCAGGCCCGCGTGGCCGTCAGCGATGCGCTGTTTCCGTGGGGCGCCCGCTACGACCCGAAGTCCTCGTGGGCGATCTTCATGGACCCGGCCCTCGCGCACGTCGGCATGACCGAAGAGCAGGCCCGCCGCGCGTTCGGCGACGGCATCCGCGTCCACCGCCATCCGTTCAGCGAGGTGGACGGCGCCGTCTGCCGCGCCGAGACCGCCGGCCTCGTCAAACTGGTCGCCGATCCGAGGGGGCGGCTGGTCGGCGGGCACATCCTGGGGGCCGGGGCAGGCGAAATCCTGCCGGCCCTCGCCCAGGCGGTTGCGTCGCGGAATCGCCCCGACATGACGAACGGGCAGTTCTACGCCTATCCCTCGACGTCGGAGTCGCTCCTCGCGGCCCTCCGGCAGGTCCGCGAGGACGGTGTGAACGGCGGATTCAGCGGCCGGGTCCTCAAACGCATCGTGCGGTGGTACGTTTAGTAATTTTTGATTTTCGATTTTGGATTTTGGATTTGAAAAACGGCAACGCGCGCCCTGCCGTGCGCTTTCCTCGCCGTGTCATCCTGAGGACGACCGAAGGGAGGACGAAGGACCTCGCGGAAGGCCGAAGGCGGCGGCAAAGCGATGACTGTTCGGATGCGCGCGACGCCCATGGCGCAGCGCGTTTTCTTTTGTTGTTCAAATCCAAAATCCCAAATCCAAAATCGAAAATCGTTTTCAGGGCAGCACGAACTCCCGCTCTTTCTGCTTGACCACCAGGACCGGACAGGGGGCCTTCCGGACGACTTTCTCGGCGACGCTTCCAAAGAGGACGTGCTTCAGGCCCGTCCGGCCGTGCGTCGCGATGACGATGAGGTCAACCTTCTGCGCGCGGGCGCAGCGGATGATCTCAACGAACGGCCGCCCCTCCAGGAACACCGTCTCGGCCTCCGCGCCCAGGAAGTGCTTCTCGGCGAACGCCTTGAGGCTCTTCTTGCTCTCGGTCCGAATCTGCTCGATGAATTGCTCGCTCGGACCCGTCATGTAATAGGCGCTGGTGGCCATCAGGTCCGCCGGGATGTCCGAAACGTGGACGCAGACGATCCGGGCCCCGTATCGCTTGGCCAGTTCGTCGGCGTAGCGCGCGGCCTGTTCGCTGGGCTCCGAGAAGTCGGTCGGGACGAGGATCTTCTTGATCTGGATCACGGTTCGCGCCTCCTCTTGGGCCGCGGCTTCGGCCCGGCTCCGCCAGGGCAAAGCCCGGCTACGCCGGGGCGACGCCCGGTTGTGCTTCGTTCATTATCCGTGCCGGAAGGGGCGTCGGCCACCTTTTTTGTTTTTGCGGCTGAGCCGCAAGCGGCGGCGCGGCGGCGAAGAGGCTGGGCCAGGCATCGCTCAAGGGCCGGGACGAAGTACTCGCGGCAGATGGCCTGCCAGGACATCCTCCGGGCGAGGTTCCAGCCGGACTCCAGCAGCCTCGCCAGGTCCTCGGGGCTGCGGGGCAGGCGTGCGGCCAACTCGCGGGCGAGTTGGGCGGCGACCTCGTGCTCGATGCGGCGCGAGTCGCCGGGCCCCAGCCCGCCGCCGTGGGCCGACGCCGCGGCCGCATAGTGCGCGATCAGGATGTTCGGCGGCAGATTGGCGCCGGCGATGCGCAAGACGAGTTGGGCCGAGCCGCAGACCTGGCTCATGAGGCAGATGCCGCCGAAGGCGAGCGTCTCGAGTTGGGCGATGCCGAACGGCTCATAGGCGCTCTGGCCGAACTCGACGTCGCTGCCCTGCCTCAGGTCCTGGAAGGAGACGTCCTCGGGGGCCCGATCGCCGCAGGACTCGCGGTCGAATCCGAACTGGTTGATGAGGACGACCCGGGTGGTGCGGGCGTACTCGTTGTACCTCTCGGCGGCGCCGCCGATCTCGACCTCGCCCTTCACCAGGTCGGGCCAGCCGACGCGGTGGTGGACCGGCCAGCCGTACTCGGCCTCCATGGCCCGCACGAGGTCCGGGGCGCGGCGGCCGGCGTCGGTCGCCAGGATCAGCAGGACGCCCGTCTGCCCGCGATCGGCCAGCAGGTCGTCGAGGTGCTCCAGGAGCGCCAGGTCCCTGTCGAGCGACTTCGACGCCACCGGGCGTGCCACGTGCGTGAACACGTAGTCCGGGTAGATGCCGAGGAGGGCCTGGACGTAGCACCGAAGGAGCCGCCGGCTCCGCTGCCGCGCCTCCAGGTCCGTCGGCTGCGAAGAGAGGCCGTTGTACACCACCTCGACCGGCGTCCGCTGGAACTCGTCCGACAGAAGGATGAGTTCCTGGGCGATGCGGTCGCTGACGGCGAAGACGCCGTGCGCCCGCGCGGCCCGGGCGACGAGGGCATGCTTGTACCCGCCGACCTCGCGCAGGATCGCCCCGTAGGAGCGCCGGCCGCCGAGTGTCCGGATCACCTCATCGAAGACCAGGCGCTGGTCCTTGCGGGTCTCGATCAACTGGCGGACGGGCGGGACCTCGTGGGCCCAGTAGATGGTCTTCAAGTCGGGCACCAGCAGGCGGGCCGCCAGGAGCGTCGGCAGGCCCATAAACTCGTGGCTGATGAGGACGCCCACGTCGGGCCGGTCGCCGAGGAGGGCCCGCGCCGCCTCCAGCGCCGGCAGCGCCACCCGCACCCATTCCTCGAAGCCCCAGTCATCCTGGAACCGGTCGCTCTCGAGGCCGTACGCCTGCCAGAGCCGGCCCTTCAGTTTGTTGACCGGCTCGATGCGGGCGTCGCGGACGTCCAGCAGGACGAGTTCCGCGAGTGCCCGCCGCGCCTGGAGCGGCCCTGCGACGGCCCGGATGCCGTAGAAGACCCTCGCGCCATACTCGGTCTCAATCCGCGAGAAGGCTTCCAGAAGTCCTTCGCTCAGCGACGCGCTTCCGGCGGCCCGGGCCGACCCGGTCTCGTAGAAGACGTCCTCGATCGTCTGGGGCAGGCGGGCGAGCGGCAACTCGGCGTTTCCAATGAGAATGGTCCGCTCGACGGCCTCCTGGTAGGCGCGGGCCGTCAGAAGCCCCTCCAGGACGGCCCCGATGCCGCCGACCTTCTCGCGGGCCTCATGCGTGATGTGGATGAGGGTTGCCATCGCGCCGCTCCCCTTCTCGATTATACACGTGACGGCAGCGGGGCGGAATGGCGAAGCAGACGACAGGCCACAGACCACAGGCTACGGGAACAGAGGTTGCTTCGCCGGAGGCGCTGTGCCTGTAGCCTTGTATCAATGTGTCTGAAAATAGCCCGGCGGGAACTCTTTGCCGAGCGATTTCAGGGCGAGCAGGGCCTCGGCCCGGACGAGGTTCGCGACGTCCTTGAGCCGCGCATCCAGCGCGCCCGAGATCTCCGGCGTCTGGGCGCCCGAGATGTGGAGCGCCTGGACGGTCGCGGCCCGGACGGGCCAGGACCGCGACACCAGCAGTCCGGCGAGCGTCTTGAGGGCGGGCTCGTCGGCGATGCGGCCGAGGGCGATGATGGCGGCGAGTTGCGGCTGGTCGTACAGGTCGCCGATCCGGGCCGGCGGCTCGGCCGCGCCCGCGGACCCGGCGGCAATGTCCGAGAGGGCGGCAACAGCCCCCTGGTCCTTCGTGACGCCCAGGCCCCAGATGGCCATGGCGCGGACCGTCGGGTCCGGGTCGTTCATCATCACGGCCAGTTGCTGCGACGCATAGACGGTGCCGATCTGGCCGAGCGCCTTGGCGATGGCGGCCCGGACGAGGGACTCGTTGTCGCCGGTCGTAAGCATGAGGGCGGCCTGGGCGGCGGGGTTGCCGATGTCGCCGAGCGCCGTAGCGGCAGCCGCGCGGACGAGCGGGCTGGGCGACTGGAGGCGCGCCTGGAGCCACGGGATGTCGCTGCGGTCTCCGTGGGGCGCCAGGGCCAGGATGGCCTGGACCTCGAGTTCGGGCGTCTCGGGCGCGGCCTGGATGTACTGGCGCAGGGCATTGACGGCGGCGGGCGTGCCGATGACGCCCAGGGTGCGGATCGCGTCGCCCTTCTCGCCGTGGATGCTCGGTTCCGGCTCGCCGGGCTTGGCCTTGGGCACCGGCGCCTGGAGGACGGCGATCAGCGGCTCGATCGGGGCGGCGGCGCCGAGTTCGCCGAGGGCTCGGATGGCGTTGCGGCGGACCGACAGGTCCTCGCCGTGGAGCATCCCGACCAGGAAGTCGGCGAATCGCGGGTCGGGATAGAGGACCAGTGCCCGAACGGCGGCCCGCCGGCCGGCGGTGCCGGACGCGGCGATCTTCGGCAGCATGGTCCCGCTGATGGCCATCTCGGGCCGGAGGGACGCCGGTGCGGCCGCCGCCAGAACGTCCTTCGGGGACGACTCGCTCAAGGCCAGCAGGACCCGCCTGGCGCCGGCGTCGGCGATGTACGAGAGGAGGTCCGCGGCAAGGACGGCCTCCTGGGGGGTGCCATCGAGGTAGCGGCGGAGGTCGGCCCGGCGGGCCTGAAGCAGCGTCGCCAGGTCGCCCATGCCCTCCGGGCCGCGCATCTCATTGAGCGCCTTGAGGACGTCGGCGGGCACCTCCACGAGGCTGCCCTGAACGTTGAGCAAGCCCATCCCGCTGCGGCCCTGCCGCATGTACGCCGTCTCGGCAAGGGCGCGGACGAACGGATCGGCGCTCGAAATCGCCGGCGCCGCCAGGGCCGGGTCGCCGTGCGCGGCCCAGGCGCCGATCAGGTGGGCGGCCGACGCCCGGATCAAGAGGTCGCCCGAGGAGAGCATGGCCTGGAGTTCGGGCCCATACTTGGCGGGGTCCGGTTCGCCTGCGACGAGCGCCACCAGCCTGGCGGCCTGGACGGACGTCGAGGGCGGCACGGCCTCGGAGGGTCTTTGCCCGCCGTTTTGGCATCCGACGAGCGCGGGCAGGATCGCCAGGCCGGCCGCCAGGAGCGCGACACGCCACAAGGATTCCGTGCTCATGATGTCACTCCGGTCCGCAAGGCGTCGCCGGCTTCGCCGGCACACGGCGAAGCCGCAAGCGGCGCGGCTTGCCGCTTAACCGTGCGCGGCGCAAGCCGCGACCCAAAGGTTCGCATCCACAATCTCTTAGCGACGGCGAAGGCGGACTATAATTCGGCCGGCGGAGGCGTGCAAGCGAATTCGGATGCCCGCCTGGCGAGTGCGCGGCCGGGCCTGCCCGGCGCGGTGATGCCCCCCGCCACCGCCGTGGCGGGGCGTTGTGCGCGGGCCGGAGGGCATCACGGCTCGTCGAACTTCCGGGGGGCGGCGCGGCGGCGGTCCTTGCGCTCGGCGAGCCAGGCGAACAGAAGCCCGAGTTCGTAGAGGGCCATCAGCGGGATCGCCATCATGAACATCGAGAGCGGGTCAACGGTGGGCGTCAGGACGGCCGCGATGATGAGCACCGCGAGGATGACGATCTTCTGCTGGCGGGCGAGCGTCCGCAGTGGGATGATCCGCGTCCGCGCCAGGAACAGCACGACGATCGGCATCTGGAACGCCAGGCCGAACACCAGCGTCATCCAGGCGACGAACTTCGAGTACTGCTCCAGCGTGAAGGTCGCCTCGATCGCGGCAACGCCCATCGTCGGGGTCATGAGGGCCTGCAGGCCGACCGGCAGGAGGAGAAGGTAGAACAGGGCCGCGCCCCCGATGAACAACACGAAACTGATCGGCCCGAACAGATGGACGTACCGCTTCTCGTGCGGGTAAAGGCCGACGCCGACAAAGGCCCATATCTGGTAGATGATCCAGGGGCTGGCGACCACGGTGCCGGCCAGGATGCAGACGATGATGGTCGTGACGTAGCCGACGAGCGGGCCGCCGGCGATGAGGCGCGGCGCGCGGAGCCGTTCGATCTGCGTCCGGACGTTCGGGGGCATGGGGGGCGGCGGCGGCGAACCCGGGGGGCCCGGCTTGTAGGACGCCTCGACCTGGTCGGCCGCCATGAGGGAGGCCTGCTCGAACGGCCGGACGAGGGCTTCGAGAAGCGAGGTGCTGAAATACCCGCACAGGAGGCTCGCCGCGCCCAGGCCCACCAGCGCCCGGATGATGCGCCTCCGCAGTTCGTCGAGGTGTTCCCCGAACGTCATTTCGACGTCTGCTCGTCGCATGGCGGCTGCCGGGTCAGGCGGTGGCAACGGAAAGGCCGACGGCCTGCTCGCCCCGCAGGAAGTTCTTGTAGTTGCCGAGTTCCATCAGGATTTCGCGGGCCTGCCTTGCACGGTCCATCGTGATGCTGCCGTTGGAGAGCCACGAGTACAGGAGGTCCGGATTGTCGGGCCGGTAGAGGGCGGCGAACTCCTTGTAGAACTCGTCGCGGGGCAGGCGGGTGGGCAGCACGGAGTGCAGGGCGTCGAAGAGGCGGTAATCGGTCGTCAGGAGTTCGTGCTTCTTCTGCTCGTAGAACTCCGTCCCGGGCAGCGGCGTCAGGATGGTGAACTGCGGATAGATGATCGCCCGCTCCTCGCGGTACCGCTTCAGTTCGCGGAAGTCTTCGCGCGTGAAGTCGGGGTCCACGATGAACGCGCCCCATATCTTGACGCCGAGCGCGTTCAGGATGTCCATGGTGCGCTCGTTCTGCTCGATGGTGGCTCCTTTGGCCACCTGGTCGAGTTTTTCCTGGCTGGCCGCCTCGAACCCGATCAGGATCGTCTCCAGGCCCGCCTCCCGCCACCCGGCGATCAGGTCCGGGTGCTTCGAGATCGTGTCCGTCCGCCCCTGGATCGCGAACTCCTTCTTGATGCCGCGCTCCTTGATGAGTTCGAGGATTTTCCAGGCGCGCGGCACGTGGGCGAGGAAGTTGTCGTCCACGAACGCGATGGCGTGAGGTTCCATGGTCTGGACTTCCTCGACGACGCGTTCGGCCGACATGTAGCGGCACTTCTTGCGATAGAACTTCCAGACCGAGCAGAACGTGCACCGGAACGGGCATCCGCGGCTCGTCGCAACGCAGCCGTGCGGCTGGTCGAACAGGAAGAAGTAATCGTTGGCGTATTTCCTGGCGAGGTGGCGGGCGGGGATCGGCAGGTCATCGAGCGAGGGGATGAGCGGGCGAGGCTCGTTGAAGACCCAGTTGTTGTCCTCGTGCTGCCACGCCAGGCCCTTGATCTTCGCCAGGCCGAGGCCGGCGTGGCCGTTGGAGTGGGGCCGGTCGAGCGCCTCCAGGAGGTCCTTGAACGTCAGTTCGCCCTCGCACAGGACGATCGCGTCCACGTACGGCCGCTCGAAGTCGCTTGGCATCAGGCTGGCGTGCAGGCCGCCCACCACCGTGAAGACCCGCTCGTTGATCTCCTTGGCCCGCATCAGCAGGTTCTGGGCGTTGTACACTTCGGTCGTCAGGCACGTGACGCCCACGACGTCCGGCTGGAACTCCTTCATCGTCTGGTCGAACGTCTGCTCCAGCCGCATGTCCAGCAGGTGGACGTCGTGGTTCGGGCGGGCGATGGCGCCGACCGACTCCAGGGCCAGCGGCTCCGGAACAGCGGTCCGCTTGAAGCCGACGTAGTCGGGAGGCGGCGGAGGTTGGACGAGCAGGATTCGCACCGCCAAAGTCCCTCAGAGTTCCCTTGGGAAACATCTGCGCGCGGTCACCCTCCGGGCGACCACCCAACTATCATAGACAAAGCGATTATCGCAGACAAGAGGCCGCCGGGCAAGAGAAGAATGCCAGCACCCACACGCCGGGTGTGACTGCGGATTCTGGCACGGCAGAATGTAGGTGCGTGCTCCGCACGCACGCAAAACAGAACAGCGCGCCGGCCTGCCCGTTTTTATTGAATGGAACGGCTAGGGGTCGCGTGCGTGCGGAGCACGC